>Ga0209417_1002755_pt1 | contig 25613 bp, 24 predicted proteins | sample RifGroF2_FD_184002 | JGI IMG/M metagenome (GOLD analysis project Ga0209417, IMG submission 184002) | Groundwater microbial communities from Rifle, Colorado, USA - Groundwater F2 (SPAdes) (version 2) | ecosystem: Environmental > Aquatic > Deep subsurface > Groundwater | place: Rifle, Colorado... | reverse complement strand
TAGCGGTTGTTACGACCTGCCGATCGATTCTTTGGTGAATGTTACTCTGTCCAGCCAGTTGACCTGGGCGCATTTCGGCTTTACCGAAAACGAAACCGCCAGCTCTCGCACAACCAAACAGTACCGAGATACGGAAGTGCGCTTCGTCAAACACGCCGAAAGCGACGAAGAGCAATGGGTCTTGCTGAAATTCGATCCGCTGCTGATGGGCAACGAAATCCTGAATTCGGCTTCGGCGGCGCAAGTGTTCTTCCGCGGCAGTCCCGGCATCAGCATCGGGTACAACGGCACGGTGGGCTTTGTCGCCAAGATCAAACCCAACGTCGAACAGCGGGTGACCGAGGCGGACTTCCAATGGCCCAGTCATCCCAGCCTACAGTGGAAAGGCCATCTTCTTTCCATCGCCAGGGTGTCGAATTCTGTCATTAAAGTGGACACTATCGACGTCACTTCCCCCGAGTCTGGAGCGTCTGTGAACCCCCCGCCTTTCGAAGGTCACAAACCTTGGCCCTTTGACGTGGCACACAGTCCGAGTCCAGACAAGCACATGGTCGTCTTTTACAAGGATGTCGCCGATTCCTCGTTCAACGTGGACGGCTTCGACGTGACCTTGAAGGCGAACGTCTTGCCGACGAGCATCACAGCGGACCAGTTGAGTGAGGTCTGGTCAAAGATCAGCGGCCCGGCTTCCGGTAACCTGAACCGGACAGACGCTTTTGAAGTCAAGTACCAGAATCCGAAAGTGGGTGGTGTCTACCGCTTCGATTTCGACTTGGGCTTGAGTGGGTGCGCCAAGAGCGAGGCTAACATTGTTTTGCCGCTGGCTGGGGCTGAAGTGGATAGCATCGTCAGCGCAGACATTGGCCGGGCCAACACTTTTGCGACGGCCGTTCTCGCCAGTTACTCATGGTTCCAACGGCAAAGACCGGCAAACGGAAGACGCTGGTTCGTCGACAACGGTGCGGGTGATTATCTTGGACGCCCTGACAACGCTTCGACTCCAACGGTCTGGGGCTACAACCAAGTCAATACCTCCTCATCTTTCGGCATGGGTGCGGTTGGGACATGGAAGGGAAAGCCGGTGCGTGTTGCAAAGATCAGCAACTTCATGGTGGGCTACGCGGCTCGCAAGATCGGCGTGAACTCTGTTTCCGCGTGGATCTCGCAGGTTATTGGAACCTGGAATGACTCGGCGGCGTCAAAGAGCTGGAACGCGGGATGGGATATTGCGGACGGTGCATCATACGACACGACGGTAACGGCGCTAGTCGCGGATATCTGGGATGATGCCGACGACAAGAATCAGAAGCTTTGGCCGAACATAAGCGCGACGGACAACTACGTTGTACCGAATAGCTTTTACGATCCTGACCATCAGTTTACTTCACCGGGCTTTCTTTACATGACCAGCCCTTAAACGGAGGCTTGAAGATATGAAACGATCACGCTTTGTTCTGGCGGCACTTTTGGTTCTCTCGGGTGTCTCTGTAACTTTTGGGCAGACCAACTTTTATGAGCAAGTCTCATCAATGTGGTACTCGGGCAACAAGACCGGCGTCTTAAGCATCGCCGAGCAACGGCTTCAGCAGGACACGAATGATATCGCCGGACTCATCCTCAAAATGGACTACCAAATCGAGTTTGTGGAGTTAAACGCCGTGTCGAACACGATGCAGAGGGTGTTAGGCGTTGGCTCGCAGGTCACGACGACGAATTTTGCTGCGGCGTTTTCTCTCGTGCAATCCGATATAGACCATCTTCTGCAAATGTTGCCAATTTACCCGACCAACGAGATCGCCGCCGACATCGCCAAAGCGAGCATCGCGAACAAGCCCTTGACGTCTGGATACGCCATTAAGGCGCTCCAAGACGATGGTTTTTTCCAGTAACCGGAGGTGTATGGTGAAGAGAATGCTTCAAATCACGTTGCTTGCTCTGTTCGCCTTGGTCTTGTCGGGGCTGTCTATGTTCATAAAGACGGGCACGGACGGAACCCAAAGTGAAACTATAGGAGTCGTCTCAAAGTGGGGGTTTCCTATTCATTACCGAGCAACAGCGCCAGGGCTCTCACGAGCGCAGTTCGATACCATGCGGTTCTGGATGAACTCGATTGCCTGGTTCACGGTTCTTATCGCCATCTGGGTGATTCCACTCAGGAGAAGTCTTAGAAGGTAGACCACCGCCAGCTGTTGCCCCACCTCTACCGCTTCGCAACCTACACTAAAATGCGGAGCCTTTTTCGCGCCGGTTGCTCCGCTGATGCGGTGCGCCGCCGGTAAGCGGTTGTTGTGAATGCCGTCGTGTTGACCGGCGGCGCTTCATTTTCATAGACGGCCTAAGCACCGGACACGCCGCATACTGGAAGAAAGGCCACGCGGCGCGCCAGGTGCTCCGGCCTTACTCCGTCCCGCTGCGGCGACGGGACTTCGGAGCGCAGGCTCTTCGTGCCGCGCTCCCAATACGTGATCGCCGATTGCGTGGTTCCCATCCGTTCGGCCAAGAGGCTTGCCATCCGAAAGACACCCGCATTTTTCTTTGCACGTCGAGTGGATTTCGATAAAACCCAAGCGACGTTAGTACAGCGGGAGATCGTTCCATGAATTGGCTCGGTAATTTGGGCGAGAAAACATTGGAGAAGGTTGCGCGACTGCGGCACTTGGTGGCCGTGGTTTGCGCAGTGCTCCAAGTGGCGGTCACGGCCAGGGGTTGGCCGCGGACGGTCCGTAATGTCCTGGCCCGGCAGGTGCTCTTTACGGGCTACGAAGCGGTCCGTTTCGTATCCGTGGTGGCCATCATGGTGGGTATTTCCGTGGTGGTGCAGGCGCAGGTGTGGCTGACGCGCGTTGGGCAGTCGGCGCTGCTCGGGCCGGTCCTGGTCACGGTGGTGATCCGCGAGCTGGCGCCTTTGCTGGCCAATTTCATTGTCATTGGGCGCAGCGGCACCGCCATCTCCACGGAGTTGGGCAACATGAACGTGAATGGGGAGGTCCGGGTGCTGGATGGCTTGGGGCTCGATCCGTTTACCTACCTGGTGCTGCCCCGCGTAATGGGTGTGGCGATTTCCGTTTTCTGCCTGACGATCATCTTTATCGTGGTTTCCTTCATCAGCGGCTATGTATTCGGTTTGCTGGCGGGCATTCCGAGCAGCGCGCATCCGGCCTTGTTTTTCAACAGCGTGATGCGGGCCATTCAACCGGCGGATGTCTTCAATCTGTTGGCCAAGACCTGGATTCCCGGCCTGCTGACCGGCACGATTTGCTGTATGGAAGGCTTGAGCGTTCGTACGGCTGTGACGGAGGTGCCCCAGGCCGCCACCCGGGCCGTGGTGCAGTCGATCACGGCGCTTTTCGTTTTTTCGGCGCTGGTGTCCCTGTTGACGTATATGTGAGGAGATCATGCAAGACGCGGTTTTATCATTTGAAAAGGCGGGCCTGCGAAACGAAGCCGAATGGCTGTTGAAGCCCGCGACGTTTTCGCTGGCGCCTGGGGATTCCGCCTTGTTTCAGGTGAATGCCGACGAAGCCTTGGTTCCCTTGGGCGATCTGGCCGAAGGTTTGATCGAGCCGTCGGAAGGGGAAGTCTCGTTCCTCACTCGCGCCTGGACAAGATATCCGCCCCACCGCGCCGCCGAACTGCGCGGACGAATCGGCCGCGTCTTCGAATCCAACGGCTTGATCAGCAATCTGGACGCCGACGAAAACATCACGCTGCCGCAGCGGCATCATACGCTTCGCAGCGAAGCTGAGATCGAACAGGAAGCGCTGGAGTGGGCGCTGCGGTTCGAGCTGCCGGAGCTGCCCCATACCCGGCCGGCGCTGATGAAACGAAACGAGCTGCGCCGGGTGGAATGGGTGCGCGCGTTCGTGGGGAAACCGCAGTTGATTATACTGGAAGAGCCCATGCGGGATGTTTACGATCAACATTTGGCGCCCCTTCAGCAGGCCGTGAAGGCCGCCTGCCAATGGGGCGCGGCCGTTCTATGGATAACCAGCGATCGCCAGATGCCGGTCGACGGCTTGGCTCCGACGCGCCGGTTCGCGGTCGAGGGCGGTGAAGTTCGTCCAATTTAGCGAGGAGAAATCATGGCCAAACCTTTTAAATTCAGATACGTCAACGAAATCACGGGCACGTTTGTGCTCCTGGTGGTGTTTGCCCTGGTGGTGGGCGTGATCGTGGCCGGTCATGCCCAGCGCTGGTTCGAGCCGGTCTACCGGGTAAATCTGGTTTTTCCCCAGGAAGGTTCCCTGGGACTTCAGATTGGCAGCGAAGTCCAGATTCTGGGAGCGACCGTCGGCTCGGTCGAAGAAATCGCGGTGGAGGATAACGGCACGATGACGGGCGTGATCACCATTCGCGGGAGCTTCTTCCGGTTTGCGCGCGAGGATTCCACGGCGATCGCCAAAAAGAAATTCGGGATCGCGGGCGATGCGTATGTGGACATTACCAAAGGAACGAACGCTCCCTTGCCCAAGAGCGATGCGACGATGACGGTTACCAAGGATACGGAACTGATGGAGACCATCCAGCAGGTGGTCGATCAGTTGAGGGAAGCGGTCTTGCCGACGATCGAGCAAGCCCGCAAGGCCGTCGAGGAGTATACCAAAGTGGCGGTCAGCCTGCACGATCCGCAGGGAAATCTGCAACAGTTGCTGGCCCACATCAACCAGTTGGCCGAAGGCCTGCAAAAAGGCGAGGGGACCGTGGGGCAGATTCTCCGCGATCCGGAAATGGCCCGCCAGATTCAGGACATGACCAAAAAGCTCAACCAATCGCTGGACGATGTGCAGAAAATTTTGAAGGATGTCCAGGATACGACCAAGCAGCTTCCCGCGATGGCCGAGACGGTGGGCGGGGAGGTCAGCGACTTGCCGGGCATTGTGCTGCAGACGCAGGAAACGATGCGTGAGACGACCCGTTTGATTGACGCCATTCAGAAGCACTGGCTGATCAAGAAATACGTGGATCAAACCGATCCGACCACGCGGATTCCTCCTTCCCACGTGGAGCCCCTTTCAGGAGGTGCGCCATGAGCCGGCTTTATACAATAATGAAGTTGGCGGGATGGCTTTGCCTCGTAGGCGGACTCTCCGGTTGCTCCTCGCCGGGACCGGCGCGGCAAACCGATCCGGATATTGCCACGGCTGCCTCCTCGGCGCGGCTGGCGTTCGATCAGGGGCAGATCGAGCGGGCGGCAGGGTTGTATTCGCGCGGCCTAACCAAGGCGCGCTCCATGGACGACTCGTTCGAAATCGCCAACAACGCCTACAATCTGGCCGCCTGCATGATGACGTTGGGCCGGCCTGAAGAAGCGCGTCCGCTTTTGCAGGAAGCGGAACGGGAGGCATTGCGCGCGGGCGCTGCGCGATCGGACATTCGTTTGATGCAGGCGGCGGCGGCGCAATCGCTCGGCCAAGCCGACGAGGCCCGGACCATCCTGAAAGAAGTTTTGTCGAATTCCGATCGTCCGGAATATCGGGCGCAAGCCTTCATCCTGGAGATTCGCATGGCCTGCGACGCCGGGGATGTCGCCGCCGCGGAATCGCGCTTGAAGGATTTGCAGGGATTGCGCTTGGATAAGAAAGACAACGTCTTGCTGCAGGCAGAAATCGAGGGGTTGCAAGGGCGTTTGGCCGGGATGAAGAATCAACCCGGCGAAGCGGCGGGTTTCATGGACCGTCAGGCCGACTTGCTGCGGCAGGGCGGAAAATTCCGGGACATGGCGCAAGCGCTGGGGCGGGCAGGGGAATGGCATGGCCAGGCCGGCCAATGGCCGGCCGCCTGGGATCGGGCTTATCGCGCGGCTCGCAGTCTTTTTGCGCAAGGCGACACGGTCGGCGCCCTCCGGCAGGTCGAGCAGGCCGTTGCTGCCGCTGAAAAGACGGGCGCAGCGGATGCCCAAGCGGCGACAGCGACCTTGTTTGAAGATATTCGCGCGGCCGTAAAAAAGGCGGAAGCGGCGGAATAAAAAGGACGTAGGGCGTCGAAATGAATATATATAGGTTGAAAACGTCGTACTATTAGAAATGAAAGAAATGGAGGATGAAGGTCCATGTGTAAAAAGATGGCAATAGCGGCAATCATCGTACTGATGGCCGGGCTTCTGTCGGCTTCGGCAAAAGTCATGAGCGTACAGGTTAAAAATGGGCAGGTCAGAGCCACCCCGTCGTTTCTGGGTCAGGTGGTCAGCCCGGTGGGTTATGGAGATCAGGTGGAAATTCTCCAGCAACAAGGCGTATGGATGCAAGTCCGGACCCCGGCCGGCAAAGACGGCTGGATTCATCAGTCGGCGCTTTCCACAAAGAAAATCGTGATGCAGGCCGGCGACGAAACGGTCAAGACCGGCGCGTCGGGCGACGAACTTTCGCTGGCCGGCAAAGGCTTCAACTCGGATGTGGAAGCCGCCTTCAAAGCCCAGAACAAAGAAATCGATTTCACCTGGGTGGACAAGATGGAGAAAATCGTGGTATCACCCGCCGAAAAGAAGGATTTTTTGAATGAGGGGCATGTGGTTCCCTCGCAGGGAGGCATGCAATGAGATACGGCATGAAAATAGCTTTATCGTTTGTAGCAAGTTTGATGTTGTTGGCGGCCGGATGCCAGACGATGGATGTGGCCGGCCAGTTGGGCGCGGCGGTGGGACAGGCGACGGGCACGATTACGCCCCAGCAGGCGGAGTCCATTACCAAGGCCTCTTCGGCGGTGGGCAAAACCTTCGATGCCATCACGCCGGAGCAGGAATACTTCATCGGGCGTTCGGTGGCTGCCACGGTGTTGTCCAAATACAATGCCTACGATCTGAAAGAGGCAAATTGGTACCTGAACGAATTAGGGCAGACGCTGGCCGTCTTTTCCGACCGCCCCGAGACGTTCGGAGGATATCATTTCCTGATCATGGATACGGAGGAGATCAATGCGTTCTCCGCTCCTGGAGGTTTGGTGCTGGTATCGCGCGGCTTGATCCGTTGCTGTCCGAACGAGGATGCGCTGGCGGCGGTTTTGGCTCACGAAATCGGCCATGTGGAAAAGCAGCACGGGCTACGGGCCATCAAATCCGGACGCCTCACATCGGCGTTGACCATTCTGGCCACGGAAAGCGCCAAGTCCTTCGGCGGTCAGGAACTTTCCCAGTTGACTGAAGCCTTTGAAGGGTCCATCTCGGACATCACCTCGACCATGATGAACAGCGGCTATGCGCGCAATCTCGAATTCGAGGCGGACAAGGCGGCTGTTACAATCATGCAACGGGCCGGTTACAATCCCGAAGGCCTGATCGTCATGCTGGAAGAGATGAACAAAAAACTTGTGCCGGGGCGCCACGATTTTGCCGCGACCCATCCGACGCCGGAGGCGCGCATTTCGAAGGTCAAAGATATCCTGGGCGCTCAGCCGGTTCCGATGAAGGAGCCGCCGGTGCGTCAGCAGCGTTTCACTACATCGGCCGGCAAGATTTAATCCCATGCTCAAGAAGGTCGTACAGGGGTTGTTGATCGGTGCGGGCGCGGCGGGAGTCGCGCTCGCACTCTGGTATTTTGGGGTGTTGGACCGTTGGGAGTACGTGGCGTGGAACATGCGCGTGAATTACTTCGCGCCCCAGGCCAAAACATCGGACCGCATCAAAGTCATCCTGATCGACCAGACCAGCCTCGATTGGGGCAAAACGGAGAACGCCTGGCCCTGGCCGTGGCCGCGCGAGGTCTATGGCCCCATCATCGATTTTTGCCGTCGGGCCGGTGCGCGGGTTGTGGCTTTCGATATGCTCTACACGGAGCCGTCGTTCATAGATATGGCCGATGACGAAGCGTTGGGAGCGGCCATCCAACGCTCGCCGCCCTTTATTGGCGCTATGGTGTTGGGCCGCCAAGCCGGCACGACCACCAACTGGCCGCCGGAGATGCCGCGTCCGAATCTCGATATTCAGGGACTGGACGAGTGGCTCGCCCAAGTGAATCGGAATCGCCTGCGCGCGCCCACGGCGCTGTTCCCCGTGCCGGAGATTGCAACCAATGTGGCGCTTTTGGCCAACGTGATGGACGTACCGGACCGCGACAGCGTCTATCGCCGGGCTTCCTTGTTGCGCGTATTCGATGGGGAGACGGTTCCGTCCTTGAGCCTGGCTATCTGGCTCGCGGGCCGAAGTCCGGAAGAAAAAGCCGGATCGCTGAAGATCGAACGAGGCTGGCTTCATCTGGGGCAGCGAAAAGTTCCCATCGACCGCCAGGCCCGCATGATTCTCAACTTCAAAGGGCGTCAGGGCTTTCACGAAAGTTATTCCGCGGCGTCCATCATACAATCGGAGCTTCGCCTTCAGAACGGGGAGGCCCCTTCCGTTCAACCGGACGGTTTCAAGGATGCCTATGTGTTGATGGGGCCTAGCGCGCCGGCCTTGTTGGATTTGAGGTCGACCCCGCTGAGCAAAGTGGCGCCGGGCGTCGAGCTGCATGCCATGGCGCTGGATAATCTGCTGACGCAGAGCTTTATCAGGGATGTCCCCCGGCGGGCCATTTATTGGATTGTCCTGGCCTTATCGTTATTCTCCGCCATCGTGGTTACGCTGTGCCGTAAAGCCTGGCAGAATGTATTGGCCATTGTGGTTCTCCTGCCGGCGCCTCTGCTGGCCGGATTTGGCGCTTACGCGCTGGGCTGGTGGCTGCCGGTCGTGGCGGGCGCGGTCGGCGTGGCCGTGGCCGTAGTCGGCGCCGTCGTAGTGAATTACGCCACGGAAGGCCGGCAAAAGGCCTTCATCAAGCAAGCGTTCAAGTACTATCTCAGTCCGGAAGTCATCGAAGAAATCCTCGTTAATCCCGCGCAACTGACGTTGGGGGGAGAGCGGCGGACGTTGACGCTCTTCTTCTCCGACATCGAAAAATTCTCGTCGTTTTCGGAGCGGCTGGATCCGCCGACCTTGACTGCCTTGCTGAACGATTTTCTTTCCGACATGACGGACATCATTCTGGAGGAAGGCGGCACGCTCGACAAATACATCGGCGATGCGATTGTGGCCTTTTGGAATGCGCCCCTGACGCAAAACGATCATGCCGAGCGCGCCGTACGGGCGGCCCTGCGTTGCCAGCGCAAGCTGGCGGCGCGGCGCCAGGAGTTTATGGATCGTACAGGGGCCTTGGTCAAGATGCGCGTCGGGATCAACACGGGGGAAGTGGTAGTGGGCAACATGGGCTCGCGCGAGCGCTTCAACTACACCGTGCTGGGCGACGCGGCCAATCTGGCCTCGCGGCTGGAAGGCGCGAACAAGGCTTTTGGAACGTATATGATGGTCTCCGAATCCACCTGGGCGTTGGCCAAGGGACTGTTCGACGGCCGGGAATTGGGCTGCCTGCGCGTCGTGGGACGGCAGACGCCCGTGAAAGTTTTCGAGCCCGCCGCCCTGCCGGGCGAATCGGCGCCGGGGTATTTCAAAGATTTTGAAAAGGGACTCGCGCTGTGTTATCAAGGCCAATGGGCGCAAGCGTTGGATGCCTTCAGCCAATGTCCGGACGATTCAGCGGCCAATGTCTATGCGGACAAGTGCCGCCTGCTGATGAAGGAAGGAACGGCGTGGGATGGCGTGTGGAATTTAACCGAGAAATAGCATGAAAATCACATTGGGCGGCATTCGGGGAACCGGTCCGGTTGCCGGAAAGCAGTACCTGGAATTCGGAGGTTCGACCACATCGCTTCTGATCCAGGGAAAACAAGGAGATTCGATCGTTATCGATGCCGGCACGGGCATTCGCGAGCTGGGGGCGAAGCTTTTCCGCGGCAAAGGGACGTCCCGATCCCTGTTGTTGCTGCTTACGCACTACCACATCGATCACATCATGGGCTTGCCCTCGCTGGCGGCGCTCTACTCCAAGGCCTGGCGGATAACCATGGCGGCGCCTTTACGGGAAGGCTTCAGCGTGCGGCAGGTGGTATCGCGGCTGCTGGCCAAACCGTTTTGGCCGGTGCGACTCAGCCAGCTTCAGTCGGCCATCGATTTCAAGACCCTAAAGGGTTCCGAAAGCTCTTCGGTGTATCAATATGGCGGCTTGGACGTCCGCTGGTGTTCGGTTCAGCATCCGGATGGATGTACAGCTTACCGAATTGACGAGCCGGCCACGGGACGTGCGGTGGTTTTTGCAACGGACCTGGAATGGGCCGAGACCTCCCGCGCAGGGAAAGCGGCGTTTCTGCGGCTGTGCCGGGAGCCCGCGCCGGTCGATCTGCTGTTCTTTGACGGCCAATTTACGGACGACGAATATCCTGCGTTTCGCGGATGGGGGCATAGCACCTGGCAGCAGGCCGTTGAAGTGGCGGAGCAGGCGGGCGCCCGTCACTTAATGATTATTCATCATGCGCCGAACCGCTCCGACCGACAACTCGGGGGCCTGACGCGGCAACTTCGCAAGCAGTCGTCCTGTGCGGAGTTTGCCGTAGGCGGAACCGTGATCGGGCTCTAATACGAGGTTAATCAAAGGAAGTCTATGAGCGATATAATGCCGGCTATTCTCGAAGCTCTTGCGTTTTTGGGGATCTATTTCCTGGCCATTCTGGTGTCGTTGCCCGCGAGCCGATACGTAACCGGCGAGCAGGTCCTGCCTCGTCCGCTGGGCGCGGCGTTTGTAAATCTCTGCTATCGGCTCCTGCGCCCCTTGGTGGTGCTGGGGGTCACGCTTCTGATCTTTCTTATCGTCAAGCAACTGCCCGCCGTTCCCCTCTGGATGCAAGGCCGCTCCACGCATCTGACCGCCTGGTGGGTGTTCTGGCTCATGGTATTGCTGGTTCAGTTCATCGAAGGCTGTGCGGTCGAATTTTATGCGGTGCGGGGCCGGGCCTTTCCGATCCCCGGACTTCTGCGGAATATTCTTCGCGGCGCCATTGTTCTAGTCGCGGGGTTTGTCATCCTGAAGGTGATCCTCGGAGCCAATATCACCTCGCTGCTGGCTTCCACCGCTTTGCTGACCGCGGTGATCGGCTTCGCGCTGCAAGGCGTACTGGGCAACCTGCTGGCCGGCATGTCGCTGCACATCACGCGGTCGGTCGTTCCCGGCGATTGGGTAGCCATTGGCGATCAGGAAGGGGAGGTCCTCGATACGAATTGGCGGGAAACCCGAATACGCACTACCGGCGGGCACATGATCATGGCGCCGAACAACATGGTGGCGTCGTCGGTCATTCATAACATGTCGCATCCGACGCCCTTGAGACGTCATAGCGTCTTTGTGGGCGCCAGCTATTCCGATGCCCCTGCCGAGGTGATTGCCGCGTTGGTAGAGTCCGCGCTGTGCGTTCCGGAGGTGGAACGAGATCCTGAGCCCCGGGCGATCGTGACCGAATATAAGGATTTCGGCATTAACTACGAACTGCGTTTCTGGACCCGCCAGTATCACAACCGCATCCCGATCAACGGAGAGGTCAACCGGGTCATCTGGTATCAATTCAAGCGGCGCGGCATCGAGATCCCGTTCCCGATGAGCGACAAGCTGCTGAACGATTTCATGGAGGTCGTTTACACGCAGCGCCGGCTGGCCGCGGACGACGTGGAAATCCAGCGTCGGGTCGACGATTTGTTGCGCAGCGATTTCGGCACGCGGCTCATGGCGGACGAGAAAGGCCAGTGCCTGGTCAGCGCGCAGGAATTGGTCGCGGTGGCCCAACTGATGAAGCGCGTCCGCTTTACCAAAGGCGAGACGCTCTTCCGGCAGGGCGACCTGGGCAACAGTTGCTATATCGTGACGTCCGGATTGCTGCGCGGCAAGGTCGAATACGACGGCGGCGCACATGCCTATGAATTCGATGCGGGCGCCGGGCGCGTAGTGGGGGAAATGTCCTTGATGACCAGCCTGCCGCGGACCGCTACCCTGGGCGTTCAGGAAGACGTCGAGCTGATCGAAATTCCCAGCGACGCCTTCGTCAAGCTGCTGGCGTTGCGCCCGGACATTCCCGAAGTGCTGGCCAAGCTCGTGGCCGGTCGCGTTGAGCACAACAAATCGATGTACGAGAACATCAAGACGCTGAAGACGGTCAACATGACCGACACGCTGGGCAAGGATGGAATCCTCCGGCGTTTCCTGCGGTTGTTGGGGCGGGGGAATTGACCTACCTGAAAGCCATGATCAGCATCGCAATAACCGCCAGGGTAACTCCCGCGTAAGCCGCCGGCGACAGCAACTCCTTGAGGAACAGCACGCCCAGCGCATTGCTCAAAATGATGGACGCCGCCGCGAGCATGGCCATCGTCTTGCCCAAGGGTACGTACGCAAACACGTACAACTGGCCGAACATGGCAATCTGCCGGATGATGAAGTAAACGAGGAACCAGCCCGTCAGAAATGTGCTCCAATGGAACCCGTGTTTTGACATATACATCCGGCCCATGAAATCGCTGACGGAATAAACCAACTGGGTCCCAATAAGAATGCTTAATACTTTGATCATCGTGGTCCTCGGCTTCTCAAAGATTAGATAAATTTGGCAAAGACTCTTTCGCGGAGTTCGTTGAGGCCGCAGGGCCGGTTGAGTTGATTCCACAGGTTCGAAAAGGCGGCGTCGAAGGCTTTCATGCGGGTGTTCAAGGCGGTCTGGTCCTTGCTTGGTTGTTTGGACAACGACAGGAGAAACCAGTCGACATTCAACCGGACGGCCTCGCAGCCGAGAGCCAACTGCTCCAATTCCAGGGAAGAAACCAGACGAGTCGGTTTGCGGCTCCGGAATTCTTCCGCCCAGGACATGAGATCGGTTTGAAGACGGCGGGCTTTTTCCCGCAGGCCGGACGCCTCGGCCGGAGGTTCCTGTGAGACGGCCAGGAATGGCCACTTGGAAAAGCCCGTCGAACCGGCCAACGAGAACAACCGGGCCGCGCGGTCGTTCGCATCGCCGAACAACTGTCGGGAAAAAGCTTGGTCGAAGGCCTTGTGCTCATCCAGGACGGGGTTCCAGGCCATGGCCGCTCCGAGAGCCAGCCCGTGCAGCGAACAACCGGCCATGTTGAAATGGCCCATATCGCCCCAATCAGTGTTGAGCAAGCCGGCGGCGCCCAGGCGTTGGCCCGCGAGGGCATAGCCGGCGATGTTGGCCCGTGCGCGTTCGACATCGTTGAAAACGACCTTATAGCCGCGCACCGAAGGGCACACATAGGTCTCCAGGCCTTCATCGAGAAAGAGTTGTATTTTTTCGAAACGCGTCTCCGGTTCATAGCCCCAATCCAACACGATGCAATCCTTGGGAATGTCCGGGGCTGCATCAGGATTATGCTGGATGACGTCGCCCCAAAACATGACTTTCTTGCCGTATTTCGCGGCCGTTTTACGCACGAAACGTATGTGTTCCAGGTAAAGTTTGCCCAAGCCGGTGCGCGCCGCCCGGGCGGCATTGACGCCGCGTCCCAAATCGTAGGTTTCGTCCCCGCAGAGGTTGAAGCGGCCCGACGAAAAGAGCGGCAGGAAGTCGTCGAGCATACGGGCCAGGAGTTGTTTGGATTCAGGATGCAATGGATTGATGGTGGCGCCGCGCAATCGTTGAATCCATTCGGAGGAATTCCAATCTTTGGCCGGCCATTCGATTTCGGCCAGATGCCGGTACTGCGGCAGGCTCAGCACCCGGCCCATGTGCCCAAAACAGGTCATGCTGGGCACTAATTCGATGTACCGGTCGCGGCAGTATCGATCCAAAGCCAGAATATCCTCGGACGTCAGCGGGCAACAGCCCTCGCCGATCGACGGATCGAATTTGAAGTCGAACACATGCTCCACATAAAGCTGGAATTGGTTGATCTTCAAGGCCGCCAGCAGGTCGATTAGCCGGTAAAGCGTCTCCAACCGGGGCGCCTTGCCCCGGCTGACGTCGAGGTAGTAGCCTCGCGCACGAAAGGCCGGTGCGTCCTCGATGGTCAGACAGGGAAGTCGTCCGCCCTTGTCTTCGATCAACTGCATCAAGGTTTGCAGACCGTAAAATAGCCCGGGCTTTCCACGGCCGACGATACGGATGCCGTTTGTAGAAATGGTCAAACGGTAAGCCTCTTCCGAGCTTGAAGTTTCGCATTCGAGTTCGATACTTTTCGCCACGGCGGTCGGAGCCAGACCACGTCGATCAAGCATCGCCTGTTTCCCTGTGCGAGTCCGGATCAAATTGGCCAGCATTTTGGCCGCTTCGAAGGCCGGGCGATCGGCGGAGGAAAGAAAAATACGGATCTGCTCGGGCAAAATGAAGGCCCCTTCGGTCAAAGTTAGGTGTTGGGGTTCGGGCAACAAGCTGATTTTCATAAAAGTGCGCCGCTCCGAGTATGTAATTCAACCATGCAAATTACTTTAGACGCAACCAAGGTTTCCGCCAATGAAAAATGCCGATGGAGAGGGAAAGGGGTGTATCCCGGCACTGCCCAAGAAACGTATAACTGGGTTGGAGGCGGGGCCACCTGGCCCCGCTGCCGGGACGGGGTCGTCCCGGCTCCATTTCGCAAGCCCAATCCTCTGGACCAACGTGCCTTCTTGTCAATTCCGTCGGTTGCATTATAGTTCGGAGATACGCCGACAGGTACGAAACATGTCAAAGAATCCATTGAAACGCGTCAGTGTACGCTATGAAGGCTATGTGCAGGGGGTGGGGTTCCGCTACTCTGCGGTCAGCCTGGCTGCCCAATATCCGGTGACGGGATACGTACAGAACCTATCCGATGGCAAGGTCTTGCTGGTGGCCGAAGGGGACGAAACTCACTTGTTGGGCTTGTTGCAGGATATCAAGGCATCTCATCTTGGCCAGTATATCCGGTCTGAGGACGTTTCGTGGGGCCTGGGCACGGGCGAATTCAAGACATTTGCCGTGCGATACGGTTATTGACCTCCTTTTTTGTCCAATCTTAGCTCTGAAACTGCTTTTCTATTTGCGAACGTGTCGATAAGCTGCTTAGGTACGTTAAGTATGGACGGATAATTTACGAATGAAATATGCGATCCTTGGTGATATTCATAGCAATTGGGAAGCACTGACTGCGGTTTTAGCCGACGCCAAGGAGCAAGGGGTAACGCATTACGCCTGTGTTGGCGACATTGTGGGCTATAATGCCAATCCCATCGAATGCCTCGGCAAGATTATCGAACTGAAGTGCTCCACCGTACGTGGCAACCACGATCACTACTGTTCCCACGACGAAAATCTCAATGGGTTCCATCCGTTGGCGGCCGATGCAGTCGATTGGACGCGCAAGCAGTTGAACGACGAGCAACGCCACTACCTCAAGCAACTCCGCCTGGTATCCAAGGTCGAATCCTTCACGATTGTCCATGCCACGTTGGACATGCCGGAAATGTGGGGCTACGTCTTCGACAAGCTCGAAGCCGAAGCGAATTTCAATTATCAAACTTCCGCTGTGTGCTTTTTTGGCCATACCCACGTCCCCCTGGCATTTGAAAAAGCCGATACGGTCAGAGGCGGCTTGTATTCCAAGCTCAAGATCACGATGGGGCGGAAGTACTTCATTAACGTCGGCAGCGTGGGTCAACCCCGTGATGGCGATCCCCGGGCGGCCTATGCGATTTATAATCTGGTCGCCAATCAGGTGGAACTGCGCCGCGTCGCTTACGATTATCGCGTCACTCAGCAGAAAATACTGGCCGCCGGATTGCCTGGCCGCGTGGCGGCCCGCCTGGCAGTCGGACGGTGACCGGCCAGGCCCTCGTGCGGCCACTCATGATGGGGAACAAGACGATGAAAAGATTTTGCGCGGCGGTTCTTTTTTTTCTGGGTACGCTGGCTTCTTTCGGCCAGATCGACGTTCGTTGCCTCCTGGAGAATGAAGAAACCCTCGTCTACGAGCCGGTTCGCTTGACGTTTCAAATCATCAATAACACCGGCGCCGATCTGGTCTTTCAAGGCACGAATGCGAATGCCGTCCTGGATTTTGAAGTGGTCCTGTCGCCGGGCGAGCAGCAAGTGCGTCGGACGCGCGAGACGCTGTTTCCACAAGGTTTGACGATTCCTTCCCGCAAGACCGTTGTGCGCATGATCGATTTGTTGGGCTCCTACGATCTGCGCAAAGAAGGGCCGTACCGCATCAAGACCCGGGTAACGTGGAACGGGACGGAATATCTGTCGCCCAAAGTACTCCTGGATATCACGCCCGGCTCGGAGATCGATCGATTTGCCGCCGGAGTGCCGGGCGGCGGCGGCCTCAGAACCTGCACCCTGCGGATTCAACGACGCGAACGAACCGAACATCTGTTTCTACGGATCGACGACGAGGAGCAGGGGCAGTGCCTTGGCGTTTACGATTTGGGGCAACTTGTTCGGTTGTACAAACCCCGCATGCAAATGGATGCCGAAGGCAACATCCATGTTCTTCATCAATCGGGCCCCTGGCGATACACCCACAGCGTGTTTGGACCGAATGGAGTGCCCGTCAGCCACAAATTTCATACACCCGATTCGAACGACGTAAGCTTCAGCGAAACCAGCGATGGGACGCTCGAAATAAAGGGCGTCGGTACGTACGATGGAGGCCCCGACATTCCTCCGTCCGACCGCAATCCGCAAAATGTTCCAGAAGATTCGACAAAGCCGGTTGACGAACCCAGCGATTCCTGATAGCTTCCCACCACCTGAATTTCAGGTGCACCCGTGGTGAAATTGGCATACACGCAAGATTCAGGTTCTTGTGCCAGCGATGGCGTGGAGGTTCGACTCCTCTCGGGTGCACCACTTCTTCTCTTTCTTGGGGACTTCTACTCATAATCATAATATTTATCTCACTACCCGATAAGCGTTTATGATTACGATTAAGATTATGTAGAAGAAGGCGGGAGACGTGTCATCGTTTGTGAGTTGGGATGACGAGCACGGGGCAGGCGGCTCGCTGCAAAACACCTTCGCTTACGCTGCCGACGAGCAGATTATGGACGGGCCCATGGCCGTGGGAACCCATGACGATCATGTCCGCATTCAACTTGGACGCTTCCTGTAAAATCACGTCTACTGTGGAGCCTTGCACTAGCAACGCAGTGGCTTTCAGGCCGGATTTTTTCAGCGCTTCGACCTCCTGTTGAAGTTGTTGATGCTCCTTGCGATATTTGGAGGCCATTTGATCCCGCACGGTTTGCGGGCCCATTTCATATCCCAGAAAAGCAGGATCCGGTTCGGCCACATGAATGAACCAGAAATCGGCGTCGAGTTTGCCGGCCCATTTTCTGACTTCGGTGAATAGGCGAGGAGATGCTTCCGAAAAATCGATGGCGACGAGCACATTCATAACCAGCTCCTTTCGGGTTGTCGGCTTTTCATAGAAACTATACCGCTTTAATCAAAAAACTCACGACGAATGCAACGGGGCACGGGCGCCTGGGTGCATCCTGACACTGCCGCAACAGCGGACGGCGACGGAGCGCCGTCCCTACCATTCTTTGCCGTGGGTAGGGCGCTCACTCCGCTGAGCGCCTTCTTTTCCCCATACAATCTGCGGCAGTGTCGGGATGCACCCCGGGCGCCTCTTGATACCCGTAGGTTTGTGCACGCGCACGGAGAAGACCACCGGCTTACGCCCTGTCTTTTATACACAAAATTCTCCAAGAGAGTCCGGCATCCAAACGAGTCATAATTCCTTATCCGTGGGACGCTTTGCCATCCGTGGGGCCACTCTTTTAAGAGAAGAAGAAGCCCCACGGATGGCAAAGCGTCCCACGGATAAAAGAAGATTCAGAGGAGGCAATCCTTCATCGCTATCGATATCCTCTTCTTTGAATAGGGGTTGTTACAGATCGTGATCAAACGAAATGTGTATAAAAGACAGGGCTTACGCCGGCGGCTACGTAGCCGCGTCCGCAAGGACGTGGTCTCTGTTTTGGTTAACGGGGCGGAGAATCGGGCGTCTTCCGTCCGGCCCCGCTCGAAAACCGGCGCATCCAGAGTCGCGGAACCAGACTGAGCAAGCCCAATACGAGCCCGCCGATCGTGATGTAGAGAATGATGGTCTTGATTTCGCCTTCGCCGCTGACGAGCGAGCCGCCGATGAATACATAGGCAATGACCGGCGGGATCAGGCAAATGGCCGTTACAATGAAATAAACCCCAAAAGAGACCTTGGTCAGTCCATAGGCATAATTTTGAATGCTGAAGGGTATGATGGGGACATAGCGGGTGAAAAAAACCATGTGCCAGCCTTCGTGGCGGACGCCTTCGTCGATTTTTTTGAACGACGGACGTTTTTCGATCCAGGAAGCGATGTAGGGGCGGAGGCTGTAGCGGGCCAGCAGAAAGCTGGCGGACGCGCCGAGCGTCAAGCCAATGCAACCGTAAATGGACCCCCACACCACGCCAAAGACGCCGGCCACAAGAATGATAGGGGTAGCTGGAACCAGCAGCACCGTGGCGACGATGCTCAGGACGATGTACCCGAGCGGCCCCCACAGTCCCAATTGTTTGATGAAGACCTGGAATTGGTCGACTTGTTCCCTTGAAATATGAGTGATCCCAAGGGACCGCATGATTAGAAAAATGGCGATCAACAGGAGGATGAGCACGATCGAAGGAATCCAAATTCTCTTCGGATTTCTCATGGTACTCCTGGAAATGGAAAGCCGGCCCGCGCCCAAAGGACGCAGGCCGGTAAAAACAGGCTCGTTACTTGCTCTTAAATTCGGCCACCAACGCCTGCACGGTAGCTTTCGCGTCGCCGAAGAGCATCCGCGTATTCTCCTTGAAGAACAGCGGATTGTCGACGCCGGCAAATCCGGCGGCCAGGCTTCGCTTGAGCACAATGCAGGTCTTGGCCTGATCGACATTGATGATCGGCATGCCGTACAATGGGCTGGACGAATCTTCGCGGGCGGCGGGATTGACCACGTCGTTCGCGCCGATCACGATGGCCACATCGACCGCGGGCATGTTCGGGTTGACGTCTTCAGGAACGACCAATTGTTCGTAGGGCACATTGGCCTCCGCCAGCAGGACGTTCATATGGCCGGGCATGCGCCCCGCCACGGGATGAATCGCGTATTGCACGTCCGCGCCGTTGGCCATGAGCAATTCGCCCAACTCACGGACGGCATGCTGGGCCTGCGCCACGGCCATGCCGTAGCCGGGAACAATCGCCACGGAGCGGGCGGCTTCGAGGATCAGATAGCAATCCTCAGCGCTGATGGCCTTGGCTTCGCCTTTATAGGCAACGCCCTTGCCGGCGTTGGTGGCCGCGCCGAATCCGCTGAAGAGTACATTGGACAGCGAACGGTTCATGGCTTTGCACATGATCTGCGTCAGGATGATGCCGCTGGCGCCGACCAACGAGCCGGCCACAATCAGCACATTGTTTCGCAGGACAAACCCGGCGGCCGTGGCGGCCATGCCCGAATAGCTGTTCAGCAGGGAAATGACCACCGGCATATCCGCGCCGCCGATCGGAATGACCGACATGACGCCAAGAATAAGCGACAGGATCACGATCAGCACCAACGCGACATAGGCATAGCCGGAGCCCGGATGAATGCAATAGACCGCGCCCAAAGCCAGCAGGAGGAACAACAGCAATCCATTCGCCAGATGCTGGTTCTTAAAGAGAACCGGTTTGCCGGAAATGAATTTTTCGGCAAGTTTCAGGTAAGCCACGACGCTGCCCGAGAAGGTGACGCCGCCGATCAACACCGTTAAATATGTCGCCACGATGGTGAAGGTATCGAATCGGAAGCTCTCCGGATGATTCAGCACATGGCCAAATTGGGTGTGATAATCCGCCCAGCCGACCAACAGGCTGGCCAGTCCGCCAAACCCGTTGAAAATGGCCACCATTTCCGGCATGGACGTCATGGGAACCATATAAGAGGACACGGCGCCGACCGCGGACCCGATGAGCACGCCAACCACAATCCACTTGAACGCTATACCCTTGAGGAGCAGGGTGGCCACGATGGCAATTAGCATCCCCAGAGCCGAAACCATATTGCCCTTGCGCGCCGTATGAGCCGAGCTGAGCATCTTTAACCCAAAAATGAACAGGATGGATGCGACGATATAACTGAAGTTAATAAAGGTTTCAAAACTCACGGTTTGCCTCCGTCTTTCTTCTTAAACATGGCGAGCATACGGTCGGTCACCAGATAGCCTCCGACCACGTTGATCATGGCCGCCGCCACGGCGATCACGCCGAGAACGACGGTGAAGACCTGGCTCGTTTCGAGCCCAGCGGCAATCAGCGCACCCACAATCGTAATGCCGGAGATGGCGTTCGAGCCCGACATCAACGGGGTATGCAATTGCGAGGGCACTTTCGAAATCAGTTCAACGCCGAGAAAAACGGCCAGAACGAATACAAAGAACAATAATCCGATGGATTCCATGGTTTCCTCTATTTAACGAGATTCTTGATGGTGGGGTTGACGATGTCGCCGGCATGCGCGATCAAGCAGCCCTTGATGATTTCGTCGTCGAGCTTCAAATTGAAGCTTTTCGATTCCTTGCTCCAGAAATGCTCGATCAGGTTGCCTAGGTTGCTGGAATACATCTGGCTGGCATGGACCGGAACGCGGCCGGGCAAATTCCCAAACCCGACGATCTTGACGCCGTTGACGTCCACGATCTCGTTGAGCTTGGAGCCTTCGACATTGCCGCCGGTTTCGACGGCCATATCGACGACGATGCTGCCGGGTTTCATTTTGGCGACCATGTCGGCGGTAAGAATCACCGGGGCTTTTCGTCCAAACACCTGCGCCGTCGTGATGACGATATCGGCTTCGGCGCAGTGCTTGGCCATGCCCTCGCGCTGCTTGGCGAGCTGCTCCTCGGTCAGGGCCTTGGCATAACCATCCTTGGTCTGGCCGGTTTCGCCCAAATCGATTTTTACGAATTTCGCGCCCAGCGATTTGACCTGTTCTTCAACCACGGGACGGGTATCGAAGGCTTCGACGCGAGCGCCGAGGCGCTTGGCCGTGGCAATGGCCTGCAAGCCCGCCACGCCGACGCCGATAATAAACACACGGGCGGGCGTGATGGTGCCGGCCGGGGTCATCATCATCGGGAGAATGCGGGTCAACCGTTCCGCAGCGACCAGTACGGCCACATAGCCGCCCAGATTCGCCTGCGAACTCAACGCATCCATCTTTTGCGCGATGGTCGTACGGGGAATCATTTCCATGCTGATGGCGCTCAATCCGGCGTTCGCCAGTTCCTTGACCAGTCCCGTTTCGTTGAAGGGATCCAGATAACTGATATGAATACAGCCTTTTTTCATCAGGCCGATTTCGTCGCGGGGCGGTTTGTTCAGCCGCAAGACCATATCGGCTTCGGCCAACGAAGCCTTGCGGTCGCTGCTGATCCGGCACCCTTTGGAGGCGTAATCCGAGTCAGGCAAGCCCAGGCTTGTTCCGAGTCCGGCCTCCACTTCCACGTCAGCGCCGAGCTTGACCAGCTTTTCGGCATTGGCAGGGATGACGGCTATGCGGGTTTCGCCGCCATGCGTTTCTTTAGGAACGAAAATTCGCATTACATCTCCTTTGCTCTACGGTTTATTCCAGGATGGTCAAAAAATATGCGCCTCCCGGCAAAGATCGGAACGTGTTTATATGAATTGATGGGGGAGAACAAGTCATTTTTCGGAAAGATGGCGCGGTCAAGAATGCCCGCGGTCCTGTCCTGAAGGTGGCCTGGCTTCTCCCTGCCCGCAACGCTTCGCGTAGCGACCCGCCTGCAACGCTATGCGTAGCATTGCGGGCAGGTGCGCAGGCGGGCGAAGACGGGCTTCCTATGGTAGGGCCTCATTCGACGGAGCGAGCCCAGCGCAATTCGTTGAAGAAATGCCACACCGACAGAAGGCCCACCACGGTAAAGCCCATGCCGTTGATCAGCAAGTAGGGGATGGCCATGTAATGATGGCTGTCGAGAAAAAATTGAAACGTCATAAAGCAGTACGCGCCGGCCAGCAGCTCCACGATGGCGCCATACGAAAAATTGGTGGCATAAAATCGTTTGGATTTGGCGCCTTTCTTCGGGGTCCGGATAAATTCGGACTTGATGCCGAAGATGGCTTCCATGACGGCCCGGCTGTTGGAGATGGCCACGCCGATGCCGAGGGCCAGCAAGACGGGAAGGAAATACAATTTTTTCCAACCTTGCTTCTTCAGCATAATTTGGGAGGCAACGAAAAGGACGGTTGGGGCAAAAGCCGTGCCGACCAAAATCACCGAGAAAATCGTGAAAGCCAGCGAAGCGACCGGCAGCTTCACCACCGTGTAGACCGGCAAGGTCAACAACGCGATGCAGACCATGAGCGGATAGATGCCGTAATACATCATATGAAACGTCGCTTCGATTTTGGCGATGAGCGAACAGGGGGCTCGATAGATTCGGGGCAACAGCTTGATGGCCGTTTGAATGGAGCCTTTGGCCCAGCGGAATTGTTGTGCCTTGAACGCATTGATGTTTTCCGGAATTTCGCCTTCGACCACGAGGTCGGACAGGAAATAGGGTTTCCACCCGGCCAATTGCGATCGGTAGGAAAGATCCATGTCCTCCGTCAACGTGTCGCTCTGCCAGTTGCCGGCGTCTTCAATGGCGGCCCGTCGCCATACGCCGGCGGTGCCGTTGAAGGTCATGAAAAGATTGTTCCACGCCCGGGCGGGTTGCTCGACGGCAAAATGCGTGTCGATGCCCATGCCCTGCGCCAGCGTCAGAATGGAGGTTTGCTCGTTCAGATGGCCCCAGCGGGCCTGGACCATGCCGATCTCCGGCTTAACCACAAGAATTTGCATGGTACGGACGAGAAAATCGCGCGGAGGAACGAAATCGGCGTCGAAGATGGCGAAGAATTTGGCCGTCGTCGTTTTCATGCCGTAGGAAAGCGCTCCGGCCTTGAAGCCTTCGCGGCGGATCCGGCGGACGACTTGCACATCATGTCCTTTTTCCTGAAGTTCGAGCGCCACGCGGTCAATCAAGGCCTTGGTTTCATCGGTGGAATCGTCCAGCACCTGCACCGTATGACGACCTTTCGGATAAATCATCTCCGCGGCCGCCCTCATAGATCGCTCGACTACATTCAACTCATTGTAAACCGGAATCTGCGTGACGACATGCGGCAGATCCTCCAGGCGGCATTTCGTCTGGAAATGGCTGGTAATGCGAGTCAGATCATGACGGGCTCTTTTCAACCGGATCGTGCAAAGAAAGAGCGAGAAGTATAAATTCAGGCCAAACAACATTAAAAGAGCCGAGGGCAATATATAAAAAACTAAAATCAATACATCGATGAAAGTATTCACAAACGCTTATCCTATCCTTTGATTTACAACGGATACCCTACATCAAAAAACAGCAATGTATCGGGTTTTTATAAAAAAGCGATAGGTTTCAGAAAATATCGTATTTTCCAAACCTTTCCAAAATCTGATTTTACAATGGATCGAACGCGTCCTTGCCTACATAACAAATAGGGCAACGCCAATCCTCAGGCAACTGTTCAAAAAGAATTCCCGTGGGAATTCCATGATCCGCGTCGCCGGTTTCTGGATCATAAATATATCCGCAAGAAGTGCATACCATTTTATAGTCCTTCATTTAGTCTCCTTAATATAATGCGCATTGGCGATAATGCACAATGCTGCGCAATAAAACCTGCCAGTTTATGGAAAATAAACATGAATGGAATATATTTATGAAAATTGATTTCCGGAGCGGGGGGCGACAAGATGAATACGGTAGGCATATTATTATTGACAACATAGCCACAGATAAGCCTTTCGCAGTCAAACGACTTTGGTTACATTGTCTTTCCTTTTCAATTCCAAGGATGTACCCGAATGTTGTAAGCCAGTGAGTTTGTCCCGGATTAGTTCAAGGTCGTAACGAAGGGAAAAAGGGGAAATCATGAAGAAAGCTATAAGACGTGAAGCCGCTATATTTGCAGGCATGACCATTATTGGTTTGTGCGTATGGGTCGGTCAGGCCATGTCGCCTACATGGAGAGGGCATGCAGGGCATCGCACGACGGGGTATGAGCTCCTGCCGTCAACCGATCTCCCGGTCGAGGAAGCGTTGCCGGTCTCGGACTATCCCGATGTGCGCCGGACCTCTGAGCTGCTGGTGGACTCCATTGTGCAGATCGAATCCTGCGGCGACTTCCTGTGTGTCGGCAAAGCCGGGGAGCGGGGGTTGATGCAAATCAAGCCTTCGACCTGGAAGGACGTGACCTTCCATCTGTATGGCAAATCGCTGCCTTTCGATTGGGCTTTCGATCCGGATTTGAATCGGAAGGTGGGTAAGGCGTATCTGTCCGAACTGCATGAATTGCTGATCCAAAACAAAGCCCTTTGGCGCTCGGACGAACGGTCCCTGCTCCTGGCCGCATATAACGGCGGGCCTCATCGCTTGATTCAAAGCCGGTTTGACTTGAAGCGCATGCCTGCTTCAACGCGCGATTATGTCGAACGCGTCACGGCCATGCATGAATATTATCTGGCCGACCATGCCCTGGAGATCCGTCGTCTGCTGGCCTCCGCCAAGGGCGGTCCGCAAGGATCTTGAGGGCTCGGAATTAACCGAACAACTTCTGCTCGAAGTCCAATTTCTTGATGCCTTCCAGCGAATTGGGTTCGCCTTTAAGCAGGTTGCGCAGCACTTCCATTTCTTCCGCCGAGAAGCGGCGCCCATTGAGCAAGTGCCGGTCAAAGGCCTCGTAGGCCAGGGGGGCCACGGCTTTGGCCATGACGGCAATGGCGTTGGCATATTCCCGAATTTCCCATTGGGCGTGCATATCCATCCGCAAGGCAAGGAAGTGGAAAAGATTATGCAAGTCCATTTGCCAGTACCATTCCGTATAGAGGGAGAGCGGCAGGTTGATGCGGGCCAGTTCCTTGGCGATGCCGTCGTTGAGCATTTCCTGATAGGTTGCGTAGGCATGGCTCTGGTCCTGGCGCAGGAGTTCAATAACGCGCTGACGCATTTCCGGCGGAACTTCCGCCGTGTCGCGGCCTTGCTTGTTGTCTTTGCTCTGAAAGCTTACCTGCGACGCGGGCGGAACATAAAACTCGTCCTTCATGATGCTGTAGCGTCCGGAAATTTCGTTGATGCGGGCCGTGCGATGGCGGATCCATTGCCGCGCCACGAAGATCGGCATCTTGCAGTGCATTTCCAGTACGACGTGCTCAAAGGGGGACGTATGCTCGTGCGCCAGCAGGTAATCGATGAGGGCGGCGTTCCGGCGCACCGCCTTTGTGCCTTCGCCGTAGGAAACGCGCGCCGCCTGCACAATCCGCTCGTCGCCGCCCATGTAATCGACCAAGCGCACAAAACCGTGATCGAGCACCTTGATTTCCTTATCCAGAAGTTCTTCCGCTTCCGCGACGACAATATGGGCCATGATTATCCTCTGTGTGGTTAAACCTTAAAATCGATCACGCACAGCATAAACAGGGAAAGGGGACCCTGGCAACAAGATCATTTGAAGTTAAAGGTCGATTGACAAAGTAAGTTAGCCTTTGGCGGAGTAAGTGAGCCTGGGGTGCAGTTAGTCTATCCGAAAAGGGGGCTGAAGGCGCACGGGGCGACCGGTTGCGGGCGTTGAGGCCAGGTTTGGGCGTCGGGGCGACCGAAAAAGGGCGAACGGGAGCGCGGTGCGCGAGATTCCCGTTTTTCGGACAAGGAAAGTGCGCCCCCAGTCGAGCGCCTGCCTG
>Ga0209417_1002754_pt1 | contig 25617 bp, 28 predicted proteins | sample RifGroF2_FD_184002 | JGI IMG/M metagenome (GOLD analysis project Ga0209417, IMG submission 184002) | Groundwater microbial communities from Rifle, Colorado, USA - Groundwater F2 (SPAdes) (version 2) | ecosystem: Environmental > Aquatic > Deep subsurface > Groundwater | place: Rifle, Colorado... | reverse complement strand
TAAAGGGATAATGCCACACCTACGGTGTTTAATGTGTTTGCGTTATTTGTTTTGCTATAATAATTTCACACCTACGGTGTTTAGGATATTTAATTATTGTGGGTATTATGATAGCGTTTAGGTATAAACATCAGCCAAAATTTTCTCCGTAGAGACTTTATTTATAGGGTCTCTACTTCTATTTAATATAATATTCTTTCCAAAATATTATTATAACTTAAACCAAAATGAAAGTTAAAAGAAATTTTATATTTGTTATAACCTTTCTGTCTTTAATTATATTCCCAAAGATAAATTTTGGACAGCTTCCAAACTTAGGATCGGCATCATGTTTTGCGGTGTTTACAGTGTCTGGAGCTTTTAATAATTTAGATTCGACGAAGATAATTGGGAATATTGGGAATAATATAAATTCATTTACTGGATTTCCTCCAGGAATTGTTAATGGGGAGATTTTTATTGCAGATGATATTTCCAGTCAAGTTGCATTAGATTTAAATATAGCGTACAATGATTTAACAAATATTACATGTGATTCAATCATTGGAACAACATTAGGTAATAATCAGACTCTAACACAAAATGTTTACTGCATTGGTGCAGCTACGACTCTAAATGGGGATTTATTCTTAGATGCACAAAACGATACTAATGCTATATTTATTTTTAAGATAGATGGAGCTTTTTCTGTAGATTCTTTTTCTAATATTTTTCTAATTAATTCTGCATCAGGAAAAAATATATACTGGCAAATAAATGGAGCCTTTGATTTAGGGACTAATTCCAATTTTATAGGGAATATTATTGCTAATGGAGCTGTATCTTTATTAGAAAGTGCATCTATTATAGGCAGAGTTTTTTCTATTCAAGGAGCAATTTCTTTAAACAATAATACAATTGAACTAGGGATACAACCTTTAGTAAACATCACTACGCCGGACAATATAATATTCCCAACAGGAGAACCTATAACATTGACAGCAATAATAGCCAATAACACTGATTCTTGTTCTTACCTTTGGAGCCCCACAGGACAAACAACTCGCTCAATAACTGTTTCGCCAACAGAAACAACTTTATTTATGGTTACTGTAACAACTTTAGATGGTTGCTTAAAATCCATTGATACGCTTGAAATCATAACAACCCCTCTAAGCCCTTTACCTATTGAATTAATTAAATTTGTAGCATATCCAATAATAGAATTAAATGTACAAATAGACTGGACTACTGCAAGTGAAAACAATAATGATTATTTTACTGTTGAATCATCAAAAGATGGTATATTATTTAAAAAAGTAGTACAAATATACAGCACTGGAAATAGTAATGCTATAATTAATTATTCTACAATTGATTATAATCCAAACAACGGAATTTCATATTACCGACTAAAACAAACAGATTTAGACGGGAAATTTACTCTTTCAAAATTAGCACTAGTAAATATTATCAAATATTTTAAATTTAAGATCTATCCCAATCCATTGCAAGCATCAACAAATATTCTAATAAATGATGCCTCACAAACTAATAAATATCAAATGATAATTTATAACATGCTGGGTGATCAATTATTAAATTTAACAATAGCCAAACAACTAACCTCTTTCAATACGAATACTCTAATATCTGGGATATACTTCTTCAAAATAACAAACAATAATAGGACTATCCAAATTAAGAAACTAATTAAAAATTAAACAAATTATTCTACATTCTTTCCATATACCAATTTAACTCCTTTTCCATTTTCTTGTAATGAAAAATTGTAGTTATAATTTTTTGTAATCGGATGAAGGCTGTTTCGCTTTTTACCACATAATCAAAAGCTCTGTGATGCATACAGCTTATGGCTACATCAATTTTATCCTGACAGGAAAGCATAACAACGGGAATGTCTGGGTTGAAATCTTTAATTTTATCTAATGTTTCTATCCCATTAATTGCATTTTTATCAACGCCATTAAGAAGATAATCCAAAATAATCACATCTGGATTGTGAAATAATTTCTCAATACAAAGTTCTCCTGTTTCATATATCTCTATATCAAAATCGGCATGTTCAAGAAATTCTATTTCTAATAATTTTAGAAATACAATATCGTCATCTACCAAAAATAATTTAATTTTTTCATTGTTCATTAGTTTGATTTTTTATAGTATTAATTTGTTTGTTCAAAATAGAGTTAAACTCTTCTTCTAATTCTATACATGCTTGATTACATACATTCTCTAGTTGTAGAACTAAATCTGGAATTCCTTCTATTTGCTGTTGTTGTGTACTTGCGTACTCCTGTACTTTTTTTGCCATAGTTTCAAAGTCTGTACTAATTCCCATTATTGCAAATGAAGGAATCATCTTATGAGCTGCCAAATACAAAGTATCCCAGTCTTTATCATGTAAGCTTTGCTTCATCGTATTAACTAAAGGAGGGGTTTGTTCTAAATAAAGAGAAATCATTTCCATCATTAATTTTGGATTTGATTTTGTCCTACTATTTAAATAATCCATATCTGTATATTTAATTTTTTTGCTAGGCTTATTTTCTGCTCCTTTTTCATTGGCATATTTTATTTGAGTTGTTTTTTTTACTAGTCCAACAATCTTGCGGTATAATAATCTTTCATCAACTGGTTTTGCTATATAATCATTCATTCCTACAGCTCTGCATTTTGCTAAGTCAACCGTAGTTACATCAGCAGTTAAAGCAATTATTGGTATTTGGGAATTCATTTTATTGCGAATATAATCAGTCGTTTCAAAACCATTCATTTCTGGCATTTGTAAGTCCATTAAAATAATATCATATGATTTCAACTGTAGCTTTTCAATAGCTATTTTTCCGTTAGCAACAATATCGCGTTCAAATCCAAAATCATCCAATAGTGTTTTCATTAATAATTGATTAAGAGGAATATCTTCAGCAACTAATATTTTAATATTTCGAATTTCCATATCCAAATCCTCTACTTTTTGGTCTATTTCTACATCTATATTTGTTTTCATAAAACTCAATGTAAAACTAAAAGTTGTTCCTACTCCTAATTGGCTTTTCACAAAAATTCTTCCTCCTTGTGGTTCTACTAATTGTTTAACTATTGAAAGACCTAATCCTGTTCCTCCATAAATTCTTGAAGTTTCACTTGTTGCCTGTTGGAAGTTTTCAAAAATATCTTTAATCTTATTTTCTGCTATCCCAATTCCAGTATCCGTAATAGCAAATTCAATGGTTACTTTTTTTTCTTCTTCACTCTTCAATCGCACACTTACTGTGATTTGACCTTTAGAGGTAAATTTTACGGCATTACTAACTAAATTTAATATTATCTGATGAAGCCTAACAGGGTCCCCAACTAATACGTCGGGAATATTGCTGTCATATTCTGTAACTAATTCTAAATTTTTCTCTAATATTTTTGTTTCAAACAAATGAAGCATCGCAGATATTGATAATGACATTTTAAAAGCTGTTTTTTCAAATGTCATTTTCCCAGCATCTACTTTTGCAAGATCAAGTATGTCATTAATAAGCACTATTAATGCATCTCCACTCATTTTTATAGCAGTTAGATACTCTTTTTGTTTTGCTGTTAAATTCGTTTTTAATACCACTTTTGTAAATCCTATAATTGCATTCATTGGAGTTCGGATTTCATGGCTCATATTTGACAAAAACTGTTGTTTTGCCTTGACTGAGTTTTTGGCTATTTGTGTGGCATTTTCTGCATCTATTTTTGCATCTTCAGCTATTGCTGTAGCCAATTCTGCAAAAACTTTAGCTTCAATTAATTCTTTTTCAATTCTTTTTTGTTCAGTAATATCTCTTGCAACAATAACTACGCCTAATACATTCCCTAAATTATCTTTATAAATAGATCCATTACATAATACATCTGTGAGTTTATGATCTCTAATTATTAATGGGAAATCAACAACAAAACCTTTTGCGAAAATTTCCTTGTAAACTTTACGTGCTTTTTGAGGCTCTGTAAAGTAATCAAAGAAATCTGTACCAATTAAATTTTCACGCGATACTCCAGTGACTTTTACAGAGGCGTCATTAATATCTGTTATCTTCCCTTTGGGACTAATTGTAAATAGAGGGTCCCTACTTGCTTCAATAAGACTCCTTGCATAGTTTGCTATAATTAATTCTGCCGCACGCTTTTCTTTTTCTTTACTTTGGAAATCTAGTTCTTTATTTGCTATAATTAATTCATCTGCACGCTTTTCTTTTTCTTTACTTTGGAAAGCTAGTTCTTTATTTGCTATAATTAGTTCATCTGCACGCTTTCCTTTTTCTTCACTTTGGAAAGCCAATTCTTTATTTGCTATAATTAATTCATCTGCACGCTTTTCTTTTTCTTTACTTTGAAAAGCCAGTTCTTTATTTGCTATAATTAATTCTACTACACGCTTTTGCTCTACAATATCTCTAGCAACCATAACCGCTCCAATAACAACTCCTCGTTTATTTTTGTAAATTGTTCCATTAAATAATACTTTAACACTTTTTCCTTTATTATTGAGAAAAGTAAGATGACAGTTAACTACAGAACCTTTTGCAAAAACATTTTCATAAACCTTTTTTGCTTTTTGAGAATCTGTAAAATAGTCGAAGAAATTAGTATTTATAAGCTTTTCTCGTTCAACTCCTGTAATATTTATATTAGCTTGATTTACATTTATAATCTTGCCATCTAGGCTTATTATTATTAAAGGATTTGTACTCGCTTCTATTAAAGCACTATCATAGTCATATTCTAGGGTTTTAGTTAGTCTCATGATGTGTATATGTTTTATTTAAATCCAATTTCTTCAATAGGAATGCGTCGTTTGTCTTTTAATTGTTTAAAATGAGATGGAGAAAGTCCTGTTGTTTTTTTAAATTGATTAGATAGATGTGCAACACTACTATAGTTCATTTTCCATGCTATTTCTGAAATGGTTAAATCTCCATACATTATTAATTCTTTTATTTTCTCAATTTTGTGAGATATAATAAATTTTTCAATTGTAGTTCCCTGTACTTCAGAAAATAGATTTGCCAAATATGTATAATCATAGTTTAGCTTGGATGTTAGAAACTCGGAAAATTTTATAGTTTTATTTTCTCCATCTATGCTTTGAATCATTTCCGTAATTGTATTTTTTATTTTATCAATCAATATAGCTCTTTTGTCATCCATTAACTCAAAACCTTCGTTTAGCAAAACTATTTTTAAAGATTCTAACTCTTCTTTTGAAAGAGTTTCCATAATTTCCACTTCTCCTAAATCTACAAATATATAGTGTAGTCCAAGTTTTTTTAACTTTTCTTTAACCACTAATTTGCAGTGATTACTAACCATATATTTAATGTGCAACTTCAATTTTTCAATTATTATTAAAGTGTAAAATTAAGACTATAAACAAGATAAGGTGTTACATAATTCTGTGTAAAAGTTACACAATTCACATATTTTTCGTTTTTGAAGCTTTTACTTAATTTCTTTTATGCTACTTACAAACCACTTCAAGACTCGAAAAATATGTTATGTCTGAACTCAAGAAAAAAAAGAGTTTATTAGTATATTGCAAATATAAACAGAATATTACAATAAAAAAAATAAAAAAACATATTTTAGATCCTTATTATTTATAAATAGCCAATAGATTAAAAATGTTTTCTTTATGTAGATATAATCCCAGACTGTCTATTATAGAAACATCCTAAACGTTTTTAAATTTTTAATGGACGCCATTATTATATTGGTTTTGTTAATATATTGATAATTAAAGTGAAGAATATTTATTCTTTAAAATAATAAAAAATAAATATGATTAAATTGGAATAGTTAATCATTTGATTATTAGTATGAAATGTATTTTTAAGTTTGATTATCAGAGTTAAAGGTGAGATTAAAGTACTGTATATGTGCTCTATATGTACTCTATATGTGCTCTATATCAAAAATTGATTTTGATTACACTAATGTACAATTTGGTTTAATTAAGTCCTATTATAGCTTTTGATATGCAAAGGATTAATAATGTGTGAATGATGTAATTTATTTATCTAATTATGTAACACTTACGAAGTGAAATAGACTCATCTTTGCACTGTGGAAATAAATATCACAAATAAAAAAAATAAAAAAGATGAACAAAACAGAATTAAAAGGAACTTGGAATGAGCAAAAAGCAAAGCTCAAACAAAAATTTTCAAAATTAACAGATAATGACCTTAAGTTTGAAGAAGGCAAAAAAGAAGAAATGTTAGCCAAAATTCAAATAAAATTAGGAAAGACAAAAGAAGAATTGCACAAAATAATTGCGGCATTCTAAATAATCTGCTTTTACACAAAACACCGTTTGAAAAAGAATTTAAAAACGGGCTTTTTACATTTAATAAAATTTAAAATACATAAATAAAATGAAAAAAATAATTTTTACTATTGCTATTACGGCAATTATGACAGGAACGATGTTGACTAATTGCCAAACTCAAGATAAAAAAATCAAAGACGCACAAGATGAATTAAAAGAAGCTAAAGAGGATGAAGCAGAAGCCCAAATAGAATTAAACAATATAAAACAAGATTCTATTTCTGAATATCAAAAGCTAAAAAAAGAATATGAGGCAAGAATAAATGAGAATGAGAAAGATATTGCTGAATTTAAAAAAGATATAGCTAAAGAAGCAAAAGAAATCAGAAAAGAATCAGAAAAGAAATTGACCAAATTAGAGGAAAAGAATAATAATTTAAAAACCAAGTTGGCTATTTAGTTCTGTTTTGATTTTAACAAATGGGAAAGATTCAAAACAGAACTAAACCATGATATGGATGAATTGGGGCAAGCGTTTAAAGACTTTTCAGTTAAAAATGTTAAATAATAATAATTTCAAATAACAAAAAACATGAAAAATATAATATTAATAATTGGAGCATTAATAATCTTTGGAAACATTGGTTATGCTCAAGACAAAAATACAGATCTCAGAGAAAAGTTAAAGTTTGGATTAAAAATAGGAGCAAATTACTCAAATGTATATGACTCAGAAGGAGAAAAATTTGATGCTGATGCGAAATTAGGTTTAGCAACAGGTATTTTTATCGGAATACCTATTGGAAAATACCTTGGAATTAATCCAGAAATATTGTTTTCCCAAAAAGGATTTCAAGCAACAGGAAGGATTTTAGGTAGTGACTATAAATTTACACGTACTACAAACTATATAGATATTCCAATATTTTTAGCATTAAAACCAATTGAGTTTGTTACAATATTATTAGGTCCTCAATATTCATTTTTGTTAAAACAAAAAGATGTATTTACAAATTCATTAACAAGTTTTGAACAGGAACAAGAGTTTGACAATGATAATATTCGCAAGAACACATTAAGTGTTGCAGGAGGCATTGATATTAATGTAAAACATGTTGTAGTTGGAGCAAGGTTAGGTTTGGATATTCAAAACAACAATGGGAATGGAACTTCAGCAACACCTCGCTATAAGAATGCTTGGTATCAAGTTACCTTGGGCTATAGATTTTAACAATAAAAAAATCGCTGAAAATTTATTTTACATTCAAAACTATAAATTAGGATTTTTAGAAGAGTAATGTGTTTTGCTATTTATATGACAGATGCAACAATGCTCTTATTTTTTATTCTTGCAATCATTTAAAAAAAGATAAGACAATGAAAAAAAAATATTTATGTTTAATGATAATGTTTTTATCATTTGGATTTTATGCACAGCAATCAATTGCAGCAAATACAAATTCTAATTCATCAGAAATAGTTTCTAAAACGTCTCCAAAAAAATTAATATTAAGGCTAAATGAGATTACTAAGATGGATAAGTCAAATATTAAGTCGGCAGATAAAAGAAATCTCAGAAAAGAAGTTCGTTCTATAAAACGACAACTAAAAGAGAATGGTGATGGCTTTTATATTTCTATAGGTGGTGCAATTATTATTTTATTACTATTAATCATTTTATTATAAAAACAATTTAAAAAACAACAATTATTATGAGTACAGGAAAAGTATTATTAGGAGTATTGGCAGGCATTACTGCTGGTGCATTATTAGGTATTTTATTCGCTCCCGACAAGGGTTCTGACACCAGAAAAAAAATATGTAAAAAAGGAGAGAATTATACTGACGAATTAAAGGATAAGTTTAATGAATTTGTAGACGGGTTTTCTGAAAAATTTGAAAAAGCAAAAGAAGACATTTCAAATTTAGCTGAAGAAGTTAAAAGAAAAGCTGAGGATGCAGAAAAAGGGGAAAAAACAGACAAGGTCTAAAATGTTTGATTAGAAGTTTTTAGTTAGTTTATAAAATGGGACAGGTAATTTTATCTGCCCCATACTTGCAAAAAAACAGATATGGTTTTGGTTTATTTATAATAATATTATTAAAAAATGAAGGAAGATAATTCAATATTAATTGAAAAATTATTCGAAAGAGCTACAGAATATGGTAGAACTAGTTATGATTTATTAAAACTAAGGACATTAGACAAATTAACAAATATAGTCTCTTCTAATATCCCTAGGCTTGTTATATTTTTTTTAATGTCATTGTTTCTTCTTTTTTTAAATTTAGGATTCTCTTTTTGGTTAGGAGAAATCATTGGAAAAATATATTATGGTTTCTTTATAGTTGGTGCTTTTTATGGCATTATAGGAATTTTTATACATTTTTTTATGCGTAAATATTTTAAAAGAATTATTGGAAACTATATTATTAAACAAGTGCTTAAATAAAATTGTATGCAAAATATAAATTCAATTACAGAACTTAGCAATGCAATTAAATTGCTAGAAATAGAACAATTAAATAAAAAATTGTTATTAAAAGATCAATTGCGAAATGTCCATGAAAGTTTAAGACCTATAAACATTATTAAAAGTACAATAAATGATATAACAACATCTCCTTATTTACTGGATAATATATTAGCAACAGGAATCGGCTTGGTAACTGGATATTTTTCCAATAAAATATTTGTCGGCTCTTCTGGAAATCTCCAAAAAAAACTGTTGGGCTCTATTCTTCAGTTTGGAGTTACAAATGTTATAGCACAAAACCCAGATGCAATTAAGTCGTTAAGTAGAATTATTTTTCATATGATATTTAAGAAAAGAAACAATGATTAACTAAAAATAACTTATAATTATAATGGATAAAGAATCTAAACTTCCATCTTACGTTAAGATAAGCATCTTTTTTATAGGGCTATATGCTCTAATAACAATGCTATATATATCACAAGGGATTGTTGTGCCTCTTATTTTTTCTACAATTATAGCGATTGTTCTTTTGCCTATAGTAGATTTTTTTGTTAGACTTAAAATCAATAGAGTATTTGCAATATTTATTACTTTATTTTTAAGTTTTTTAGTTGTTGGAGGATTAGTAGCTATATTATTTTCTCAAGCCGTAAAATTTTACCAATTTTGGCCTATTTTATTAGAGAAATTTTCCAACTTAATTGCACAAACAATAACATGGACTGCAAGTTCTTTTGATATAAACCCTGAAAGTATACAAACTTGGATTGAAAAAACCAAAGGAGATTTTATTAATACAAACACAAATGCAATAGGAAGGGTATTAACAACTTTAGGCAATGCAATATTAGTGGTACTTTTAATACCTGTTTATATATTTATGATATTATTCTACCATCCCCTTTTATTAGAGTTTATACATAGAATATTTGGTAAAAAAAACCAAATGCAAGTTAATGAAATAGTTAGCCAAACAAAAACAGTTGTTCAACACTACCTTGTGGGGTTGACTATAGAAGTAATAATTGTAGCAATTTTAAATTCAGCAGCACTTCTTATTCTTGGAATAGATTATGCTATTCTACTTGGTATTATTGGTGGGATTCTTAATATTATACCTTATATTGGAGGAATTGTCGGGGTCGTTTTACCTATGATGGTTGCATTGATAACAAAATCAACGGCATGGTACGCACTATCTGTTATGGCTATATATTATTTTATTCAACTAATAGACAATAATTATATCGTTCCGAAAATTGTGGCATCAAGAGTAAAAATCAATGCATTATTTTCAATAATAGTTGTAATAGCAGGTAATGCCCTATGGGGAGTTTCGGGAATGTTTCTTTCAATTCCGCTTCTTGCTATTATAAAACTAATTTTTGATAATATTGAATCTCTAAAACCTTGGGGGATGTTATTAGGAGATAGTATGCCAAAAATATTAAATGAAAAAAACAAAAAATAAATATTTATGATAACAGTAAAAAAAGAAGGCATTTTATTAAAAAAAACAGATCTGGAATTTGAAAATGAAGGAGTACTAAATCCTGCTGTAATAAGAGAAGGAGACAGTGTGCATATATTTTACAGAGCTGTACGAATGGGAAATTATTCAAGTATTGGCTATTGTAGATTGGATGGACCATTAACAATAGTAGAACGATGGACTAAACCTTTTATAGTTCCTGAGTTTGATTATGAATCGCAAGGGGTTGAAGATGCTCGTATAGTAAAAATAGAAAATGAGTTTTTTTTATCATATACAGGTTATGATGGAACAAATGCAAGAGGTGCTTTAGCTACTTCTACGGATTTAGTACATTTTACCAAAAAGGGAATTATTGTTCCTCCTATAACTTATGCAGAATTTGTGTTTCTTGCAGAAACTTCAGGGAAAATGAACGAAAATTATTACCGCAATCATAAATTTTATTATCAAGAATCTGATCCTGAAAAAAAAATAATGTTGTGGGATAAAAATGTAATTTTTTTCCCACGAAAAATAAATGATAATTTTGTTTTTCTTCACCGTATAAGGCCAGGAATTCAAATAGTTTCTGTTAAGAGTTTGGATGATATTAATAAAGAATTTTGGGCAGATTATTTTCTTGTATTGCATGACAATATAGTGTTAGATCCACTTTATCAACATGAGTCAAGCTACATTGGAGGAGGTTGTCCCCCAATTGAAACAAAATCTGGTTGGATATTAATCTATCATGGAGTTGAAGAAACCCCAAAAGGAAGGGTGTATTCAGCTTGTGCAGCCTTATTGGATCTGAATAACCCATCAAAAGAATTAGCGAGATTACCTTACCCTTTATTTTTTCCCGAACACAAATGGGAATTAAAAGGAGAGGTGAATAATGTAGTTTTTCCTACTGGAACGGCGATATTTGGAGATACTTTATTTATTTATTATGGTGCAGCAGATACTTACATAGCAACGGCATCTCTTTCTTTAACTGAGCTATTAACTGAATTATTAACATACCATACAAAATGAAAAATGAAATTTTCTCCCCTGAATTAGATATAACCTCTAATAAATATTTACCTAATTTCGTAAATAATATTTGCACAATGATTACTACTAAAACAGGAACAATCAATCAAAATATTGAAAAAACAAATTATTTAGCTGAAATATTAGTTATTACATCATATCCCCCAAGGGAATGTGGTATAGCTACATACTCCCAAGATTTAATTAAGGCTATTAATAATAAATTTAGCAATTCATTATCAATAAAAGTTTGTGCATTACAATCTGGTACAGCAAATTATACATACCCCGAAGAAGTAAAATATACTTTAAATACCTCTATTGCTGAAGATTATAATAAATTAGCAAAATCTATTAATTGCGATGTAAACACTAAAATAGTTTTAATACAGCATGAATTTGGTTTTTTTAAAAAACAGGAAGACTCTTTTGTTCAATTTTTAAATAACATCTCAAAGCCTATTGTTATTGTATTTCATACAGTTTTACCTAATCCAGATAAAAATTTAAAATACAAGATAAACGATATCGTATCTGCTTGTGAATCCGTAATTGTTATGACAAATAATTCGTCAAACATTTTAATTAATGATTATAATTTGCCTAAACAGAAAATATCAGTAATTGCACATGGGACACATTTAGTTCCTCATTTAGGAAAAAGATTTTTGAAAGCAAAATACGGACTTAAAGACAGAAAAGTACTTACTACATTTGGGCTACTTAGTTCTGGAAAAAGTATAGAAACAACACTTGATGCACTACCAGAAATTATAAAAAATAGCCCAGAAGTTGTATTTCTAATAATAGGGAAAACACATCCTGAAGTAAAAAAAACAGAAGGAGAAAGATATAGAGAAAGTCTTGAAGAAAAAGTAAAAAAACTATCTCTAGGTAAATATGTTATTTTCATTAACGAATATCTTGCATTACCTATCTTGCTTGAGTATTTACAGCTTACTGATATTTATCTGTTTACAACAAATGACCCAAATCAAGCAGTAAGTGGAACTTTTGCTTATGCAATGAGCTGTGGATGTCCTATTATTTCAACACCTATTCCACATGTAAAAGAACTATTAAATAAAGATACAGGAATTATAATTGACTTTAAAGATTCAACCCAATTATCTAAAGCTGCTATTCGTTTGCTAAGTGACAACCCTTTACGAAAAAGCATTAGTTCTAATGCTTTGCAAAAAATAGTTTCTACAGCGTGAAATAACTCAGCTGTTGAGCACGCAATGTTATTTGATAAAATCACAGAAGATAATGTTATTTTAAAATATAATATTCCTCCTATTTCACTTAATCATTTAAAAAAAATGACCACTAATATAGGTATCATTCAATTTGCAAAAATAAACCAACCTGATATCAGTTCGGGATATACTCTTGATGATAATGCGAGAGCTCTAATTGCAATGTGTATGTACTTTGAAAAAACACTAGATGAAAGGAGCTTGAGTGATATTAATAAATATCTAAGATTTATAAACCATTGTCTGCAAGTAGAAGGCAATTTTTTAAACTATACTGATAAGGATAATAAATTCACAGATCAAAACGATGAAACAAATTTGGATGATTCCAACGGAAGGGCTATTTGGGCTTTAGGATATTTAATATCATTAAAAAATATATTACCTAAAGAAACAATCTCTGAGGCAGAAATAATCATTAATAAGTCTCTTTCGCGTTTTAAATCTATTCACTCTACTCGTTCTATGGCTTTTGCTATAAAAGGAATATATTATTACAATATGATAAAATTAATAGAAAACAAAATTCTTTTAAAAACACTTGCAGATAGGATAGCTCAAATGTATAAACATGAAGCAACTAAGGAATGGAAATGGTTTGAAAGCTATCTTACTTATGCAAACAGTATTTTACCCGAAGCAATGTTATATGCATGGCTTCAAACAGGTGAAACTATTTATAAAGAAATTGCTATTACTTCTTTTGATTTTCTTTTAAATAAAACTTTTAATAATAATGGAATAGAAGTTATTTCTAATAAAAAATGGCTACAAAAAGGAGAAAAAGCAGGCCATTTTGGGGAACAACCTATTGATGTTGCCTATACAATAATGACATTAAGTAAATTCTACGATGTGTTTAAAGATGAAGAATACTTAATAAAGATGAAAATTGCTTTTAATTGGTTTTTAGGGAAAAACCGATTACATCAAATTGTTTACAACCCTTGCACTGGAGGTTGTTACGATGGATTGGAAGAAACTCATGTTAATCTAAACCAAGGGGCAGAATCAACAGTCAGTTATTTAATAGCAAGATTAACTATGCAAAAATATATAAATGAATAATACTATTCAAAGGTACATAAAGAGATGTTGCTGGAATTGAAGTAGTTTTTGATATTATAAAGAAAAATAATGTTTCTGTAGATACTAATTCTTAAACGATATTAATATTTAATAATTTAAACAATGGAAAAGCTATTAGAAAGAACAATGACAAAAATGAATAGAGATGAATATATAGAAGTAGAACCAAATGTTAAACTTCATATTACCGATGCAGGGGAAGGGAAACCTATTGTATTAATACACGGATGGCCTTTAAGTGATGAAATGTATGAATACCAATACAATGACCTTATAAATAACAATTTTCGCATAATTAGCATTACACTAAGAGGTTTTGGCAAATCAGACAAACCTTACGACGATTATAGTTACAATGTACATACTTTGGATATAAAAAAAGTTTTAAATAAACTTCATATAAAGAATGCGACTTTAGGTGGTTTTTCAATGGGTGGAGCAATAGCTATTCGATTTGCTTCAATGGATAAAGGAACTCATGTTTCTAAACTTGCATTGTTTTCTGCTGCAGCTCCTATTTGGACACAAAGAGAAGATTTTCCATATAATCTACCAAAAAGTGCCATTGATGAATTGATTAATTTGAACTATTTAGATCGCCCTAAACTGTTATCTGATTTTATAAAAATATTCTCTGCTACGGAGAATTCTTTAAATGATGGTATAAAAAATTGGCTGAATGGCATTTGTTTAAGTGCGTCTTCTTATGCAACTGCTCAATGTTTAATTGCTTTGCGCGATACAGATATGAGAGCGGATATGGATAAAATTAAAATACCAACATTGATCATGCACGGCAAAAAAGATAAAATATGCTCTTTTGACTTAGCAGAACAAATGAGAAATAAAATATCCAATTCACGTATAGTTGTTTTTGAAAATAGTGGTCATAGCTTATTCCTTGAAGAAACTCAAAAGTTTAATTCAGAACTAATCAAATTTGCAGAAAAATAAACAATATTTCTAATTTATAAACCATTAAAAATAAAACAGATGAGTCCACTAAAAAAACATTCATTAAAAAACAATAAAGCTCTTCTTTTGTTTCCAGTATATCTCTCTCTGCTTGCGACTAACAATAATGATAATATAGATGAGGCAGAGAAAAGCGCCGCAATTAAATTTTTACATATAAAAACTTTTACATGTGATTCGCTTCTTATTAACTTTTATAAAGAAGCTGAAAAAAATTTTGAAAAAGCTATTATACAACTAAATGAAAAATTACCAAAAGATAAAAAACTCAGAGAATTAGCTATTTTGAAAGAATTATTAATTCTTGAGAAAATTGCTTTAAATCTAGACAAAAAATATATAGTAACAATGTATAAAAGCATGGAATCATTTAAAAATCATGTTTCTAAAGCACACCATAATGTGTTAATAGACTTTATTTTTCCGATCTCTATAAAAGGATTAACATAGTAATAAACATAATTTAGTAAATAAATGATTTTTGTAGATTATTATAAAATATTAGAAATAGACAAATCCGCCACACAAAAGGATATAAAAAATGCTTATCGTAAATTAGCAAGAAAGTTCCATCCTGATTTAAATATAAGTGATAAAGAAGCCAAAGTAAAATTTCAGCAAATTAATGAGGCTAATGAAGTATTGAGCAATATAGAAAAACGCAAAAAATATGATCAATATGGAAAAGATTGGCAACATTCAGATGAGTTTGAAAAAGCAAGACAATATCAGGAACAATCCTCAAATCAAAATGGAAGTAACTATTCAAGAGGGCAGTCAAGTAGCAATTTCTCTGATTTTTTTGAGTCTATGTTTAGTGAAACAACAAATAATGATAGAAGAAAACAGACTAGATATAGGGGCGAAGATTATAAAACAGAACTACACTTAAACTTAATTGATGTTTATAAAACAACAAAACAAACTCTTAACGTAAACGGGAAGAAAATAAGGATTTCTATCCCTGCAGGAATAGAAAACGGACAAACAATTAAAATTGCAAATCATGGAGGACTAGGAACAAATGGAGGTCCTAATGGCGATTTATATATAACATTTTCAATAGAAAACCTTATTAATATTAAACGACTTGGTAATAATTTATACACTACAATAATATTAGATCTATACATAGCAGTATTAGGAGGAGAAATAACTATTGATACTTTAAATGGCAAGGTAAAATTAAAAGTAATGCCTGAGACTCAAAATGGAAGCAAAATTAAACTTAAAGGAAAAGGACTTCCTGTTTACAAAAACGAAGGACTTTTTGGGGACTTATTTGTAACCTACGAAATTCAAATCCCAACAAATTTAAATGATAAGCAAAAAGCATTATTTATCGAATTGTCTAATTTATAATTTACAATGCAAAAAAAATATTTCATAACTATAGAGGAATTGTGTGTCAAACAGAACATTGATATTTCATTTATCAGTTCTCTACAAAAAATAGGACTGATTGAAATTATTACATTTAAAGGAATTGGGTTTATTGAAGTAAAACAACTACAACAATTAGAACGGTTTATTTATTTATATTATGAATTAGATATTAACTTTGAAGGTATTGATACTATAACTCATTTATTACAACAAATAAAACATTTGCAAGATGAGATTGTTACTATCAAAAATGAACTTCGTCTTTATGAAACAAATAAGTAATTGTTTAATTAAAAGTTTTGAGTTTTGTTCCAGATTTTTCAATACAATTTTTTATATTCATTTGAAATGTTTATAGTGTTTCTATAATAGGGACGATCTTAATTGAAAAGACTTTACAACATTATCTTCATTAATATCTTTGCAAATAGAAGTCTCAATTTCATTAATTATAACAAAAGGAAGTTCTCTATATAGAATTAGCTTTCCTTTATATTTATTGCCAGAATAAATCACTGTATTTTCTTTTGCCATAAAATCATACACAATAGGCATTTTTTCAAATCGCTTTATAAATCTATCAGGAATTAAGTTTAGCTTAATATAATTTGGAGAATACCCATATTTAAGAGTATCAATGATGTAAATAACCTCTCTGTAGTTGACAAATATTGTTGCATTTGAATCAAAAACAAATCTTGATGATATTTGCTCTATACTATCTAAGTCATTATCATTAAACTTCTTTTTCAAATCTAGCTGTATTGGGAAACTTAAATTTAATCCATATTCAATATGAAAATTACGCCAATCTCTACTTTCTCCTATATCTCCCACTATATACGTGAGAGGATTCTCAACTCTGTAAAATAAAGGCAATCCTAAAAATGTACGAATATGACTGCTTAAACTTTTAGTATATGGATTATATAATGGTTCGATTAAAGCAGTTCCTTTAAATCCAGACTTTTCTAAATTGGTCAAATATTTAACTCTAGCTTTGTCACTATCTGAATACTTTTTGGCTAAAGGAACTTCTATTTTGATGCATGACAAAAATATAATCATTAAACCTATTTGGCTTAAAATAAATGGAAGCTTTATAAGTAAATTGTTTTTAGAATATCTTATGCCACAAAGCACACCTATTGCAAAAACAAAACAAGTCATATAAATGGTTATTATTATCAATGTTCTGTTAGCGGCCAGCAATCCTTGAGCATAGGTCGTTGGCAGTATGCAAACCCACACGAGAACGATAAAAATTAACAATCCTAAAAGTATTAATGGAAATATTGGTAAGGATTTATTTATATGTATTTTTTCTTTGAATTGTTTTCCAAAATATAATGCTGTAAAAAAAGTAATAACCCAATAAGGTGATTTAAGAATAAATACTTGGAAAAGTATTATTTTAAATGTTTTATAAGCAATGGTAATGAGCTCTATTATTGAAGGCTGTTCGAATGCAGACATCCTTACTTTGTTGCCAGGAGATGAAATCATAATGACAAATGAGATCGAAATAACAATTAATGCTAAGAATATTTTCCTAAAATAAACATTAGTAAATGCCTCTTTAAGTCTAAATTTATATTGATAAAAAATAAATAACAAGACACAGGAAAATGCAGCAATCAATAAAGCGCCATAATGTTCTGCGGACATACCTGCATAAATAAAACTTAAAATAAGAATTGCCAATAATTTATTATTGTAATTTGGATTTAATATCGCATAAACTCCAAATAGAGTAAATAATACTCCTCCATAATACATCGTCGAAACATTAAGCCAAAAAAATGTATTAAAATCCAAAGCACTCATTATAAATATCAAGAAAAGAAAAATACTGATATTTAACTTTTCAACCCATGTCCCCTTAAAATAAAGTTTTAATATAAGATATACCCCTGCAACAAACCCCATTGTCATAAATATCAAATATGGAATCATTGAAGGAATAACTTCATATATTTTCAAAATAGTATTTACTAAAAATTGAGGACACAACCGCCCCTGCCAGTTTGGATACCAATACGTAAAAGGACTCATGAAGCCATAATCACGAATATAACCAATAAAAGCATAATCATCCAAAGCTAGACGATTATAGTATCCTAAAATGACTAGATAGACTAAACCGATTAAGTTGACTAATGATAATAAAACAAAGGATGTATTCTTTATCTTACTCATTCAATTTTTGCTTTTCTACAATTCTTTCCTTTATAATAAACAATGGTCTGTTTTTAGTTTGAAAAAAAATTCTATACACATATTCTCCAATAATTCCCAAAGATATTAATTGAACTCCACTAAATAGAACTATTGCAAAAAGCAATGCCGTAAATCCTTCTGGAACAACTCCCCAAAAAAATTTCTTCAAAAGAGTTAAAATAAAGTAAATAACACCTATCATTACGGTGAAAAATCCAAGTCTTGTTATAAGCTTAATGGGAAAATCACTGAAGTTAAAAATACCATTATATGCCAAAGTAATTAGCTGCGATATTGAATATTTCGTATTTCCTGCTTTCCTTTCATCTCTATCATACTCTATCCCTATATGTTTAAATCCTATCCAAGAGCGTAATCCTCTTATAAAGCGACTTTCTTCTGGCATTTTGTTTAGTATATCAACAACTCGCCTGCTAATTAATGAAAAATCTCCTGCATCAATAGGAATATCTACATTTGTAACACGTCTTTGTAATCTATAGAAAACATGATATGCTAAACGTTTAAGCCTTGATTCTTTTCTGTTTTTTCTTATTGCATAAACTACATCATAACCTTGCAAATAATAGTTATAAAATTGTGTTAGTAACTCTGGAGGGTCTTGCAAATCGCCATCAATAACCATTATAGCTTCAGAACCTCTCGCGCATTCTAATCCTGCACTTAAAGCTAATTGATGACCAAAATTTCTTGATAAAAAAACGCATTGATACCTATCATCCATATAAGCTAATTGAGCCATTAGCATTGATGTATTGTCTTTACTCCCATCATCTATAAGCACGACTTCTATTTTTATAGATGGATTACTTTGCATAAGCTTATTCAAGCGTTCAATAAGAAAAGGAAAAGTTTCCTGCTCATTATACAAAGGAACAACTATTGATAGCTGAAATGACATGTTTATAATTTTATAGCCTAATAAGTGCAAATGTAAATTAAATTATTAATATTTGTAAATTAGTCAAATAATAATCCTCATGATTTTTCACATGTTAACACAAATAAAATACCCTCTAATAGTATTTTTAAATAACTATTAGAGGGTATAAGTTTATATTTTAAATTAATTATTTTTGTGCTGTATTAGCAACAGCAGCTTTTAATTTTTTTGCAAGAATATTTTCTAGTTCCACATCTATTAAATATAAAGCAGATGGTTCTTTGCCTATAAGTTTTATACGGTCAATAATACCTTGAGCCGTGCTTTCTTCTTCAATTTGTTCGTTAACATACCATTGAAGGAAGTTTGCTGTTGTATAATCTTTTTCCGTCATACAAACTTCCATTAATTTATCAATAGTTGAAGTTACGTATTGCTCATGTTTTAAAACTTCTTCAAAGATGTTTATTACTGATTTAAATTTATCCTGAGGTTTTTTTAGTGCAGGAACAACTGCATGTCCTCCTTTTTCATTAATGTAATGAAATATTTTCAGCATGTGTAAACGCTCTTCTTCTGTTTGAGTATAAAGAAATTGCGCTGCACCTGGAAAGCCATTGCTATTACACCAAGATGCCATTGACAAATATAATTGAGATGAAAAAGCTTCTACTTCTATTTGATTATTTAATGCTTCTTCTACTTTTTTCTTTAACATAATTTTTATTATTTAATGTTTATCTATAGCTTCTTTTATTATTTTCTAAGAGCTTCAGCTCCTCCAACAATTTCAAGTATTTCATTGGTTATAGATGTCTGACGAGCTTTGTTATATGACAATCTAAGACCTTTTAATAGTTCCATTGCATTGTCCGTAGCTTTACTCATTGCTGCCATTCTTGAGCCATGTTCTGCCGCAAAAGAGCTGAGAAGCGTCCTATAGAATTGTATTTTTATATACTGAGCTATAAGACTGCTTAATATTTGTTCCTTATTGGGTTCAAATATATAATCTTGTTTCTTTGTTTTGTTTTCTTGAGAGCTATTTAATTTTATAGGTAACAATTGTTCAACAGTTAAATCATATACAGCTGCATTTTTAAACCTATTTGAAACAACTACGCATATATCAAATTCTTTATTGATATACATTTTAGTTATGCTATCAATAATTGGCAATATGTTCTCGTAATTAAGCTTATCGTAAATACTATCGTATTTATTTATAATATTGTATTTGTTTCTATTAAAATAATCACTTGTTTTTTTCCCTATACTTATTATGCTTACCTTTCCTGCTTGATTTAATTCAGCATAATCTTCGTTTATTAAATTTACTGTTTGCTTAATTACATTTGAATTAAAAGACCCACACATTCCCCTGTTAGAAGATACCGAAATTATTAAAACATTGTTTATTAATCTTTGTCCCAAAAAAGGAGATATCTCATTATTTTGCTCTGACATTGAAGATATTGAATCAATTATTTCTGTAAATTTCTTAATATAAGGTCGTAATTTTAAAACGGCTTCTTGATTTCGTCGAAGTTTTGAAGCGGATACCATTTTCATAGCATTGGTTATCTGCTTTGTCGAATTTACTGAATTTATCCTATTTCTAACTTCTTTTAAGCTTGGCATATTCTAAAATAATTATAATTAAATTTTATACTTTGCAGATAATTCATCAACAGCTTGTTTAAGCACTTTTTCAACTTCATCATTTATAATTCCCTCTCTTAATGTAGCTAATGTCTCCTTATGATGTATTTCAAGATAATGGATATAGTCTTCTTCAAATTCTCTAATTTTGTTAACAGGAATATCTTTTAATAGATTTCTTGTTCCGCAATATATTACAGCAATTTGATATTCTATAGGCATTGGAATGTATTGGTTTTGCTTTAATATCTCTACGTTCCTAAGACCTTTGTCTATAACTGATTTTGTTGCTGCATCAAGTTCGGATCCAAATTTTAGAAATGCTTCAAGATCTCTAAATTGTGCTTGGTCTAATTTTAGCGAACCCGCAATCTTTTTCATTGCTTTTAATTGGGCATTACCTCCTACACGTGACACAGAAATCCCTACGTTAATCGCTGGTCTTATCCCTGCATTAAATAGTCCTGATTCTAAGAATATTTGTCCATCTGTAATAGATATAACATTCGTAGGAATATATGCAGACACATCTCCTGCTTGAGTCTCAATAATAGGTAATGCTGTTAATGATCCTCCTCCTTTGACTTTATGCCTTATAACCTCAGGCAAGTCATTCATTTGCAATGCTATTTCATCCGACTTTATTATTTTTGCAGCACGTTCTAGTAATCTTGAGTGAAGATAGAATATATCTCCTGGATATGCTTCTCTACCTGGAGGTCTTCTTAATAATAATGATACTTCTCTGTAAGAAACTGCTTGTTTTGATAAATCATCATATATTACTAGTGCATCTCTACCTGTGTCTCTAAAAAATTCACCTATAGTTGCTCCTGCAAATGGAGCATAAAGTAATAATGCAGCTGGATCTGAGGCTGTAGCTGCAACAATAACTGTATAAGGAGCTGCTCCTTTATCTTCCAATATTTTACTTATATTAGCTATTGTTGAACCTTTTTGTCCTATGCCTACATATATACAATATACTGGATTGCCTTCGTCATAATATCTTTTTTGATTTATTATTGTGTCAATAACAATCGCCGTTTTCCCTGTTTGTCTATCCCCAATAATAAGCTCTCGTTGCCCTTTCCCTATAGGAATCATTGCATCTATAGCTTTTAAACCTGTTTGTAAAGGTTGTGTTACTGGTTGCCTATAAATTACACCTGGAGCTTTTCTTTCAAGAGGTAAATCAAATAATTCCCCTTCGATTGGACCTTTCCCATCTATTGGGTCTCCTAAAGTATTAATAACTCTTCCAAGTAAGCCTTCACCAACTTTTATTGAAGCAATCGTATTTGTTCGGTTTACTATATCTCCTTCTCTAATCATTTCTGATTTACCTAGAATAACAGCACCTATATTATCTTCTTCTAAGTTTAAAACTATTCCTTTTATTCCTGTTTTTTCAAATTCAATTAATTCTCCTGCTTGTACATTAAGCAAACCATAAATTCTAGATATACCATCTCCTACTTGTAAAACTACTCCTGTTTCTTTTAGTTCGGATTCAAATTTTAGTCCACTTAATTGTTGTCTAAGTATTGCTGATACTTCTGAAGGTTTAATTTCTGCCATTTTTTTAATTTTTAATTTTTTTACAAACCTTTTATATACATATTAACATTAAATTCTTTTTCCAATTTATTTATTCTGCTTACTATTGACTCATCTATCTGCTTATTATCAAATTTAAGAATAAATCCACCTATTATGCTTTCATCAACTATTTCATTAAACTTCACTGCATTTGTCGTATATTTATTTACAATAATACTAAGCCTTTCCTTTAAATTTTCAGTAAGAGAAACTGCCGTAACTACATCAACTATTTCCGTATTATTTTGCTTGTTGTATAATGCGTTAAATTCTATTGCAATCTCTGGTATATTTACATCTCTATTTTTATTAAGTATTATTGATATAAAATCAATTGTTAATTTATTAAAATGATCCTTAAATAAAACGTGTATGATATTTATTTTTTTTTCATTTGGGATAATAGGACTTGTAAGAAATTGAAAGAAATCTTTTTGCTCACATAAACTGATTAACTGATTAAAATCTTTGTACGACTCATCAAGTATCCCGGTCTCTAAGGATATCTCAAAAAATGCTTTAGCATAACGCCTTGATAAACGGGTAAATCTCATAATAATTAATTAAGATTTAAATTATCTAAAATGTCTTCTATATATTTTTGTTGTTTATCTTTATTATTCAACTCTTGTTTTATGATCTTTTCTGCTATTTCTATTGATAATAATGCTACTTGGTTTTTTAGTTCTGTTATTGCTAGCATCTTTTCATGCACTATTCCTGCTTTTGCATTTTCTATAATTCGAGTAGCTTCTTCATTGGCTTTTAATTGAGCTTCTTTTATTATTGATTCTTTTATAAGTCGTGCGTCTCTCAATATTCCTTCTCTTTCAATCTTTGCTTGCTTTAGCATGTCATTATTTGTTTGCTTTAATTTCTCTATTTCTATTTTAGCTTCATTTGCTGATTGCAATGCATGCTCAATAGAATTCTCCCGCTCTTTTAAAGCATTCATTATTGGCTTCCATGCATATTTGGTTAAAATATATAATAATAAACTAAATGAAAGAGTCATCCAAAATATCAGACCTATGCCTGGAGTTACTAGTTCCATAATATTTTAATATTTTAATTAATAAAATAATAATAATACTGCACAATAACCAATCGTTATCGTGCAATATTAAATTCTAAAATTAAACGAAAACGATTAATAAACAAACAACTATTGCAAAAAATGCAACTCCTTCTATTAAAGCTGCTGCAAGAATCATGTTTGATCTTATATCGCCTACGGCTTCTGGCTGACGAGCTATTGATTCTACCGCACCTTTACCTATGTTGCCAATACCTATACCTGCACCTAAAACGGCTATACCTGCGCCTATACCAGCACCCATTTTTGCAATTGGAGCAAGATTCGCTACTGCTTCGCCTGCTACTTCTAATAAAACTGATAAACTTAACATAATAATTGATTTTTATTTATATTACTTAACTTAGTGACCTTCATGACTTGATTCAATTGCCATACCAAAATATAATGCTGACAAGAATGTAAATACATAAGCTTGTATAAAAGCTACTAATAACTCTAACAAACCCATAAATATCGTAAAACCTACAGATATTATCGAAACTCCATAACCCATAAATGGATTCATCTCTCCAAACACAAATATTAAACTAAAAAATCCTAATGCTATTATATGACCAGCTGAAATATTTGCAAAAAGCCGAACCATCAATACAAAAGGCTTTATAAAAACTCCCATAATTTCAACCAGAGGCATCAAAGGAATTGGAAATTTTAACCACCAAGGAACTCCTGGCGTATTTACTATATGAATCCAATAATATTTATTGCTACTAAAAGTAGTTATTAAAAACGTCATTACCGCTAATACTCCCGTTACTCCAATATTACCTGTCAAATTAGCACCACCTGGGAAAAATGGAATTAATCCTAAAACATTATTCAAAAATATAAAAAAGAACACAGTCAATAAAAAAGGCATAAACTTATAATACTTTTCACCTATTGATGGCTTTGCTATATCATCCCTTATAAATAATATAATAGGTTCCAGCATTGACTGCAACCCTTTTGGAGCATGTCCCTCATTGCGTTTATATGACTTTGCTATACCTATAAATATAAGGCATAATATTAATATGCTTATAAATAAAGACAAAACATTCTTTGTTATAGAAAAATCCAAAGGCAAATTCGCTACCTCGTCAGCCTCCATGCTTTCGCCTTTTGTCTTTACTATTTTATTTTTGTTTTCTCCCTCTATTTCTAATTTGTATCCTTTATAAGAAGACATTCCATGATGAAATTTTGAAGAACAAAACATTACTATTTTTCCTTCATCATACAATATTATAGGCAAAGGTATTGATATATGAGTATGCCCAATTTTTGCAACATGCCATTCGTGAGCATCAACAATATGCTCTATTATCATTTCATTTGGAGAAAATTTTTTGTTTGTATTTTCTGAAGCAAAAGATACACTATTTATGCCAAGAAATAATACTAAAAAACTAATTTTAAATATAGAATTGTAATGTTTTAAAGTCATGTTTCAACTCTTTTTTTAATTGTCTTTTTTAATTAAAATTAAGGGTGCAATTTATACAATATTTTTTAACAATAAACATTTTTGTTATTTTTTTTAATTTCTTTTTAACCCAGATTACGCGTTAGGTAATTTTAGACTCATATCTAAAGGATAATCCCATAAACCTACAAACCATTTTCTTCTTTTTTTAGTATTTCTATCCCATTATCAACTTTTAATCCAAAAATCCTGATTATTGATGCAAAGTTGATAATGGGTGTGTGAATTTTGCTGCAACAATATTATCCCAAATTGTCCATTAGAAATTTTTTAATATCAATTTACTTGTTCTAAATTATTCGTAAATTCTAATTTTTATAATCAATAAAAAAGTAAGTTTTTTTTGTCAATAATATATTTTAAATAAAATGAGCCAATAACTCTTTTTGATTTAATCAAAATCAATTTTTGATATAGAGCACATATAAAGCACATATAGAGTACATATAGAGTACATATAAAGCACATATACAGCACATTAATCCCGCTTTTAACTCTGATAATCAATCTCGAAAAACCATTTAATGCTAATAGTCAAACAATTAACCATCTAAATTAAACCATATTCATTTTTTATTATTTTAAAGAATAAACATCCTTAACTTTAATTATCAGTATATTAACTAAAATAGCACAATATGATAA
>Ga0209417_1002751_pt1 | contig 25618 bp, 21 predicted proteins | sample RifGroF2_FD_184002 | JGI IMG/M metagenome (GOLD analysis project Ga0209417, IMG submission 184002) | Groundwater microbial communities from Rifle, Colorado, USA - Groundwater F2 (SPAdes) (version 2) | ecosystem: Environmental > Aquatic > Deep subsurface > Groundwater | place: Rifle, Colorado... | reverse complement strand
TAGCTTTAATTATCGAGCAGTTGACGGGCTTTTCGGGGAGATATTCGAATATCTGTTTTGAAAAAACCGTTATACCGCAGTAAGTAAGTTTTCTGGCCCCCTGACGGGTGTCGCCCTGCAACCTGTCCAGAATGTCGAAAATTATCCCGTCCGGACTGACGCAGACTTTATTTTCAGGCCCGTCAACAAGGGCCATTGTCGCGATATTTCCGCTCTTCAGGTGTTCTTCGACAAGCGCCGGAATATTCATATCTGTAAGGATATCCCCGTTGTGAAGGATAAAACAATCACCCTTCAGAAGAAGCTTTTTAGCATTGACGAGAGGCCCTCCGGTACCTAGAATTTCGGGCTCATAAAAAACATGAAAGCTGCCGCCAGACGGGGACGCCTTAATATAATCTTCGATTTTATCGGCAAGATAATGGGTGTTTACGGCAAATTCCTCCACTCCGGCGGAACGCAGATTGGCGGTTATATTATCCAACAGGGGGTGATTGCATATTCTGACAAGCGGTTTGGGAACGGTTTCAGTAATGGGTTTGAGGCGGGTGCCGAAACCTGCGGCAAGTATTATGGCATTTATTTTCTTCATATATTATATTTCTCTCTGGTAATAGACTGTCTGAATGGCATTTTAAATTTAACGCAAGCTTATGATATTGCAATTGGATTTTTTCTATAGGCTTTTATATTATATTGGAAATAACCCAAGAGAAAAACAACCATGAGAGAACTGAGACACAAACTAAAAGCGCACAAGCGGAAATTCACAGTGGAACGCGAAGCAATGCTCCGGGTACTGAAGACAATGAAGGGACATTATTCCCTTATTGAGTTCTACAGGAAAGCATTAAATAAAGGCGCAATTCACGCCCAGACTACAGTGTTCCGCAACATCCGTTTTTTTGTTGACTCCGGTTACATCAAGGAGATCCGGTGTCCGAAAAAACATACCCGTTATGAAACAGTCAAAGGCTGAGGAACCGCGGCATCCACGGCGCATTTCGTATTACGGGTCTGGCTAAGTGCCTCTTCCATGATTTTTTGAGCTTTAAGTCCGTCATATCCGCTTGCCAGTTCCGGCGGCCATTCTTTTTTTCCTTCAATAACAGCCGCGAAGTCGTCGGCCAGCCAGCCGATGGCCAGTTTATGCGCAGTACCTTCGATAAGGAAATTCTATGGAGCGTATTTTGAAATCAGTTTCATTTCCGAGGGAGTATGTCCTCCTGAATAATAATCAATTATTCCTTCATTCCCTACAATTGTGAACATGTGGTTTTTTGCTTCCGCTTCAAAATACGCTCCATAGGCATAACTATAAGTAATGGTGGACATCACTCCGCTTGTCATGCGTCCCAGGATACTGATATGCGGCGCGTTTGCGAGGTCTTCTCCAAACCATGCCCCGCGCGCGCAGATATCCATCCAGTCCCCGCCAAAGAAATATCTGGCAAGGTCAAGCGTATGAATTCCGCAATCAAGCACCCCCGCCAAATCCAGAAGCCTTTTCCGTCTGTCAACCCTGGGGCCAAAAGTTTTATAAGCACTTGTGAAAAGATGGTAATGAAACGCCTCCACTTTTCCCAGATAACCCGCATCTATCCATTCTTTAATTTTCCTGATTTCAGGGTGATACCTGTTCTCGAAAGTTATAGCGAGTTTCCTGTTTGCCTTCTCCGCCTCTTTAATCATGTCCTCACATTTCTCAATGGAGTCCGCCATCGGTTTTTCACATATCACATGCAAACCTTTCCGTAATGCGCTTACTGTAAGTTCATAATGTGTTTTTGCGGTTGTCGCCACATAAAGGGCGTCCATTTCTACGCCGTCAAGCATCTTATTCAAATCTGTGAATGTCTTAATTCCCTCTTCGGCGAGGCCCTTTAAATTGTCCGCGCAAATATCACACGCCGCGACCAGTCTGCAATTTTTCGCCGTTTTATTTATAGCGTCCATCACAGCCCATCTGGCATGTGTGCCAACTCCGACTATACCGAATTTTATCATATTATTAATCCTGTTTTATTTTTAGTTTAGCTCTGATTTTATTCAGCGTAAATATTTCCTGTATTTTATTTACCGCTGATATGAAAATCCCATATTCGGCAGTTCATATCAATGCTGTTTTCAGCAAGAACAGTTCTGAAGAAATCCGACCAGTTGTTGCCGCCGGAAAGAATATCCGACACAAGCGGGTTTGCGGCGAAGTAGTAAAAAGTGCCTTTCCCATATTTTCCTTTTACTGCGGCGGGCGAATTGTCCGGATATCTTGCTATTACCGATGCTGATGCCGGATTGACGTTAATGGAAAAAACATTATCTTCTTTCTGGGAAAGGAATTGGCAGCGTTTGTATAACGGGAATTCTCCTTTTACCGATGAGAAAATCATTCGCTTCTGATTGATGGGTTCTCCGCGTTTAACACCGAAAACCTTTTCTCGCGTTCCGGCCTTTGAATTGCCTTCAATGTCATAATCAAAAGACCTCGGGTCGCAAAACACCACCGTAGAACCAGATGACAATGCGGAAAGTATTTCTTCCGATATTTTATCTGTCACAAATCTAAAGTAAGGCACAATAATCAGTTTATATTTTTTCAAATCAACCTTGCCTTTTTCGACATCGCGATCGCTTACAAACTTAAACCAGCTGTGCAGATTTTCGCCTAGAAGGACATGTGCGGTATATGCCTCGTTGGCATCCGTGGGGCCATCGGACATATAGGAATAAAGTGAATACAGGACAGCCATATCTGAAGTTTGCGGAATATTCAAGGCATTCATCTTGGATATGCGCTCATTTATCTTCAAAATTTCTTTATAGACATTTGGCTTTTTCAGTTTATATGTATCAGGAACAACAAGTAAAGGATCGTAATACTGTATATGCTTTGCTCCAGCTTTTAGAGATTGAGAAACCCATTCATTCATATCATCGGCGCATGGATCGCACCCCCTGTATGGGAACGCCTGTACTATTGTCATTATTTCCGGAACATGAGTTATATCTTTAAGCAGTTTTGTTGCAAATCCATGATTATATTTCCCCCTGATAATACTGGAAGTCGAAGACGCATACGGGTCGCAACTGATAATATCCCCAAGTCGTTCATCGTATTCAGACGCGTCTTCCGCACCTATTGATCCCATCGTATTCAGACTCATAAATATAAATTTAAGATTAGGGCGTATTTTTTTTATTGCAGAATATATCGCGATTCGCTGCTTCATAAATTCATCTGTCCAAGCCCTTGCAAATGCAATCCATGAAAGTCGCATTTTAAGAAGGTCTTCATAGGTTTTAGGATCTTTTACATCAGGTATGCCATATTTTCCAAACCCGAAAGAAGCCTTGACTTTTGCATCAAATTCAGCAATCAGTTTTGATTTCGGATTTTGCGTTCTGCTGAATTTTATCGTCTCCCCATTCTCCGGCTCATCCTTCCCATGTATGATTAACGGGTAAGGTTCATTTTTATATCTTTCAATAATTTTTGTTGCTGTTTCGATAGCAACTTCAGTATACTGCGGGCTTATAACTGACGGAGTTCCATTTGGACACGCGCCAAAACCTGCCGGATGCAGTATTTCTGCACCTCTATTGATTGCCCCTTTAAAAACTCCGCTGTTTTCTATGGAAATCATCGGACAAATACCATATTTTTCATACATCTCACGCAGCTTGGAAAGTCCGCCTTCATCCCTGAAATTTGCTTCATACATGAGGGAATACTCTTTCCCCTTTGAAAGCTCCTCAATTGTTTCCTGTTGTATCCGCTTTATATCTTCAGGTGAAAGGGTCTTATCCTGTTTCAATGATATTTTCAAGCCTCCGTATGCATTCCAACTGGAAACAGTAAAATCCCCCGGCCCTGAACTGAGAAGTTCCGAAAAAAGTTTTGTTTTGCGTTCTACGGCATAGGGATTTTTATCTTCAGACTGAATAAACCTTTTTACAAACAATTGCTCACCCTCTGTTTTCATTACAGAGAAACTCATGGGCTCCATGAAAAGGCCTCTTAATTGCGAAAAAGTGTCATTCCCATTACTTTCGGAATCATTTCTGCAAAAGTTTACAAGCGCTGTCTTCAGAGATTCCGTATTCAATCCGAGCTCAGACAGTGGGACAGTCATTTCAATACAATAAGAATTACCTTCAGTTTTTGCAGCGACCTGAGCGTTTGAGTTCCATTTAATGTCCTGAATATATCCGCTTGCGTTCTCCCATGTAGTCGAACGGATTTTGTAGTCAGAAAAGACTCCATTACTGTTTATTATGAAATGAGCTCCGTCATCTGCTGACGGCATTATAAAAAATTCCACCCCTTCATCCTGCCATAGGCTCTTACTATCCCTTTCCTTTGCACTTGCCTTTGTATCTTCAATTTTTTCGACATTGCATCTGAATGCTACATAAAGCATTTTATCGTCAAAAGCCATCTTAGCCGCAGTTTTATTTGGGGGCATGGAATCAGAAAACTTGTTATGAAAAAATGGCGTCATGGCATCCGCCTTTTGCCATATTGGTTCATTAAGTATTCCGTCTATATTGATTTTTTCATCAGCGCCAAGGCGAGCAACTGTAAACGAATTTTGAACAGGAATAATATTGATAGATGAAATATTGCCTTCGAAAATGATCATGGAAAAATTAATACAGAATTGAATCACGGCAGTTTCAGGATAAGTTTTAAATCTCTTTGAAATTTTTATCCATTCATTTTTTGCCTTTGACGAATCAATTGGAATTTTTATAATTCCGTCACTGCCGTTTCCGCCGCCGTCCTTATTACAACATAGTATAATACTAAAGTTTGAATCCTGCGGCTCAATTTTCTCAACACGATAATAAAATTCCAGAATGTATTCCGTATCCGGTTTAACCTTGACGTACGTATATATTACCGTTTTATCTTTTTCCATTTTAGAAACAGTAACACGAATTGTCTTTTCATCATTGAAAGTATTTTTGTTGTCAGAAGCAACCCTTATTGTTTCATTATCGATTTTGGGAGACCAGACATTACGTTCTGTCGATATTTTAACAGCATGGCCAGCATCTAAAGCTAATGTTTCAGAGCAAATACTCCCTGCGAATAATCCACTTATACAAAGCATAAGCATTACCTTGATAGATTTTCTCATTAAACTTCTCCTTTTTATAATTTTTTAGTAGATTCTGAATATAATAAATAGTTTTTCAGTTTTCTTTACAGCCATTTTCAATCATTCATAAGTGGCGGTACAATATTCCGGACTGGAATTATATCCGCTTCCATAGGCAATGGGCTTCATGCTGGTAACACGTCCATTAAGCATGAGAAAACAGTTGAAGCTGCCATGGCGTCTGCCATCACTCATATTGATGGAGCTTGTAGCACCCCATGCATATGCGTTAGACCCATTTCCATTGTTATCGGCAAGCAGCCAGTAATCAGTCTTAGTAAACCGAGAAAGTTTCAATCCACCCAAATAGGAAATATATGTATAACCACATACTTTCCCCCAGTAATCACCACTGACCAATTCAGTCAACCCTCTGGGGCAGGTAATAATGCTTCCCGTATGCGAGGTATAATATTGCCATCCCCCATTCACAACAGTAGCGCCAGCAGGATAATTATTGAATAAATACGGCCCTAACGCATTGGGCCAAACATAATTATTGCTGCCACTCGCATGCGCAAACGGCAAGCAGTCATTGCTATCTATAATATATTGTGATACTCCAATTCCGAGCTGTTTCAAATTGTTCTTGCATACAGTCTGATACGTCAAATCCCTTGCCTTTTTAAGTGCCGGAAGTAACATGGCAGTAAGTATAGCTATGATAGATATCACAATTAAAAGCTCGATAAGCGTAAAAATTTTATTTTTCTTCATTTGCTCTTCCTCTTTGGTTTAGAACAGCTTTTATTAACAATAATTTTACCTTCTATCAATTTTTCTTTTATTTCCATGCACGGGGTGTCAATCAAATCAGACAAAACATTTACAGCCATTTCAGAACGCTTTTTATAATCATTGAATAAGGTTGTAAAAAAATCATCTTTAATGCTTTTAGAATTGTAAGCTATAATTGAAATATCATCAGGAACATTCAGATTGTGTTTCTTGAGTTCTTCAGTAAAACCATAGGTAGTATTAGTATCCGTTATCAAAACAGCGGTCGGTTTTTCTTTCAGCTTCATAATGTTACTGGCGCAATCAGCACCATGTGCCCTCAGATAATCTTCTCCGTAAATGTTGTAATAACGGTACTGATCATCGGAAATAAACAGGGATTTGTCAAAGGTAATTCCAGTCTCAGATAATACTTTTCTGTAAGTGTTGAGTATTCTTTCCGCATAATTATAGTTTGGATTGTAAAATTCGATATAGGCTATTCGTTCATGACCAAGACTGATAAAATAACACAGTGCTTTCTCAAGATCGCCCTCAGAATCGAAATCAACCCAGTTCACGCCGGGAAGACCTACAGGCCTGTTGCAGGAGACAAATGGAATTCCATTCTGTTTCAGGAACGCGGCTATTTCAAAGGTCAGGCTCGAATACATGAAAATATATCCGTCAACCGGAAGTTTGAGAAATAAGCTCAGGTCGTTAATAAACAAATCATTCTTATGCGCTATTCCCATCACTCTGTAACCGTTTGCGTCAGCCGTTTTTTCCATCGCGGAAAGTTCTTCAAAGCAATTCGGATGCTCACTGTTTATTCCAATTACGCCGATGACTTTGTGTTTTACGCCTTTGCCGTCCGATCTTATGAATGTGCCTTTTTTGCCGTCAATGGTAACGAGGCCTTTTTCGGCGAGGATTTTGAAAGCCTTTGAAACAGTGGCGGGCCCGGCGTTCAGTTCCATGCTGAGCCTCAGGACTCCGGGCAAACGGCCTTTCCAGTGGCCTTCCTTAATGCGTTTTTCTATTTCCTCGCTCAAATTTATGTATCTTGTCTCTATCATACCCAAACCCTATTACATATGTTATACGCTATATTATAGCAAATAAAAAAAGCTTTGGCAAGAGCTTTTCAAGAAAAAAATCAAGTTTTTCCAAAAAGATATTGCCAAAGCAAGAAAGAGTAAGCAGAAACCTTATGCTGACTTATTCCACCGGAATGAGTTTGACGTCACTGAAATAAGCTTTGCACGAAGCGCTCATTATACGCAGTGTGATATATGATTTATGAGGGGGCTTATTGGTGTTCGGCCCTGTCTTGAATTTGAAGCCCTGCCGGGACCAGGGCATATTCGAAACAAAATAATTCTTCGGGAACCATACGTTTTTGTCATCCCATATATTAACGACCGCGCCGGAAGCCCTATTGCCGCCCAGTTTAAGATCTTCCACTTTCACCGCATATGACAGGAGGTATTCCGTGTCCGCCTTCAAATCGGGAAGGTACTGAGTTGCCGTAAATGAACCATTTTCAGAGGATTTTCTTTCCATCAGAAGGGCTTTTCCGCTTTCGCTGAACGGATCATCAACTATCGAAAAAGCTTCGGTGTCTTTCATTTTTCCCGGCAATATCCAGCCGCTTTTTCCACCGAGCAGGTTGTTTTTAACCTCACCATTAAACGAACTGTTTTTGATGATATTGGAGGATTTCGGTTCACTGAAAGTTATATACCCGAAATTGTCAATATCATGGAAACCGTTTTTCAGGAAAGGAGACCATGTGAAAAGGATGGCAAAATCATTCGTTTCTTTGGATAGACAGCGGTTCCTGTTGAAATTAGCTGGAAAGTCCCTGTCATATTTCAGGCCGGGAATATTCTTTACCGGTACAGCGAGTTCCACTGTCCATCCTTTAGCGCCTTTAGATGCCGCGATTTCAGCTCCGCTGTTCCATTTCCAGTCCATGGAATATTTGCCGCCTTTTTTGCTGGCGGAAAGGTCTGAAATTGAGCCGTCGGCATTTATCATCATCTGATAATAAATGTTTCTGTCATTGGAGGGATTGAGAAATATTTCAACGGAAGAATCTTTCCAGATTTCCTTGTCGTCCTTCTCCCTTTTTGAAGAAAGCAACTTGTCCATTTCAGGCTCTTCGCAGTCAAAGGCAAAATAAATATTTTCACCATTGCGCAAGGCTTTTACTTTTGTTTTTATTCCTGTTTCCTTTTTAGATTTTTCAGACGCATGCGGCACCAGAGATATTTCCGCGGCTGATTTCCACGCAGGGTCGTCAAGTTTACCGTCAAGGTTTATCTTTTCGCCTGAAGGGATTTCCTTTACGTAAAAGCGCAGATCATTTATGGCTTCCTGATTCTTGGCATACTGTGCTCTCTGCGCTATAACGGGGGCAAGGAATTTCTCTCTGATAAACTTGACCCTTTTCAGTGAGTCGGCATCTTTCGCGGTAAGCTCTTCGGACTTATCGAAAAGAGCTTTGAGTTTCTCAAGTTCCCCGGGAGAATAGACTTTTTCCCATATATCGTAATCCGAGAGGGTAATGGATTGCGGGCCCAGCGGCGTATCAATCGGTTTCCCTACTATTTCGAGCCATTTCTTTTCAAACATTTTAAAGGCTTCTTCCATCTGAGGAGCGGCGCTGCCGAACATCTTCTGATAATGCTCCTTCAGAAGGGCATTCACATCGGTTGAATTTTTCCATGCTACTTTTGCGAAGACATAGTGGTTCAGATAATTTTGTATAAAGAGGTTATGGGCGACTTCCTCGTTTAGAGCGTTGGATTCCATGTACGCGCCAAAGATATGAGATGACATTGCCTTGTAATATTCGCCGATAATCATCGGAGTGCTTGCAGGGATATCTGGTATAGCGAGTTTTGCGAATTTGCAGGTATAGTTCCAGAGCCATGGCTTTTTACCTTTCAGTTTGTCTCTCCATGCGTCGATAATAGCAGTCTCCCGTTTAAAAGCGTCGCCTTTGTCCATATACCATGGGCCGCCGACAGCTACCATTACTCTGACGTTGTCAGGTATTTCCTGAGTGGGAACCGGCCTGTATGGAGTATATGCCATCATGTTGACGCATCCCGGAATGCCGTTTTTCTTCAGTTTTTCCGCCACTTCTACCACCATTCCCCAGACATAATCCGATGTGGCCTGGTCGCCCTTGCTGTAATGCGCCTGGCACTTTTCACAGCGGCACGGATAAAAACTGTCCTGCGGCATGATATCAAAATAACCCGGCTGGAAACCGCTGGGGTCCCAGAAGCATCTGTTGCCGTATTTTGAATGTTTCATATTCCTTGTGCTTGCGTCTTTGCCAGTGAGGAATGCTTCGGCATCCTTGTAGATTTCCGCCCTGATACCACTGCTCAAACACAACTGTCCGGTATGGGCCATATCCTTCTCTTTGTATCTGCGCCCGTCCTGAGTCAACGCAAAATATTCGGGATGAGTTTCCGAGAAACGTTCCAAAAATGTGAGGCGCGAAAGCCCATGACAGCATGGCAGATATTCAGTCTCCATGCGCCAGCGGTAGTACATCTGGTTTTTCCATTTAAAATCAGATCCCGCCACCTTCGGCATCCAGCCCACTGTTCCGCTTGTAGCACCGAGCCACGAAAACTTTCTAACAGTATAATCGGGTTTTTCGAGAATATCACATTCAGGCAGAGCCAGCTTCTCATGCTTCGGTATAACAGTGCCTATATCGCCGGGGAAATAAAAACGAACGTCCGCGAAACGTTCAAGGAATTCATAAACCCCGAATAAAGTACCGCGTTCAAAATACAATCCCCAGCACCCGCCATTCATTGCTTTTTCAGGATTGTCCTTCATGCTGTCGCGTCCGGCAATCAGAATATTTCCCTTGTATGATTTTATCACGAAGCCGTCTCTGGACAGTTTGGAAATATCAACGCCAGCTTCTTTGAGTTGCTTTGAATTTCCAAGTATGATTGCGGTCTTCTGTCCGCCGGGAGATTTCAGAAGCTCAACTTTTCCGCCAAGGGATTGAGAAACAACGTCCTGTAATTCTTTTCCGGCAAATTCCGCGACAGGCCCCGCTTCTTCAGGAACGACAATCTCACAATTTATCTTTCCATCCTCTTTGAGTTTTATTTTCAAATCAGCGCCTGTACCTGAAATACTGTCGCATCCGAAAACCAGCATAGACAGAATACCCATTGATGCCGACAAAAAACTTTTCCTCATCTTCTGAATCCTTTCTTTTACGAATTTATATTTTATTTGGTTTTAAATAAATTACGGGGTCTGATAAATCATATATGTCTGTCCAAGCAGGTTGTTAAGTTTTTCCGACTTCACATGCACGTCCACGTAAAGACAGTTGGCAGTCGGGCTGTGCCTGAAATCAACAGATCCAATAGCAGGGTCAGCCGTCGCAAGAAACGGAAAACTGTTTCCTGATAAAGTCGTGGGCCATCCGTATTGTCCCGCCGAGGTTCGTATGCTGTCAGCCATATAAACAACAGTTGATGGTTTCTTTATTTGAGTTATTTTCATCATGTTGGAACAGTTGGCGTTCTCCATATAAAAATTCTGCCCATAACTGTATCGCGAAAGGTTGACGCTTGCCCTTATAGTATCTTTCGGGCACCAGTATATCTTAGCTTGGGCCGGAGTCGCGGAATTAAGAGTAGTTATTCCAGTATAAGGTTCAATATTAGTAAAGAAAGCCCCACCTCCGGTAACACTGCCGTAAGGAAAATAATCATTGAAATCTGTAGTATAAGAGATTACGGCCTGCCCTATTTGCTTGAGGTTTCCTCCGCATTGGATGGCGCTTGCCCTGTCTTTCGCTTTTCTAAGCGCCGGAAGCAGAAGCCCGGCAAGTATGGCGATAATCGCGATGACAATAAGCAACTCCACAAGAGTGAAGCGACAATATTTCCCGTCAAATTTTAATGTACTCATTTCTCACCTCGGCATATTTAACTGTATCGGTTTTTTCGGCGGGAATTGAACTTTTGCGCACGGCGAGCTTACTTTTTATGAGTTTCTGCCTCGCACCGCTCCAGGGATTGTCAATCAGCTCTATAAGCATGGCAGTCACTTCAGAGGCCCTGCCCCTATGGTCCAACTCAATGTCTGTAAAGAACGTTTCAGCTCTCAATCTTTCATTATAGGCGACAATCGAAACATCATCAGGACATTTCAAATTATATTTTTTCAGACCGTCAATAAAACCATCCGCCATGTTCACACTGGAAATCAGCGCCGCGGAAGGCTTTTTCCCATGCGCTATGAGTTCTTCAGCACAAATTTTTCCATACTCCCGGCAATAATCTTCTTTATATATATTGTAATAATAATACTGGCTTCTTGAAATGAAAAGCGATTCATCAAGAGGCAATCCCGCTTCGGAAATTATTTTTTTATAGAGATTTAATATTCTCTCGCTGTAGCTGTAATTGGGGTTGTTGAATTCGACATAGGCAATGCGCCTGTGCCCAAGTTCGATAAGATGTCTCATGCCTTTTTCAAAAATGCTTTCAGGATCAAAGTCAACATAATTTATTCCGGAAAGACCGACTGTTTTGCTGCACGCTACAAAACTTATGCCGTTCTTGCGGAGAAATGCCGCTATTTCAGCTGTCATGCTTGAATACATGAAAATATAGCCGTCAACAGGAAACTGAAGCAGAAGCTTCATATCTTTTATAAAAAGTTCATTATTATGCGCAATCCCTATTATCCTGTAACCTTTCTCTTTAGCTTTCTCCTCCATTGCCGCCCATTCTTCGGAATAGTACGAGATATCAGGCCTTATCCCTATCACGCCTATCACCTTATGCTTCGTCCGGCTGCCCTGTTTAGTTATATATGTACCCTTTGTGCCGTCGATTGTAAGCAGGCCCTTTTCAGACAGAAGCTTGAAAGCCTTTGAAACAGTGGCGGGATTCGCGTCCAGTTCCCGGCTCAGCTTTATGACCCCCGGCATACGGCCTTGCCAACGGCCCTGTTTTATGCCTTTTTCTATTTCTTCGCTCAAATCTATGTATCTTGCCTCAATCATCAATCACCTATGTTACATGTTATATTACATTATAGTCATAAAAATAAACTTGTCAATAGCTTTTCTTTCTTTTCGTGTTTTTTCTGAAAAAATATCCGCTGAACACAAAAAAGCAGGAAATGCACGATTTATTCACTTCAACTATTGACAGAGGACTAGTCCTTATGATATAATTATAGTCCATTAAGATATTGGATTACACCAAAATCTATAAGGAAGAGAAAAATGAACCTGAATATAAAGATTGACAAAAACAGCAATACACCGGCATACCGTCAGATAATAGAACAGATAACCTCCGGAATAAAGGACGGAAAACTAAGTTACGGTGACAAGCTTCTTCCTGAACGCGACTTGGCAAAGGCCCTTGGACTGGCCCGAGGCACAGTGAAGACAGCATACGCAAAACTCGCTTCCAGTAATATTATAGAAATGACCCAGGGCCGCGGCAGTTTTATATCATCAGGCCAGGACATCCTCAACGAAGGCCGTAAGGAAAAAGCCGTCAGGTTGATACGCGCCATGCTTTCGGAACTTCATAAATTGAAATTCGCGCCCCGTGAAATCAGCAGCATGTTTCAAATTCTCCTGATGGAACACGAGCAGGAACGCGAAAACATCCACATCGCGGGGATAGACTGCAATCCGGAAGCCCTTTCAATTTTTGACAGGCAATTGCGCTATATTTCAAACGTACAGCTTTACCGTTTTCTGCTGGATGACCTTTACCGGGACGGGGACATGAAAAACAAGCTGTCGGAATTTGATCTGCTCCTTACGACATCCACGCATTATGCTGAAATACTCGGGGTGATACCTGAAATAAAAGAGAAGCTGGTACAGGTTGTGGTTTCGCCGAGCCAGCAGACAATAATAGACCTCGCTAAAATCCCGGTATCCTCCAAAATCGGCATTATCACGCAAAGCCGCAATTTCCTCAAAATAATAAAAAATAAACTGAACGATTTCCAGATAAGCCCTAAAAATATAAAACCTGTCTTTGAGGAAGACAGTGAAAAGTTCCCTGAATTCATCAAAGACAGAGATGTACTGATAACCCCGCCTGCATGTCTCCTTGAGGGCAGAAGGGAATTTCAGACTTACTTCCAGCGCTTCACCGGCTCAGGAGGCGTCATAATACGCTTTGACTACCAGATAGAGAGAAGCGCCCTCATGCATATTGAGGAAAAAATATCGAAGCTCGTGAAAGACGCAAGGCACTGAAACAATGAAAAATCCAACTATTGTGCTTGGCGTCATAGGGGCGGACTGCCATTCCGTGGGGAATAAAATACTTGAGAAATTCTTCGAGGGAAAAGCCTTCATCGTCGTAAACCTCGGAGTAATGGTAAAGCAGCATGAATTCATAGACGCCGCCATTGAAACCGGAGCGGACGCGATACTGGTGTCATCCCTCTACGGACACGGAGAAATTGACTGCCTGGGTTTTCGTGAAAACTGCATCGAAAGGGGCCTTGAAAATATCATACTCTATGTCGGCGGCAACCTCGTGGTGGGTAAATGCGAACGGCAGCTGATAAAGGAAAAATTCACGCAAATGGGCTTCAACAGGGTATTCACCCCTGACTGCGACCTGGAAGAAGTCGCAACACTCCTGAAAAAAGACATAGGGGCGGCAAAAGCCGTAAAAACCTCATGAAAAATATCATCAGCATAGATATAGGATCAACTTATACTAAAGGCGCGTTGTTCTCGCTGGTAGAAAATACTCTTTCACTCGAAAAAAGCGCTTCCGTCCCGACGACCCCTGACAATCTCCTCTCATGTTTTGACGAAGTTCTTGAAAGACTTTCAGCGAAGAAAAAACATGAACTCTTTTTTTCGTCTTCCGCCAAGGGCGGCCTGAAAATAGCGGCAATAGGACTGGTGCCGGAACTTACCCTCTCCGCGGCAAAGGAAGCCGCTATTTCGGCGGGCGCCAGGGTCAGTGAATTATATTCGTACAAACTCTGCGAGAATGACATAAGCGCGCTCAGTAAAAATCCGCCGGACATAATACTTCTCAGCGGAGGCACCGACGGCGGCTCCGAAACATACAATCTGCACAACGCCGCGATGCTAGCGAAAGCCGATATAAAAACCCCCGTGATTTACGCCGGAAACAGGTGTATCTCCTCAGAAATAGAACGCATACTTTCAGGAACGGAACTTTATATTGTGGAAAACGTCCTGCCCGGGCTCGAAATGACAAGTCCCGAACCGACAAGGGAAAAAATCAGAGAAGTCTTCCTGTCTAAAATAACGGCGGGAAAAGGACTTGATAAAATCGTCGAAAAGACTTCTGCCGAACCCTGGCCCACGCCTTATTCAATGCTTGAATACCTGAAAGAAATATATGAGTTCAGGCCTGATTTCGGGGACTTCTGCCTGGTTGACATGGGAGGGGCCACAACCGATGTTTATTCATGCGGCGGCGTCTCTTCGTCTTCCTCAACCGTAATACAGAAAGGGCTCCCGGAACCGCAAGTAAAACGCAGCGTCGAAGGCGATATGGGAATGAGAAAAAGCGCTTCCGCCGTCTTCGAAAATATGAACGCTGAAATATCTGAAAGCCTGAAACAGGCAAATCTCCCAGTATCTTTGTTTGAAAAATATCTGAGAAAAATAGATGGCGACAGTTCATATCTGCCGCAGACTGAAAATGAACACGTTTTTGAAAAAATACTGGCGGAGGCGTGTTTTTCCGGTTCCATGAAACGTCATGCTGGGACTGAGGAAGAAATATATACGCCGCAGGGGAAATTCATGCTCAGAAAAGGCAAAGACCTGAGAGAAACAGGCAAGCTGATAGGAACTGGAGGATACCTTGCTAAAATGAAAAGTTTCTCTCCCCTCGATTGCATGAAAGCGACGGAGAAAAAAAGCTCTCTGATACCATTGGCCCCCGATTATTATGTTGATGAAAAATATTTGTTTCCGCTTCTGGCGAATATCTCTTTCAAATATCCGGAGGCGGCGGTGAATAAGGGAATTGAAGTCTTAAGCAAAGCTAAACAGCAGGTGTTGAAATGTCATTGAAAAAAAGCAAAATTAACGATGATGATTTTTTAAAAACGCGCGAGCTGGTGCTCGGCACATGGAAAACCGGGGAAGATGTGAGGGACTTGAAAAAAGGAATCGACTACCAACTTGCAATCCCTGCGGCAAAAAGATTTTCGACCGCTATGAAAGACGCGGATAAAAATGGAAAAGTCCTGATACAGCCGCGCGCCGGAGTCGCCCTTGTCGACGAACATATAGGCCTCCTGAAATATCTTCAGGACGAAGCCGACCTTCTGCCTACGACAATCGATGCCTACACGAGACAGAATCAGTATGAGGAGGCTGAAAACGGAATTAAAAAATCAATGAAGGCAGGCAAATCGTTACTCAATGGTTTTCCCGCCGTAAACCACGGACTGGATAATTGCAGAAAAGTCATTGAAACCCTTGATAAACCAGTGGAAGTCAGGCACGGCACTCCCGACGCAAGACTACTTGCTGAAATCACTCTCGCCGCCGGGTTCACTTCATTTGAAGGCGGAGGCATTTCCTATAATATTCCCTATACAAAGAAAATACCGCTGGAACAGTCCATCAGGGACTGGCAGTACGTCGACCGCCTCGCCGGAATTTACGGAGAAGCCGGGGCCGTCATAAACAGGGAACCGTTCGGCCCGCTCTCTGGAACTCTCGTGCCGCCTTTCATAAGTCATTCAGTCGCGATAATCGAAGGACTGCTGGCATTGGAACAGGGAGTTAAATCCCTGACACTGGGTTACGGACAGGCCGGCAATCTCATACAGGATTTGGCTGCGCTGATATCATTAAGGGAACTGGCTGACGAATATTTCAAAACCTGCGGCTATGATGATTACGAACTCAGCACTGTTTTTCACCAATGGATGGGCGGTTTTCCCGAAGACGAATCAAAAGCCTTCGCGGTGATAAGCTGGGGCAGTATGGCGGCGGCCCTGGGAAAAGCCACTAAAGTCATAGTCAAGACACCGCATGAAGCGATGGGCATACCGACAAAGGAGGCAAACCTTCAGGGACTCAAAAACACACGCCAGATAATAAGCATGCTCGCCGATCAGTATTTGCCCGGCAGCGCGGAACTGAAACAGGAAGTCGAAATCATCAAGAGAGAAACAAAATGTATTATGAATAAAGTATTTGAACTGGGCGCAGGGAACCTGGCAGACGGGGCCGTCCGCGCCTTCGCCGCGGGAGTAATAGACGTGCCTTTCGCCCCGTCCGCGTACAACCCCGGCAGAATGTTCCCCATACGTGACAACAACGGCGCGGTAAGGCTTCTTGAAAAAGGCGGAGTGCCTCTGGAAAAAGACATACTTGATTTTCACAGGTCAAAAATAGAGGAACGCGCCGCTTTTGAAAAACGCAAACCGTGCTTTCAGATGGTAGTTGACGATATTTACGCTATAAGCAAAGGCAAACTCGTAGGGAGACCACGTTGATGAAAATAAAAAAAGTAATTTATTCAAAAGGAAAAACAGGCTTTTTCTTTGACGACCAGAAAGCCATAAAAAAAGGCGCCGCCCATGACGGCTTCGCTTATTTGGGCAAACCCCTTACGGAAGGCTTCAGAAACATACGCCAGGCCGGTGAAGCGATATCCGTAAACCTCTTGCTCGAAAACGGCATGGTCGCTTCAGGCGATGCCGCCGCGGTACAGTACTCGGGAGCCGGCGGAAGGGACCCGCTCTTTCTCGCGGACACATACATACCGTTCCTGAAAAAAAACATAAGCCCTCTGCTGGAAGGAATGGAAATTGACAATTTCAGGAAAACAGCCGCATACATCGATACTCTCAAAATAGAAGGCAGAGCACTTCATACCGCTATCCGCTACGGAATTTCACAGGCATTACTGGAGGCCGCGGCACTGACAAAAAATAAATTAAAGATGGAAATCGTTTGTGATGAATACGCCCTGCCCGTAATTCCCGAAGCCGTTCCGGTCTTCGGACAGTCCGGCGATGACCGTTATACGGCAGTGGACAAAATGATTATAAAAGAAGCCGATGTCCTTCCCCACGCCCTTATCAATAACATAGATGAAAAACTCGGAAGAAACGGAGAACTGCTGAAAGAGTATATCAGGTGGCTTTCAGCAAGAATACGTAAATTGAGAGATAATGAAACTTACAGTCCTGTCATACATATTGACGTTTACGGGACAATAGGGATAATCTTTGATTCCAATCCCGTGAAAGTCGCCGAATACCTGGCATCGCTGGAAAAAGACGCGGGAGGCTTTTCTCTCTACATTGAGGGCCCGGTGGACATGGAGGCCAAAGCCCCTCAGATGGAAGCATTGAAAAAAATAAGAGAGCATCTGAAAAAACTCTCTTCTCCGGTGAAAATAGTCGCCGACGAGTGGTGCAACACACTCGAGGATATCAGGGATTTCACAGACACGCAATGCTGTGACATGGTACAAATAAAAACCCCCGACCTGGGCAGCATTCACAACGTGGTTGAAAGCATCATCTACTGCCGCAATAACAATATGGAGAGCTATCAGGGCGGAACATGCAACGAAACGGATATATCAGCCCGCTCGTGTGTACACCTCGCTCTTGCCGCGCGCGCTGAAAGAATACTCGCCAAACCGGGCATGGGCTTCGATGAAGGTTTCGCCATAGTGAAAAATGAAATGCAGAGGACTATCGACATAATCAGAAACAGAAACGGAGTGCAATAATGAAGAAAGATATTCTGAAAATACTTTCTCCGACAGCTATACTCGGATACGGTTATCCCATTGAATCATTCATGGCCGGGATGGCGGAAAAACCGGATATCATAGCCGTTGACGCCGGAAGCGTTGACCCGGGGCCCTATTATCTCGGTTCAGGAAAACCCTTCACCGACCGCATCGGCGTGAAACGCGATTTGCGCTGTATGCTTAAAGAAGCGTGTTTGGCAAAAATTCCCGTCGTAATCGGCACCGCCGGAGGCTCGGGCGCGAAACCGCATGTGGAATGGTGCAGGGAAATCATCATGGAAATAGCGCGTGAAGAAAAAATCGCCTTTCGCATGGGCATCGTCTATGCTGACATAGAAAAAGATTTCGTCATTGAATCAATAAAACAGGGACGCACGGAAGCTCTTGACGGTTTGCCGGAACTCACGGAAAAAACTGTCATGGAAACAAAAAGAATTGTCGCGCAAATGGGAGTATCGCCCATCATCAGAGCATTGGAAAAAGGATGCGATGTGGTGCTTGCCGGACGAGCCTACGACCCATCCGTTTTCGCGGCGTTTCCGATAATGCTCGGCTTCGATCCGGGGCTCGCCATACACCTTGGAAAAATACTTGAATGCGCCGCCATAGCCGCTGACCCGGGTTCCGGTTCTGATGCAGTACTGGGAATATTGAAAAAAGATTCTTTCATTCTGAAAACGCTCAATAAAAAACGTAAATTCACGGCACTCTCTACAGCCGCGCACACGCTTTATGAAAAAACAGATCCCTGCCGTCTTCCCGGTCCCGGAGGGATGATTGACCTCTCAAATGTCACATTCACCGAACTTCCCGACGGCATGGTCGAAGTCAGAGGAAGCCGTTTCGTCAAATCAGAAAAAAACATGATAAAACTGGAAGGTTCGCGTTGTGTCGGTTTCAGGACTGTTTCTTTCGCGGGAACGAGAGATCCCGTCATGATATCGAAAATAGAATCCATCGTAAATGACGTGAGAAAACAGGTTGACAATCTTCTGAAAGCCGAAAAAACAAAGGCGGAACTAAACGTTCATCTCTACGGTAAAAATGGCGTTATGGGTTCATGGGAACCGGGAGGGGATGAATTTGTCCCTCGTGAAATAGCGATACTGATAGAAGTTGTAGCGCCGACACAGGAGGAGGCAAATACCGTTTGCAGCATAACGCGTTCGTCAATGCTTCACTACGGTTATGAGGGACGCATATCGACCGCCGGAAATCTGGCGTTTCCGTTCTCTCCATCCGATCTACAGGCAGGAGAAGTCTATGAGTTTTCCATCTATCATCTGGTGGAAATAGAAAACGAAAGCGATTTATTCAGGTGTGAAATCCTTGAAGTAAATGGAGAAGAGAAATGAAAAAAATAACGGAAATAGCCAAAGTCATAAGGTCGAAAAATTGCAGCCCGTTTGATTTGACGCTTGACATAATACTCAAAAACAGACAATATTACGAAAAGCTGAAAGAGCAGAACGCGATAACACGGGATTTGATAGCAGGCCTTTACAGGCTGCCGGTGGAGAAGATAGGAAAGATAATCTGGTATGACCCGGCATGCGCAGTGAAATTTTCAATAAGAAGGAAGATTTCTTCAGGCGCGCCCGGAGATACTGATGTTTACGGGGCACAGCAGCACGCGCCGCTTCTGGCTTTGGAGTTCGACATTTAACCAAGGAGTAAGTCCATGGCATACAGATACAATCTCATGAGGCCTTTTCTGATAACCGCGCAGTATCACGCACCGCGCGGGGAGAAGAGACTGTACATGCTTGCGGCGGAAATATCGCAGAGATATCTCTACCCTACCGACCTGCTGGTCGGAGTGATAGGCTCTGAAGGTTCAGGTAAATCAACCCTTATACGCGGTCTCTTCCCCGGTCTGGAACTGACAAATGACGACGACGGCATAAACAACAGCCCGGCCCCCCTTTACGGTGATATTGAGAACAATTATTTTGCCGGACACACCTTTCATATAGACGTACGCTATGAACTTGCCTTCAAACAAAAATACCAGATTGTCGAGGCGATAAACAAGGCAGTCCATCTGCAAAAACGCGTGATTGTCGAGCATTTCGATCTGATTTATGAAGCTCTCGGCTATAACGCACAGATTATTTTCGCCATCGGTGAAGACGTCCGCGTTTACCGTCCGACCGTCTTCGGCCCGTCGGCAGTGGAAATAAAAAAAGAAGTCAATACAACTTACAAGTACCGCCTGATGGTGCATACCGCCGAAGACCTGACATGCAATATTCTGAGAAAAGATTATAATTTCGAACCGCCGGAGCTCCATTCAGACGTCCGCCACGGCTTTGTAATAGGCTTACCGACAAAACCGTCCATAAACATAGAGGATGTGGAAAATAAAGTTAAAGAACTTATAACCGCTGACCTGCCGGTCAGTCCGGGAGAAGGACGCCTTATTAACGTCGGAGGCTACGAAATTTCCTGCACAAGCAAAAGGACCCACGTGAAATCAACGGGCGAAATAGAAAATTTCAGGCTCGTAAAAGAATTCATATATGAACCCATATCAAGGGAATTCCTTCTCGTCGGCCTTGTCGGACGGGAAGACATACAATGCATAGAGAAACCACCTGCGCCTTCAATTTAAAAACAAACCCATAGAAAGGATTAATAATGATAAAAATCGTTCAAATCGGCATGGGCCCACTCGGCCAGAAAATCGCAAAATTTATTTCAGAGCGTCCCGCCTTGAAAATAGTCGGCGCCGTTGACAAAGACCCGGAAAAGGCAGGAAAAGATCTCGGGACATTATGTTCTATACCCGTAAAAGGTATCAGCATCTCCTCTTCTCTTAAAGAGGCAATGGCAAAGGAAAAAGCTGACGTGGCATTGCTGACCACCGTCTCAGACATGCAGAGAATTACACCGCAGATTGAGGAAATAGTCGCAATGGGACTTCCCATAGTTTCAACCTGTGAAGAGCTTTCCTTCCCTTGGGATACAGCCCCCGAACTTTCAAAGAGAATCGATGAAGCCTCAAAGAAAAACAATGTCGCCGTCCTCGGCACAGGCGTCAACCCCGGATTCCTTATGGACACTCTGCCGATATGCCTGACGGCTGTATGCCAGCATGTCGAAAAAGTCAAAGTCTCACGCTTTCAGAACGCGGAATTCAGACGCATACCGTTCCAGAAGAAAATCGGCGCGGGACTTACATTGCGGGAGTTCGAAGAAAAAAGAAAACAGGGCACGCTCCGTCATGTCGGACTGACCGAATCAATATCCATGATAGCGCGCAGCATGGGCTGGAAACTTTCAAAAACCGAAGACATTCTCACTCCCGTTATAGCTGAAAAGGAAATCGTTACCAGTGCCATGACTATAAAAAAAGGCGACAGCGCCGGCGTTCAGCAAATCGGAAAAGGATATGTGGACGGAGTGGAAAAAATAACTCTAGCGTTCAGGGCCTCCGTCGGAGAACCGGAATCCTATGACCTTGTCGAAATAGACGGAAACCCAAAAATTTCCTCTAAAATCGACGGCGGAGTAAACGGCGACGTGGCCACTTGCGCCATAACAATAAACGCCGTAAAACAGATACTCACCGCCAAACCGGGACTGAGAACGATGTCCGATATTTCGCCAGTATCGTTTTTCCAGTAGGCCGAAAAGATATTTGCGGGTACTATTGCTTTTAAACAAAATAAAAGCAATATTATCTGCATTGAAAAGGAGTTTGTCCATTAAAAAGATTCATACAGACATAATAGAGAAGGAAGTTTTTCTGCTCTGCACAAAAGCGGCATTCGATTTGCCGGACGATGCCCTTAACGCAATCAGAAACGCTCTGGAAAAGGAAAAGTCACCGCGCGGAAAAACCTTTTTGGAACAATATCTTAAAAACGCCCAGATTGCGAAAGAGGAAAAAATACCGATATGTCAGGATACCGGAGTCGCCGTGTTTTTCGTGGAACTGGGACAGGAACTGATAATTGAAGGCGGCAATCTCTGTGACGCTGTTTCAAAGGGAACGGAAAAAGCCTACAAAGAAACTTACCTTAGAAAATCAATTGTAACAGACCCTCTCTTCAAGCGCAAAAATACCGGGACAAACACTCCGCCTATAATACATACGTCAATAGTTCCCGGCGACAAACTCAGAATAATGTTCGCGCCCAAAGGCGGCGGCTCCGAAAACATGAGCGCGCTGGCAATGCTCAAACCCTCGGACGGCAAAAGCGGAGTTGTGGACTTCGCAGTAAAAACAGTAGTGTCTGCCGGAGGCAACCCCTGCCCTCCCGTAATCGTCGGAGTCGGTATAGGCGGCAACTTCGAAACCTGCGCCATACTCGCAAAGAAAGCCCTCCTCAGAAAAATAGGACAGCCGCACCCTGAACCGGAATACGCGAAACTTGAAGACGAAATTCTCGAAAAGATAAACGCTTCAGGCGTCGGCCCTCAGGGACTCGGCGGAGACACTACGGCATTCGCCGTGCATGTCGAATATTTTCCATGCCACATCGCGTCTCTTCCTGTCGCCGTAAACCTGAACTGCCATGCCGCACGTCATACGGAAATAACACTTTAAATGCGGAATGCAGAATGAGAAATGCAGAATGGAAAACAAGAAAATCTCAAGAAAAGAAAATTGGATTTACGTCAGAGGGATTAAAAGGGAAACTTCCCTTTCCACCATTCGTCATCCTTCATTCCGCATTCTGCATTTTCAAAACATAATACAGTATAAAATCACGGAGCCTTGATGATACAGCCTATAAAAATAGAAACACCTTTCAATGACGCAATCGTGCTTTCCCTTAAAGCCGGGGACATTGTAAGCATATCCGGCGTAATCTACACGGCAAGGGACGCCGCGCACAAAAGATTATGCGCGCTCATCGCCGAAGGAAAACCCCTGCCGCTGGAACTTTCGGGACAGGTAATTTATTTTTCAGGCCCCTCCCCTGCCGCTCCGGGACATCCCGTAGGAAGCGCGGGACCAACCACAAGTTACCGCATGGACGCCTATTCTCCTATACTCATCCGCAAGGCCGGACTGAAAGGCATGATAGGCAAAGGCAACCGTTCAATTGAAGTCATAGAGGCAATGAAGGAATGCAAGTGTGTTTATTTCGCCGCTACAGGCGGAGCGGGGGCGCTTCTCTCGAAGTGCATCACAGCCTCCGAAACAGTCTGCTATGAAGACCTCGGAGCCGAAGCAATACACCGTTTTACTGTCAAAGATTTCCCGGCTATCACCGCGATAGACTGTTATGGAAACAATCTTTACGCTCTCAAACCTTAAGGATTTTATCCTGTGGAGCGCCGCAGACGGGGCAGCGTTTCGGATGTTCTTCAGCTTTGAAAGTAAAACCGCAGGAACTGCATGTATAATAATCGGCAACAGCGATGTCTTTTCCCTGCGCATATTGAGCGGAGGCGTCTTCCAGAAATTTTTTATGAACTTTTTCGGCGTTCAGCGCGTCCCAAAAGGTATATTTTGCGAGGCCATGATCATTTTTCACAGCGTATTCCATATAGTCCTTGTACATCGTGTTGATTTCGTAACTCTCATTTTCGATGCTTGCTTCAAGCGCACAGCCAAGGCTTTTAAGTTCATTCAAAACACAACTGTGATTCCGTGCATGATAATATTCAGAATCTGACAAGGCCTTCAAAAGCTGAGAAAGCCCGTCAAGGCCTCTGAAACGCGCCTCCTCCGAGTAATATCTGTATTTGAAATGCGCGACACATTCGTTAACGAAAGCCTTTTGAAGATAAGCCGCCAGCTTTTCATCTTGCAACTCCTTCGGATACTCAAGATTTTCCAGAGATTTATATTTATGCTTGAGGCATTTTTCAGCATCCAGATAAAAAAGCACCAGGTGATTCTTTTCATGTTCCTTGTCAATTTTTTCGCTGACAAATTCCAGTCTCGCGCCGCCGCCGCCCGTCACAATAAGAGGTATATCGTCAACAAGGCCTTCAAAATAGGAATGGACATGGCCGCAGACAAAATATTTTATTTTATGTTTATACGGCAGATATATTTCTCTGAACTCCTTCCAGGAGGTTGCGTCCATGCTGTTAGCGCTGAAAGAATTTTTAGGAGGTATGTGAAAAAATATCATTATATTTTCACGGGCATGTTCGGCCAGCACAGTACGAAGGAATTCAAGAGACGCCGGAGAAAACTTTCTATTTGAATTGTCCAACGCTATTATCAGGATATCATTATTGACAAGCGCGTAAATCCTCTTTCCGAAATAGTCGTTGAAAAATTCCGTATCATGATTACCGCAAAGTGTGTAAACGGGACTAACAGAAAGCGTTTCGATAAATTCCCTGACATTGTCGTACAACTGCTTGGAACCGAAAGGAACGATATCACCGGCGATAATGCTGAAATCAAGCCCGGGGAAAGCCAGCGCCCGCGCGAAAATACTCATAGTGGCTGCCCCAAGGCCATCACAGCCAGGGTCCCCTATAACGGAAAACGCCGAAAACTCATCAATAAAGTTAACCGACTTCTCTAGTCTGCAAAGTCCCTGTTTCATAAAGCCCCCATGATTTGTTCAAAAAACTGAACTCCAGAGAATGAATCTACACTCCTATTCGCTGTTTTCCATGAAAAGCCGCGTTTTTTAATTTTATCGGCATTCTCCTTCATAAAATATTCCTGCTAGAAACTTCATATCCGACTTTTGCATTTTGCCCTTAACTGTTCTATAATTTACAGAGGTCAAAATAAAATGAACTTAAAAATTGCGGTTATTGCCGATTTACATTATTCGGAAGAGCTTAATCCCCTGATACCTGAGAGGCGCGGAGATTATGCTGATATATTTCTACTCAGGGCCGTTCACAGGATTAACAGGTTTATAAAGCCTGATTTAGTACTTATCCTTGGCGACTTGATAGATGATCCCCTTAATGAAAAAGCCCTTGACTATCTCAGGCATCTGAAAAATATAACTGATTTACTGAAAATGCCCGTTCTGGCAATTCCTGGAAATCATGACCCAGCCCCTGCTAAATTCTACACGGTTTTTCCTGAAGCGCCTGCGCTTTTTGATATCAACGGATACAGGGTTATGACGTTTCTCGACAAAGAGGAACCCGGCTATAATGCCTCAAGGAGCCCGGAAGATATCAGAAAAATGGAAGCAAACAGCAGAAACTTCAAGGGCGGAATTATTTCCGCGCAGCACGTCCCGCTTTTCCCTCCCGGTGCAAATGACTGTCCATATAACTATACAAACTCCGATGAAATAATATCTCTGATGAAGAAAAACAACATTTTTCTATCGATAAGCGGACATTATCACACGGGCTTTGATATAATGAGTTCGGATGAGCTGAATTTCACCGCCGCCCCGGCCTTCTGCGAAACACCTTTTAAATTCATGGAAATCATACTTGACGGTAAAAAAATAAACTCAAAATACCATTTTCTGAAAATGCCGGAAGAGTATTCGCTTACCGATTATCACGTTCATACTTCGATGGCTTACTGCAGTGAAAACATCACAATGAAAAAAGCCGTTGAACTGGGAAAGCTTTTCGGACTCGAAAAGCTTGTTTTCAGCGAACATTCGGGGCATTTGTATTTTGACAACAAAAACTACGGTTCCGATGATTTCTGCAATGAAGGCATAAGGAGCAGAAATCTCACTCCGAGAATTGAAGATTATTTTGCGTCGTACAGGAAACTCAACTCGGGAATGACATACCTGGGGATTGAAATAGATTATGATTTCAAAGGCTATCCTATAATAAAACCGGAAGATCTGAAAAGCGTACAAATGGCAATCGGCGCAATACATTACCTCCCGGAACTGAGGAAACCTGTTCCCGACATGGAAAAAGCAGCCGATGAATTTTTGTTCATTTCAGAAAAAATTCTGAGGTCCGGAGTAAAAATCCTGGCACACCCGTTCAGAGTAT
>Ga0209417_1002750_pt1 | contig 25620 bp, 56 predicted proteins | sample RifGroF2_FD_184002 | JGI IMG/M metagenome (GOLD analysis project Ga0209417, IMG submission 184002) | Groundwater microbial communities from Rifle, Colorado, USA - Groundwater F2 (SPAdes) (version 2) | ecosystem: Environmental > Aquatic > Deep subsurface > Groundwater | place: Rifle, Colorado... | reverse complement strand
CAAGGTAAGCCCTAAAACACGCCCAAGCGGTATCGTTCACCCTGCTAACCTATTCGCTACACCGGAACTCGCAAAGGCAGATAGCGATAAAATCTTCGCGGATATGGCAAGGCGCGCAATCATGGAAACGGTGCGGTCAATTTAACTAACGAGGTGAAAAATGTTATCTCAAGATAGTCTTGAAATTATAGCAGCAAGGAAACGCCGCGCAATCAAGCGGCAGTTGCGTGAACATGGAATCGCTGTATCTCTTTCGATGCCTGAAATTATGTACGATCTAGCGGCATTGTGTAAGGTCAGGAAAGACTTTTTATTACTAAATAACGAGGTGAAAACATGAGAACGAGTGCATACGAAATTGTTTTTATTGATGGAAGAAGCATAGAAGTGTGGGCTTTTTGTGCAGAGCAAGCAAAGATACTCGCGCAGGCAGAATGTATTAAACGTGGTGAAAATTATGACGTAAAGGAATGTAATTACATAGGTAATATTGCATATTAAATAACGGGGTGGAAAATGGAAACTACATTATGCTGGAACTGTAATACAGTGTATTCAATCGAAGATGAGAAATTGCCAAGTTGCGGATCGACTAACGCAAACTTTGACCAAGAACAAGCGCAAATTGAATCACTTAAGGATCAAAACACGGAACTGCTGCGCGCTCTTGAATCAATCCCAACAAGCTGCGACCATGAGTATCCGCATCTTTTGGCTTGTTGGCATTGTATTGTCAAGGATGCTATCGCAAAACACGAAAATCAGGTAGTCAAATAATCGAAAGGTGGAACATGCAAAAATATCAAGTAAGAAATGCAGAAAATGCTTTGGCATACATAACAGATTGCATTTTGGCGACTGTTTGCTCGATGGCAATGAAGAAATCGCGTCCTAAATATGAATTTGAGCGTCAAATATCAATTGCTCAAACTTCTATTGATTGGATGATAGAAATGCACATTGATTTTTCAGGAACACGCGCTACAAATGTAATCGAACATGGGAATGTTAAAACATGGGCAGATACATTCATTCATGATTAAAACACGAAAATCACGCAGCCTTTTCATCGCTCCGAATCTTTTGCAATATCCGGTCGTTGTATTTGTGATCCCCTTGCGCACGAAGATAGTGCTGCGTGATGTCGGCATTGTCTTTGAGTTGCAAAGCCGGATGTCCACGGCGCAGATATAATTTTGGATTGCCAAATCCCAAATAACCTTCCTCGAATCGAACATGAACTCTGCCATTATTGTTATACAAAAAAGGATGCTCGACATAGCCAATGCTCTGGATAAGGTCAAGCCGCTTACGGTAATTCTGCCTGATCTTGTTCGCCTTCATCCAGCGTTCAATGGCGCGGTTAGAAAGCCATCCGCCACGAAATCCCCACTGACCTTCTTCGATAGCATCCATAATCGCCTGCTCTTCCTCAGTGCGACATACAAAAATGGCTTCCCTAGTTGAGCTAGTGATCGGTGCGCGGACGCAATCCTTCGCCGGATTAAGCGCGTCAACCAGCGGATAGGTATGCAGATATTCATTCACAATCGCATACCCACCCTCGCGCAACCAATCCCAAAGGCGCGGAAAGTAATTGCCGGTCATGCCGTCGCGCTGGAGGTCGCCAAGATATTGCTGCGCCGTGTAGAAAATCGCATAGCGTCTATCCGTAGCAGTCTTTCCTATAGCGTCTTTGTAGTTGGTGCAAAACATGAAATTTGCGCGATTTTCTACGGTAATCTGGTCAATCCCTTTTTTCTGGGATTCGATAATGGTGTTCGTAATCATGGGTTTCAAAACATCCAAAACGCTTCTATCTCCGCCTAGATAAACCTCTTCCATGCCGATTAAAAGCCGGTTCTGAATCCATCCGCTAAATTTTCCTCCGCTTTTCGCGAAATCCGAAACATTTGGTGTGTGTACGTATTTTTGCCCGATGCACTGGACTAAACATGCGATTAACATGGACTTTCCGTTACCCTCGATGCCTTGCAAAACAGGTGCCCATTGAAACTTCTTGCCTTGATTCTGTACAAGTGCCGCCATCCAATGAATCAGAATATCTCGATCAGTCGGGTCTGGAAGCATCTTTTCGATATGCTCGATAAACGGCTTAGGATTGCCTACAGCGCGTTTAGTCGTGATAGGCCACCATGAGTTCGCCAGAAGGATACCGTTCTCGTCTATGACGCTACACGGCTCGCATTCAGGACGGAAACATAAAGAATCAGCGCGTGGGAATTTGATAGCCTGCGACTTGGTAAAACAGTTCCAAGCAGAATCAGTGGTTTTTGTACCGTCTTTATTCAAGTCGAAGATATACCCGCCGAACGAAGCATCAAATTGCCCTTGAGCCAGCATAGTTCCGCCTTGAACAAGGATTTTATGCGAATCTCGGACGTAAACACATCCTTTGAAAACTTCCGGTTGTTCAGATGGTTTTAGGTGCATACTTTCTCACGAATTATCGCATCAAGGCGTAGGTACTCTTTTTGGTTTACTTTTGCATTAAAAACCCAACAATCCCTGTCGGTTGCGATTAAAGCCACCCTGTTTTTTAATGCAGCAATATCTGAAACAGGCTCTCCACCATAAAGCCTAATCCATTCTTTATTTATTGTTTCAGCGAGTTCTTCGAACATAAATATCTTACTAAATTAGTCCAGTGTAATCGGATTACAGTTTGGGCGCTTCTGGGAGTGGCATCCATCCAACTAATGAATACGCGCCCCCTTCTTCTGTTCTGTAGTGACCTTTCATTGCCCAGCTTGGACTATCAGAATATCCAGTTGCGTAATAAATTCTGTAGCGTTGTCGTGGGTTATTCCAATCCCCCTCCCAAACAGCGAGCAAAAAATCACCTGTTTTCGGAGCAGTCTCAATTTTTTGCCATTCCATATTCTCACCTCAAATAAAATCCATTTTAGAAAACTGTAATCGGATTACAGTCTGATAAACATTTTGCATTGCTTGAGTCCAATACCGTCATCTGTTTCAGGTATTAGCATATCAAGCACTTTTCCGGCCTCTGATGTTTCGCCATTTTTATCGCAATATTTGGTTACAATATGCGCAAGCCATACCGCACAATCCTGATTCACATCATGTACGCAATTTTCGCAATACCGTTCTTGGTATGCGCGTCCAGATGTTCCGTTAGGGAAGTATCCCATATTTTTCTCCATTGAAATAGCCGTTGCATGGATTAAACGCTAGAAATTTTTATCGGCTGATTAGCGTATTGCTTATTATGCGCCTAATGATTTTGCAGGTTATCGCACAACTTCGATCCATGCCTATAAATCGTGTGGTCAAGCACGATGAGAAAGGTATCAGCCTCCTGCTGTTTAATCAGTTAAGTACAGTATAGCCTCTTCCGCGCATACAGTTTCGGAAAATCTCATCCTTGTTTTTAACTCCGCCAACAACACCACCAGCAACGCCACCTACAGCACCAGCACGGGCATATTGATACATATTCTGCCTATCTATCACCGCGCCAATTAGCAGCCCGAATAACGCACCAGCACCAGCACCAGCAGCGGCATTACTTGCTACAGATTGCGATTCTGCGTAGTGCTGACATTCATAATCATCAGCAGTGTATTGTGCGGAATCTTTACCCTTCGTGTCAACAAGAATTCCGCCTGCACCACCGCCATTAGTCGCGCAGCCAGATAGCAAAGATAAAAATAAAATTGAAATTCCAATTTTACAGTTCATTTTCAACATCCTTTCATTTACAATTAAATTTCAAACGGCGCAACGCCACTTTTATCCCCCGATTAGTTGGGGGATTTTTTTGCACATCAAAAAGGGATTTGTTCATCGTCAAACGAAGCTGACTTTTGATACCCATCAGCCTTCGCCGTACTATGCTGTTCCTGCGCCGGAGATTGTTCCTTGTCTTTTGGGACGAACATACTGATAATTACTTGGTCGCTACCATCTTTGAATGGTACGCCAGCAGGATTAAATGACCGTTTGAGCAATATCATCCTTCCGCCATCGTCCATTTCGAGAACTGAGCCGACATTTTCGTAAGATGATTTCTCTTTACCATCTCGGTCAGAGTAACGACGTGTTGCTACTGCCAAATCATATATTTTTTTCGTTGCCATTTTCACACTCCTTTATTGTTGAAACTATCTTTAATCTTACGGACTTTCCTGCGCTCAATAGCGTTTTCTCTGCAAGTTTCGCACATCCTTCGCTTCTTTCCAGTTGGCAAAGTAAAGAAAACAATCTTATCCTCGCTGACTGGCTTGTTGCATTGTAAGCACCATGTCATTGCCATTACACTTCCTCAATAATAATTTCAGTTCGCGGATTATCGCTGTAACACTTTGTAGCTGATAACGATACAATTTGAGCATCATCAAGATACACAATTTCGTTCATCGCATCCAAAACTTGCTTCTCCGCATTATCCAAATCTATCTTACGAACGTGTTTAATCTCGCCAGACAACATCTTCGCAACATCCTTCTTGCTGGTGGACTTCGGTATCGGCATATAAAACGATAAGACGCATTTTAACGCACCTTCCAGCGGCTTACGTCCTACCATTGCTACCATTGCCTCACCAGAAATAATCTTAGCGTTATCGGCTGTTTTCTTCGGAGTGTAAGCTCTTGCGAATCCACCACGAACAGCGAACTTAGGTCTAGATTTTGCAATAGGAACTCCTTGCACTACAAACTCAATTTTTTTCATTTTTTCGTCTTTTTCTAGTCTTTTCATATTCCTTACTTTTTATTTTTGTACACTCTTTACAGCTTCTTTTTCCATTATTGATATAAGTATTTAATGTTGTATATTCATGCCCCATTGGACATGATGTTTTCATCTTTTGGTATTGTCCTTGTGTTCCTCTTCTTATGTTTTCTGCATTTGTTACAGCCTCCAAATGTTCAGGATTGCAGCAATTCCTATTTCTGCAAAGGTGATCTATAACTAATCCATCTGGAATTATTCCAATAAACAATTCATAAGAATATCTATGTACGAATACTTTTATTCCGTTTTCATTTCTGAATCTAGCATATCCTTTCTTATCTAATGCACAAGAGAAATTCCAACATCCTTCATGAATAACAATATTTTCAAAGAATCTGTTTTTTGTTGAGCATAATTTTTCATCTAAAGGTTTCTTTGTATATTTCCTTTTCGCGCATGGATTGCCGACCACTGTAAATTCAACTTTTTTCATATCATCCTAGCAGAAATATCGTAAACAGCTTTTCTAGCGATAGTTGAAATCAAGTGATTTGGCTGTTTGCTAATCCAATTAATCAGCAAGTTTGCGCTTATTCTCATAGATTCTTTTGTCATATTTCCGCATTGCATATCAGCATTGTAAATATGATTGACCATCCTGATTACGCTTGCTGAATGCGCTTTAATGTGCGGCTTATCGCTCATTCTAGCAGCCATATCAGCTAACGCATAAAGAACAGCCAAATGTGATTCTGTTGCGACATTATTATCAATCGCAAGCAATGCTGCATGTGTTGGCATTTCCATTCTTACTGAATCTTTCATACCAAGTGGATTCAATACCAACTTGTGTTTAATTTTCGCACCACATTTACGCATCAGGAATCACCGCTTTAATCCGATCAACAAGCTCGTCAATCGGATGACGTTTTGGATAGAATCCATCTGTTAAATGATTAGCTTGCGCACTTGCGAATACATGAGGAGCTGACATTTCGAGCAATGCTTGCAACTCATTCATTCTGTTATCAGCCCAAATGATTACATCATCATCTATCAATGAGCAATCACCATTTGACGGGTCAATTTCACTGATATGCTTATCCCATTGTGATTGCATATTACTTTCCATTTTGTTTAGTTTGTTTATCAAACTGAATTCTATGCTCACACTGCGTATCGGATTCAGGCTTAAAGTCGCACCATGATTGACGCATACCTATTTTCGCATTGGTACGGTAGCAAGTTTCGCGCATCTTGCATTCTTGGTTCGCGCACATCGTCAAATCGCTCATACGTTTACCTTATCATAATTAGCGAGTAACTTTTTCGCTTCATTGCAGATAATATCAATCTCATCTAAATTGATTGATATTTTTTGGTCATCTTGTTCAAGCACGATAAATCCGCCGCCACCTTCATCGTCAATTTTAATGTGTATCACGCCTTCTCCGAATAATGGATTGTTGTCCAATTTGCGATGGATTGATACTGCTATTGGCGTTACCATAACTTCGCTCATTTTTCTTCATTCAATATCATTAAACTAACCTCATCCCACGCCGCTTGTTCAGCATCGTGGCGCGTCATTCCATCGTCGTATTCCATAATTGCCGAGCGTTCTTCAAAGTGTTCGCGCCAATAATCGTTAAATTTTTCAGGGTTCATTGCATCCACCAACTAGCAAATCTTTTAGCTGTAAGATTTGAGAATATTCCTGTTTGTTTACTTACCTCACGACGAATACGGTTCCCAACTCTCATCATTTTCTTGGCTGTTATATTGCTCATCACATTGGACTTGGTTGATTTCATTTAATCTCTCCTTTAATTACACCATAGGTATTTTCATACCACTTTTTACCAAATTACGCGAATACCTAGTGTGGAGTATTCGTATAGACTATTTTTGCCTAGTAGATAAGTCTACTTTACAAGAGTTACGCGGGAATGCAGCCGCATGTTTACGCATCCTCATTTCTTGCAAAACTTAGGCATTCCGTATCTAGTCTTTACACCTTCCCTTTAGTTTGCCCGACACAAAGGCCAGTAATTCATCGCCACTAGGACGATACTAAGCCTTTCACTTAGTTCTAAAGGGCTTGGCTCGGCGTTGGCATTCTAATTCCTTTACTGTAAGGAGTACTAGAGGGAGCGTTCGCCTAATTTACGGAAATTCACTAGCGTCTTTCGATTGAGTTGTTATGCCTCCTTACACAGATTCGCTTCCCGAAGACTACCAACTCATTTTTCACTAGCGGGCTTTTGTTTCTCCTTTCAATTTCTAGGTGTTCATTATCTATTATTCCATGCCGAGTGTCAAGCGATTTTGCATATATGTTACCTGTTAAACTTTTCCCGCTTTTCGTAATCATCCCGACATTCAGCGCAACAATAGCATCCGTGGCATGGCTCGTTGCAGTTATGGCAGTATCCGATAGCTGCGAGTTGCGGTCTGCGCTGCTGTAGTGCTATTGATAGGCTTAGTTCTTCATGCAGAGTCGCGGTATCGGACACATCCATTTTCATTTCCCCATCAAAAATTTCTTAATCTGCATACCAGTTTTCAGCTTTCCTTGTGCGAGGTAGGCATCGTTTATAACAAGAATCCACGTTCTTGCATAAAATCTATTGGGTCTTTTGCATGTTTTTCAAGATTACATTTTGAAAGCAATAATTGCACATTATCATCAGTATTTGAACCACCTTTTGATAACGGGATAATATGATCTAAATGATAATCATCGCCCAATGGCAACTTACAACATGGACACTTACCATTCTGCAATTTCATCAATTTAGTAACTATGTTTTTTGACAACTTGCCGCTTTCAAGCCTTAATCTGCGCTTCATTGAATTATTTGTATTTACTGCGCGATACTCTGGTTTGGCTCTATAATTATCGCGTGATTCTTTTGCTTTTTCTGGATTTTTTTCATACCAATTTCTACATGTTTCTTTTCTTTTTTCTGGGTTTTCTAAACGATATTTAATTCCATCTGATTTTGTTTTTTCTGGATTTTCTCTATGGCATTTAAGTGTGGCAGCTATACATTTTTCTCTATTATTATTTCTATATCTGTCAGCAATAATTTTTCTGCAAGGTTTGCATTCTCCATTATCATAGAATTCAGTAGAGCCGCATTTTTTGCAGATTTTCATTTGATACTCCTAACAGCAATTGAAGGTTGTCAGTAATCACTTCCGGTTAGGCGGAGGAAAGGCTGCGCAGCCCTGTCCTGACAACAATCATTTTACACTCATTAAGAACTTTCGCAACTCTTGTGATGTTCTTAATAATCCATTTGATTGCAATAAATCACAAAAGTCCCATCCTTGTTGTTTAGGAATAAAATATGGAAGTCCAATCTCTTTGGCTATATTTTCTCCACATAAGCTAATATCATTGTCGGCAACAACTATTCCATTATTAGCCATCTTTTTCATATTCCCTGCTGAAAAGCATACATTTACAGCACAGTTAATTTTTACCGTATCAATTGCTTTTTTAATTGCCATACCTGTTGCAAAACCTTCACACCATATATTTAACTTACCATCGCCAATCTTGAAATGCGCTCCAGATGTTCGTTGTCCTGACAAGAATTTCTTTTCTCCATCCTCACTGATAATCTGACATCCACAAATAGCATTTTTGTGATACATCGGCACTATCAATAATTGCTGGTCATCTTTCTGCCAGACATTTACAGGATGCTCTTTGAAGCCCTTACGCTGGATATATTTGTGTTCGGTAAGCTCACACTGCCCAAGTATCCACCGAGCCTTACTAGCGGCTTCCTGCTGCGTTTTAGCCCTATTCCTTGCGTACTCTTCGCGGCTCTTTGTTATCTTATGTTCAAACTCTAACTTTTCAGAATCAGTCCGTTCTTTTTTATCGAACAGAAATACAGGTTCGCTATGTTGCGTCCAGTCTTGCACCCAATAGAATCCGTCACCGCAATAGTAAGCCCCATTTTTCTTAGATGGCTTAGATACCGTTGGACAACGAACAATCTTCCCATGAATAACACTGTCAATTAAAACGCCATTTGAAGCGGCAAATTCTTGGAAAGTCTGCATGGGTTAGTCCTGAATAGATGTTAATAATTCTCGTTGTAAATCATGCTTAACTATCTCAATAACGCCAAGTGCTTCTGATACGGAAACTCTACCAGAAAATGAATATACGCAGTCTTTCAATGCTACAACCATATCGTTAGATGCGCCATTATTTAGTCTGAAATTTACTTCAGTAACATTAGAACGTTCACAATGACTTTTGCAATCACCACCACAACTACTGCATTGGTTCATTTAATAAACTCCCATAATCTCATTGTGTAATCTTTCTTGAATTGATCTCCTTTGTTGCAATCATTGTTTCCGCATCCGTTTGTTTCGCAATAGTGTGTACATACTCGGCAGTCAACTTCAACTAGCTCACCTACAAGTTGCTGTAATTGTTCTGGCGTGAATACAATGGCATATTCCTTTTCTTCCATAGCGCCAAGTTCAGCACCAACATACGCTGAAAGTTTAATCAAATCTGGGATGCTTGCTTCCATTTCATATTCCTTATTTCTGTCTGATTTTATTCGCCATCGCATTCAGCACGGCGCGAACAGTACGCAATTCCTGTGCAGACATCTCACCCGCCATTAGCAGTAATTTAGAATTACTCATTTCAAGCCATGAAATACAATCCGAACTAGCCATTCTGTATCCATGATCCCATGCGAACGATTCTCTAGTCTTACTAGATTCGTATTCTTTATTTAAGATAATGCGACATTCCTCGCGTTCTTCCGCCTGAGCCGCATTCCAAACAGCGCGCACCATTTCCATCTCATCTTGCGATCCGCATTGAGTGATTATGCGCTTTAATTTTGACTTGTCGATGGTGGTCATTATAGTTTCGCATCCAATAATGCGCGTAATTCAATCGCCCGTTTAGCCAACTCATTATTAAATTCGCGCTCATCCTTCCTACCTTGACGCTCGCCAGCTTTGTAGGCGGCTTGTGCTATACCATTAACATGGTCATGGAATAACAAACTATCACCAGACGATGCAATAATTGTTGTTCCATCAAACAACTTCGTTTTCTTCTTCCATTCTGCAAAGCTCATTTCGTCCTCACTTTTCTATGAACATACATCGCCAATGTCGCTCCTAACATTCCTCCAGTATGCCATTTTTCACGCAATACCATACATCAGCCTTCGCGTTTTCACCAATGACCCCAACAGCGATACGGACTTGTTTTCCATAAAGCCAAGGCAATGCAAATGCACCATTGATACCAGCACGAGCTTTTCCATTAAGTCCAGCTACCATTGCAATAGTTTGTTTTCCATTAGATTCTGCTGTCGAGTAATCACCGCTGCTTGCTGCTTTCGAGTAATCACCGCTGCTTGCTGCTGTCGAGTAATCACCGCTGCTTGCTGCTTTCGAGGAATCACCGCTACTTGCTGCTGTCGAGTAATCACCGCTACTTGCTGCTGTCGAGTAATCACCGCTGCTTGCTGCTTTCGAGTAATCACCGCTGCTTGCTGCTTTCGAGGAATCACCGCTGCTTGCTGCTTTCGAGGAATCACCGCTACTTGCTGCTGTCGAGGAATCACCGCTACTTGCTGCCGTCGAGTAATCACCGCTACTTGCTGCTGTCGAGTAATCACCGCTGCTTGCTGCTTTCGAGTAATCACCGCTGCTTGCTGCTTTCGAGGAATCACCGCTACTTGCTGCTGTCGAGTAATCACCGCTGCTTGCTGCTTTCGAGTAATCACCGCTACTTGCTGCTGTCGAGGAATTACCTTTTGCTATAGTGACATCAGATTTTTTACTGCACCATTCAATTTGGGCTTTCACCAATCCAGCAATATCAATAGCCGCTTTTACAGTTAAAGATTTTGAAACACGCTTTGTATCTTGGTTATGCGTTTCTTCACTAACACCATCCAACTCTACTTCTGCAAATAATGCAGTAGGTGGGTAGAAGTTAAATACGTCAAGCGGAGCCTCGCAAGAATGAAATCCAGATTCGCACAATTTAATCTCGCCATCATGCGTATAAGTTTTCCCAATCTCAAATTGAAACCCACGGCACGTCATATCGCTATTGAAACCTTTATATGCTTTCATATTCTCACCTTAGTTGATTATTTAATGTCAAGCATTATAGCATAGTCGCAGGAAAAGTGTTAGCGATTTATGCTGTCATCCATTCAACTTCATCGCATACCGTTACTGATTCAAATGCGCTCCATCCATCAATTTCTCGTTCAATTAAAAATTTTGCGTCAACGTCAATCCATTTTATTTCCAAATGTGCAGCATCATCATAACTGCCAGTTCCGTATGTATTCCTACAGTATTTTTTAATCAATTCAGCAATAGCTTTTGATTCAACCATTTCAATTACAATCGGGTCGAATATCAGTTCTTCTTTTTCATGCGTAGTGTACCAACCGCTACTTGCTCCATAATCAGCGAACAGTATTCCAACTTTTCCATCACGAATACATTTTTCCATTTTGACTCCTGAGTGTTAGCGGTTTTGCTTTGATTTCTTTATCGCCAAGTGCGTGATGAAATTGCGGACTTCTGGTGTCATCGGTGCGGGTATCTTCTCCAAGCTGTGATGCGGGAATATGCCGAACTTGCTATGAAACGAGTAGTAGGCATAACCATCTTTATACCCCTTCGCCTTCGCATATCCCAATAGTTGCGAATACCACGCTTGCTTAACTTCCTTCGTAAATTTCTCTTTACTCGCTCCAGTTAGCTCAACCATCTCGCCAGCAACAGCCTCTACCGTCGATTTACGCTCACGCTTGAACCCGCATGTCGGGCATATATCAGTTTTGAGCGTCGGCCATATTTGTTTGCATCTAGGGCATTTACTCGCAGTCTTTTCCTTTTCCGTTGGCTCTTTGCGAGTCTTTTTGTCAGCATCAGATTCAAGTGTTTTAACGCCGTTATGGTATAGCTCATCCCAATCATCTTTGAAGCGTAACCAGTTACCGGCGTTATCCTGAATAATTGCGAACTTCTTATCTGGGTATGGTCGCGCACCACGGCCTATCATCTGTACGAACATAGAGAATGATTTACGAATAGGTCTAGCCAATATAACGTGTTCTACTTTTGGCGAATCAAATCCTTTAACTAAAATTTCAGAACTCACCAATCCAAGAATATCTGTATCTGGTTTAGCGAATTCTTGTAAAACTTCATATTTATATTCGTCTGTATCCTTATATGAAAGCTGCACAAAATTCAGTCCATGTTCCGCAAACTTCCGTACCAACTCCGTGCCGTGGCTAATACCAGAGCTAAATACTATACTCGGTTTAGGTGTACCCCAAACTTCGGTATAAATTTTGATGTAATCAGCAACCACATCGCCAACAACTTTCAATCCGCGTTTTTCAAGTTCATCTTTCTGCCATTCACCCATTGATACTTTCACGCCTTTGGTGTCAATCTCTGTTGCGCCGAAGACACGAAATGGGACTAGGAATCCATCGTCAACTAACTCTTCCATCGTAATTACATTTGTTACGCTAGTGAAGTAATTAACAAGCTCCGCGCCATAAGGCGTAGCTGTCAGCCCGATGACATTCAAGTCTGGCCTATTTGTCATCATTGTTTTTAATGATTTTCTCATCATAGAATGCACCTCATCCACGATGATTAAATCAACAACAGGCCATGAATCCATGCGCTCCAAAGTTTGAACCGATGCAACGTGTACTTGTGCATGAGGCCGATACCGCCAGTGCCCGGCCATAACCACCGAATGATCTATTTTGTGTGCGTCAAGATGCTTTGAAAACTGCTCGATCAATACTCTCCGGTCGCACACGAACAGTACGCGCTTTCCTTTATCTACAACTTGCTGAATTAAATGCAATGCAATCAGAGACTTACCGCTACCTGTGCTGGCGGCCAGTATTTGCCGTTTATGTTTTTGTATGAAGCCATTGCGAAGGTGCTCAATGGACTCTGATTGATATTGACGAAGCTGCAATGCACTCATAGCAAGAATCCACGTGACTGCATAAAATCTACTGGATGAGATGTATGTTTTTGCAGATTACATATTGCGCGCAATAATTGGATATTATCATCTGTATTACTTCCACCAAGCGCAAGAGGCATGATATGGTCAAGGTGGTAATCATCACCTAATGGAAGTTTACAACATGCGCACTTACCACGTTGTAGATTGAATAACTTTGATTCTATGTCAATAGATAAATTACCACCAGCAGCTAATTTACGAGCGCGCCGATTATTAAAGTATATTTTACTTTTCTCTGGATTGGCAATTTTCCATGCCTTTCTACAAGCTTTATCTTTTTCAGGGTTTTTATCAGCCCATTTTTTTTTGCTTAATCTTACCTTTTCAGGATTTGCTTTTTTCCATTCATTTGCATATTCAATATGTTTATCAATATTATTATTATAATATGCTTTATTATTAGCTTTTTTTCTCTCAGGATTTGCTTCTACCCATGCTTTAGTTGATTCATTTTTTTTCTCAGGATTTTTTTCTCCCCATAATCTAACTGCTTCTCGCGCTTTTTCTGGATTTGCTTCTCTATATGCTTTAGCTCTAGCTTTAGCGCATATCTTGCAATTACTATCGCCATAGCATTCAGTATCAGCATTACACTTTTTGCAGAATTTAATGGTAGTCATACAGACACTCCTATCAGTTATTGAAGATGTCGGTAAGCACGTTGGATAGGCAACGGCAAGGTTTCGAACCCCTGTCCCGACGAAAGTATTATACGGCTATTTCGTATGCTAATCGCTCTTTATATCAGCGTATTCTGCTTCGGAATAACTTGCTCTGGTGCGAATAATTTTCCTTGTGCGTATGCTTGTTCGATTCTTTTGTAGGCAATGTCAAAGTATTTGCGTTCGCGTTCAATTCCAGTGAAAGTTTTTCCAATTCGTACACAAGCAATTCCAGTTGTACCGCTTCCCATGAATGGGTCATAAATTGTTTGTGATTCTGATACCAACGAAAGACACCACTCCATCAGCGGCACAGGTTTCTGAGTTGGATGTTGCCTCCAATGTCCACCTGCTAAACCAGCAAACGGGGATTTAGAAAAATCACGAACTGCTTTATGACGTGAAGTCCATGCTAATTCACCATCAGAAAAATCTCCGCCCATTTTCTTATCCCAATATAACCATCCCATTGAAGCTGGAAGCATATCGGCAAAATAATTCCCACCCCAAATTATTTGAACATTCGATATGGAAAGCATTAAATCAAATATATTTTTTTCAGGACGATTTATATCCCAATCCATTTTTTCATGCACTACAATTGCGTTATAACCTCTACGACGTTTCTTATCTCCACCACACTCACCAATCCCATACGGCGGGTCAGTCAAAATCAGGTCGCATTTCGGCAACAATGGCAGAACTTCCCTACAGTCTCCCAGAATAAGCCTGCAATCGCCTATTGTCACTTCTTCAATTATCATTTCACCTTCTTCTGCATCATCTTTATCTGACGCTTAAGTTCGTTATTCTCTGTCTGCAAAGCATCCCTAGATTTCGTCACGGTATCAAGTTCGATACGCAATTTCTGAATCTCTGATAGCTTCTCATCGAGGTCAGGCGTATGAGCTTTTTGGTAATCGTGCAGTAGGTCGGCTAGTTCTTTATTCTGCGATTCGAGTTCTTCTTCGCGGGTAGGTTCGTGATGTTCTGTTGCTGGCATGTTCCCGAAGTCTGTTTCGGTATCAGCATCATAATTGGCGCATTCAGTGGATTTCGCCATAGAAGTCGGTCGCACATTCTCGTTGCGATTGATGTCTTGAATATCACTTGGCTGTAATCCGATTACACTTGACTCTTTTACTACAGTATTCTTGACCGGATTACGTTCGCGCTGGATTTCCGCCACAAAGTTATGCGATACGTTGCACAGCTTGGCGATTTCGCGGGTAGATAATCTAGACCATTCAGAATCATCTAGAGCGATTTCTACGGCGTTGCGCTTGTCGGCATTGGTGCGAGGTAGTCCGTGATGCGCGTTCGCCCCTAGCGCGTGTTTAAGTGCATCTCTGGACGTTCCTACGTGTACTTCTTCGAGAATATCAAGGCATCCGATACGTTCACTAGCCAGCAAGCGGTGATACCCGTCGCCAAGCCAGTATTCCTTACTATCGAAATACACAATGATAGGCGGGAATTCTCCACCGTCCTCAATGTGCTTAGCATATTCTGATACTGTTGCTTCGTTGATTGCGGCACGGGCTTGATGACCTTTTTGAATCTTTTTAAGCTCCAACATAGTTAAATCCTTTTAAATGAAATTACCCACACAAATTGATTTTGCGCCCACGAACCTTCTCCGTTAATTCGCTCCCATAATGATTCGTATGATTCACGAAATGTTGCGAATCCAGTTTCAGCGCATGTATCTTTATTGCATCTGCATCCTTCCGCTCTAGCATCACTCTCGCTAATATCGTTCAACCGTTCAACGCGAATATCTGTAATTTCGAGCAAGATGCGTGATGCCCAGCGTGGCATGAAAATACTTGGGCGAATGCGACATGGAGATTTCCCTGCATCCCATGAATATCTATCATCAGAATCAGTTTGCAACCCAGATTTAATAGCATCATCGGTGCTTTGTATCCAATACTTGCTGAATGCTTCTTTATCGTTAGATGGAACTTCTAACCATTCTCTCCTAGAATAATTGTCAGCCATGTAATCTACTGCAATGCTTCCTTCATCCTCATTCCATGCTCCAATACGCCAAGTTTCTCGCACCCATAGTTTGTCTCCGATTGAACCGTATTTACATGGTAAGCGTGTAGTAATTCCGCCTTCCATCGGATAACGGATATAGGCTGCACCGCGACTTGTGCCAATTTCGCCAACAGTGATAATAGCATCATGGTCAGGCTGCGGCTTAATAATCCTGCGAGTTTGCGTTTTATTTCCAGCGAGAATGGCGTTCACCATGTCGGCGGAAAAAAGGATAGGAAGTTCTTTTGACATTATTTTCACCTGTGATAAAAAAGGCTTGGGCTATATCCGCCGGAACCCCAGCAAACATTATCTTTTGCATACGTCCCCAAGCAACGTAGCAGCACCATTCCTAACGTAAGACTCACACCGATGGAATGGTGCAGCGTGAGAATAAACAAAGTAATTTGATAGCATCTTATCGCACAACATACTATCGCTATTGTTATCAAAATAACCTTAATTAAAAAGTTATTGCTGCGTTCGATAAATTACCTTGAATTCTTGCTGGTTACGAAATCCAGCGTAGCCATTTCCTTGCTACCGCTCCATTTCAGGGAAACTTCTTCATTTAAGACTCGCCGCCTTTTATGTCGTAAGCTCAATCGACATTTTTGCTATTGTGCTGGCAGTCCTAGACGCACATTTACCCATTGGCAATAGCAAACTGATTGCTGGTGGCTGGACTCGAACCAGCGCGCTAGTCATGTACGTTACGGGCATTTCCTACCGTCTCGGTTTTACACATGATTTCCCGATCTACCAACTGAACTACACCAGCAAAACTGTGCCACCGTCTATCCGCACCATCATACTGTCATTAGCAATATGAGGCTGACCACAGGAATTTATCGGTCACTTATCGGATTAACCGCAAATACGTTGCGGCTTGCTTTGCTATTCTACGTTTCGCAAAGCATGGCATAAACTTAAATTAGTGCCGTCTTTCCGGCTGTCATACCGCAACTGTTACACCTGTATTTCTTCCGGCATAAAGGCGATACACTCTTGTCCGCCAATGATTAGTCTGCCGTACACCCGAATTATTCGGTCACCAGTTAAGGGATGCGATAACTCAACCCATCAATTCTTTTATTTCTTCCCCGCCAACCATTTTTTGTGCATCTCAAGTAGCTTCAATCCCTCTTCAAACCGAATAGACTTCAACTGACCAAGTGCCATTTTGCTAATCGTCGCCTGATGCAAGCCTAGTTCCTTACCGATTGTTTCCTGCGAATATACTGTCAGCAGGTCTTGTAATACTTTTTGCCACTTCATACCATCTTTCATGCTACCTCCTTTATTGATGCTTCACATTATACAGACTTCGCAGAATTAAGCAATAGGGCTTGACGAAGTATGTGGATTGGCTTAGAATGCGAACTGTAATCAATGATGATTGTGAGGTAAATAATGAAAAACTGGTGCAGAGTACCAATAAATGATATTGGCGAAGTACAGATAACTAATGAAATGAAAGCTGCCGTAATGGGAGAGTTTGGAATTGTTGTCTGGAAGCCATCAGAAGATGGAATGCAGATGGAACCTCACAATGAAATGATACCTTGGACAGTGTGTAAAGATATTTACAAAGCGATGGTAAATGTGGCACGAACTGATTTGGTTCAAAATGATGATATTTGAAAGTGTAATCCGATTACAAGCAAATCAGCTTGACAATCAACCTGCGATAAACTATAATTCCTCACGTTGTAATCCGATTACACTTTGAAAGGTTGAAAATGATTGTTATTATGAAAGAAACAAATAGTCCGATTGCAATGAGTTATATCAGACCACATTGTGTATTTGAAGGGAATATGCGAGAGGCGAAAGAGATATGCAAGGAATTGAATAATAAATCAAGGCGTAACTTTTATGAACCAGTCAAAGTTCCATTATTGGCTGCATTAACTGTCCGTTAATAGGTAAATAAAAAATGAAATCCGGTATCTATCAATTATCCGAAGAAGCCTACCACGCTGACCCATGCCCACAGCCTGCTTTGTCGGCAAGTATCGCTGGCATTATCTGGCATCGCTCGCCGCTTCATGGGTGGTACGCTCATCCGAAGTTGAATCCAGACCATCAGCCGTTTGAATCTGCGACATTCGACTTGGGTAGTGCTGCACACGCTATCGTACTTGAGCAAGACCGTTCCAAGTTGGCGATTATCCATGCCGATGATTGGCGTACCAAAGCGGCGAAAGAAGAACGTGATGCGGCGCGTGATGCTGGTAAAATCCCCGTCCTTGCACGTCAAGCTGCCGATATTTACGCGATGGCTGATGCTGCTATTGATGCTGTCAAGGATTCTGAATTGGATGGCATTTTTCAGGACGGCAAACCGGAGCAATCAATAATCGTACAGGATGGCGACATTTGGCTTCGTGGACGGCTTGATTGGCTGACAAACGATAATAAAATCATTCTGGATTACAAGACTGTTGGTAAGTCGGCTAATCCTGAATCATTCTTGCGCGGTTCGGTATTTCAATATGGATACGATATTCAGGTCGCAATGTATCAGCGATTGGTGCAAGCGGTTACTGGCGAAACTCCGAAGTTCGTCTGGTTGGCACAGGAAACAGAAGCACCTTACGCTTGTTCGCTGATGGGTGCGTCACCATCGCTTATCGAATCTGGGAATCGCAAACTCGACCATGTTATCAAGCAATGGTGCGAGTGTATGAAAACTGGAATATGGCCAGCTTATGGGAAACGGATTGCTTGGTTGGAAGCACCGGCTTATGAGTTGGCTAAATTGGAAAACATTTTAATGGAGGAACCACAATGACTATTTCATTCCGTCCCGCGATCAGGGAAAACGTAGGTCTAATTATCGGCATGTTTGGTGCTTCAGGGTCAGGAAAGACTTATTCTGCCATGAGACTTGCATCCGGCTTGTCTGGTGGAAAGCCATTTGCTGTGATTGATACAGAAAGTCGCCGCGCATTGCACTATGCTGATATGTTCAAATTCGACCACGGTGAGCTTCATGCACCATTCCGTCCTGAGGCATATTCTGAGGCTATCAAGGCCGCTGATAACGCTGGTTATCCGGTCATTGTAGTTGATTCCTGCTCACACTCTTGGGCTGGTGAGGGCGGAGTGCTTGATTGGCAAGAGACTGAGCTAGACCGTATGGCAGGGGATGATTACCGCAAGCGGGAAGCCTGCAAGATGGCTGCATGGATTAAGCCTAAGATGGCACACAAAGCGATGATTCAACGGTTGCTGCAAGTGAAGGCGCATTTGATTCTGTGCTTCCGTGCCGAAGAAAAGTCTGCAATAGAGAAAGATGAAAAAGGTAAAACGGTCATTGTCCAAAAGGGATGGCAACCGATTTGCGAAAAGAACTTCCCGTTTGAATTGACGATGAGTTTCTTGTTGACACCTGATAAGCCCGGATACCCACAACCAGTCAAATTGCAGGAGCAGCATAAAGGCGCAGTCCGGCTTGACAAACCGCTTGACGAAGAAGCTGGTAAATTATTGCTTTCGTGGGCATCAGGCGCAAAATCAGCACCGCCGCCAGCACCGGAAGTAATCGAGCCATTCGACTACGATGCTGCCAGCGATAAGATGTGCGCGGCGACTACTGAGGCTGAATTGAAAGCCGCATTCTCGGTGGCATGGAAGCGCGCAAAGGCTGATAAGGATGATGGAATGGCTGATACTATCAAAGCTATATACGACGAGCAGAAAGCTAAATTGGAGGTTCCGCAATGAGTAAAGTAATGGAATTAAGCGATCAAATTATCAAAGTTATTGATGAAAGCGATTGCAATTTAATGGAAGTATTTGGTGCATTGCGATTCTCAACACTATTCTTCGAGCATGAAAATTCAATGATGCTTCATGCTGGATGTGCCATAAAGGAACCTGAAAATGCACCATCGTAGTAAACTTTCTGACGATACCGTGAGGCAAATGCGTAAGGATTACAAACCTTATGTGTTTGGCTACGAGAAACTTGCAGCGAAGTATGGTTGCGGGATTAGTTCTGCCCGAGATATTTGCACCTATAAAACCAGAAAGAGTGTGAAATGAACATAGGATTTTTCGGCTTACTCGGCATCGTATTTATATGCCTGAAATTGATGGGATATATTGACTGGTCATGGTGGTGGGTGACTATGCCATTGTGGTTTGGCGTGGCATTTTTCGTTGCGATATTCCTGTTCTATTTCATTGTTTACCAATTGTCGCGATGGCTTGAATGATATGTACAACATGTATCAATCGCCATTGGATAATTCTGCAAAGTCCGGCAATATTCACAGTTCTAACTTGCACCAAGCGTAAATTGACATTCGGAATAACATCTGATGTGGTGCATGGAAAAGGCGACAAACAAAATGGGATAGATGCAATTCCTGTAAAGTGTATTCATTATGCTAAATAGCTTGACATTAGTATGTGGATAAACTACAATGCACCATCTTAAACGAAAGGTAAACAAAATGAACGCAAACGAATCGTATCTAAATACTCATTTGGCAAATGAAGAGCGCGCAGAAATTCGCGCAGAACGAGTGAAAGAGCTTGCTAAATCGTATATGCAGGACGGCGAGGATTATTACCCGTTCCAGCCTGACAATCTTGGCGAAGCACTTGCTGAGATGAATCATGCGAACCTTAAATTTATCGCCGCAGCATTTGCTGTTGCAGCAAAAGATGGATTTATGAATGACATGGCAAACCATTTGGCAGTTATCGCAATTGCTAAAAATGCTGAGTTGTATTGGGAGGACTACGCGATGATGCGTGCAGAAAAGGAAATGGATAATGATTAACTACGACCCATGGGGCGAATCCCACGCACCAAAACGATTCGAGCGCACCGACCCGACCGGCAGATGGTCTCCGATACATGAGGGGCAAAATGAGCCTAGTTGGGTTGCCGTCCTTGGCGGTATAGCAGCAGGAGTATTTTTTGCCCTAATGGTTTATTTTTACTTGGCAATGCTTTACTGGGAGCAATCAAAATGAGTAAGTTAACGAGCAAAATTGAAATCCGATCAAAAAAAGACAAGAAAACAGGCTTGATGAAAGTAGATATTTATTCTGGCAAAACAAAACTCATTGAATGGTATATAACAGAGGGGGATATGTGGTCACAGACTATCGAATGCCCAATTCTGCTGGAGAACGGTCTAGTGATTTATTCGTTACCGAAGTTAGGAAATGCAAAATGAGTGATCCGGCGTACATGATGTGGATGGGCGGTCTGGCATTCAGCGGTGGGTTTGCCATATTGCTTGCACTGATGTTGTTTTGGGGGATTTTAAAGGAGAAATGAAAATGTACAGAAACGAGATGATAGCAAAAGATGCGTGCGCGCAGGAGATGCTTTGCGGGCAACTCGACCGCAACCCCACGGTGAAAGAGAACATCGACACCAAGATTGCGATGCTGCGAAAGGAAATTGAGCGGCTGGAGGAAAGCAAGAAGACACTCGGCCCGTTGATGGCAATGAAGATTAGAGACATCCGCGAAGCGATGAACTACTGACCACAAGGACAGCTCCAACGCTGAATTAAGGGGCGCGTCCCACTTGAATGAGTGGTTCGACCCCACAACTACGGAGACATAAACATGGAACCACAACGAACAGGAAAGACAGTGATTGCAATGCACGATGCGAGACAAACAATGCGCCAAGTTGAGAAAGAAAATCTGGAACTGCGCAAAAAAATAGCGGTTGCCTATGGCTATCTGTGGCACGTAAACAATGAACCAGGAACACCGTGCCAATATCCGCCCGAGAGAGCCGCATACGAAGCGCGGAAGATATTGCGAGACACTATGACCCACGAGCAGCGTGGCGACGGGATAAATGCTGCGCGTGAACTGATGGGGATTTGAGATGTAAAAGCCCACTAGTGAAAAAATGAGTTGGTAGTCAGAATCTTAATGGCAAATCCTCTAGACTGACGTAACAACGCAATCGAAAGACACTAGTGAATTTCCGTAAATTCGGCGAACGCTTAACCGTGGAACACGCAGCTAGGAATAGCTGACGCAAGACTAGGATGCCAACGCCGAGCCAAGCCCTTTAGGTTGAACTGTAACCAGACAGAGCCTAATTGGAAGGTGTAGAGACTATATACGGAATGCCTAAACATTGTGAGATGAGAAGTTTCAGTAATTGTTGGAGATCAACCAACAGCAATGCAAGGCAAAAATAGTCTATACGAATACTCCGCACTAGGTATTCGCGTAATTTGGTAAAAAGTGAAGTGAAAACTTCTATGGTGCAACTTTAAGGGGAAGAGGATAAATGGAAACGAAGAAAATAACGGATGTCATGGGATGCACATACTCTGAGCGAGAAATAGCACGAATAGCGGAGTTGATTTGTGAAGCAGAAATGATTGAACGCGAGGTTTGCGCTAAGATTATTTCTGGTGCAGCGGCTGGATTCTGCGGTGGTAGAGCAGAAATCGTTATGCGTACCGTAGCGAACTCAATACGCGAGCGATCTAACTCTAACCCCACAACTGACGCATAACGAAACAAGGAGCTAAGGATGACATATGAATCGTGGCGGATAAGCTACCAAAGCAGCGAAGAGGCCGCCAGATCGGCTTACGTCGCCGTAACGAGGATGCATTATGAGAACGAAAAATTGCGCGCTGCGATAGACGCAATGCGAACTGCTGGTGGAAGCACAGAGTTTCAAGCGGCATTCGACGTAGCCAAAGCGATTATCGCGTCCAAACTATAATTCAACAACCCGATAAAATGAAAACAAACTTACCCCACCACCGCCGCTACCAATGGCAGTTCGTCTGGCGCGAATGGCGTAGTTCCATATACCTGATCATGGTCGCAATGATCGTTGCGTTTTTTGTAGTAATGGGCATCATGTTCCTAATCGAGCAAAACGAGCGGCTTGCATCGGAACTTAATCACAAGAGCTTGATCGTTGACGTGCATCGCCTTGCCACATTTGGAGCGCCGGGATATGTACGGAACGATTGGACTGAATCTACTGTTTCAGTGAAAGTGAGGAAACCGAGATGATCTTTGAAGATTGGTGGATGACACTGTTGCCTGCCGAGGTTGATGAAATAAAGAATGTGTTTCGACAGTGTTGGGATGTTGCGCAGGAAAACGTGGAAACTACTATTTCAGAAAAGGATGAAACCGAGATGAAATTTAGTGAGGTGAGTAAAGCGCATGAAGAACTTCGCGCGCACAATACATTATTGATTGGCGCAGTTAGAAATCTCACCGATATCTGCATAACTCAGGTTGGCTCAGATTATTCGAATGTAATCCATGCTGCATATTTGAGGGGGATGGAAGCTCTTCAAGCAGACGCCCAACCTGAACACACACCAGTAGAGCCTGAAGAAGTTTACTCGCCGAACACTGTTATTTTGAAGGTATGACATGAACCCCGACGAAATACAAAACATGACTAACTGCCTGCGAAACGAACTATCAAAATTCAAAGGCGACTTTACTACCCATAATTTTCCAGCCTATACCGGCGTTGCGTCAATCCTGAATAAAATGGAGCATCGAGGCGAGGTTATCCACGTAGGCTGGAAAACGCTGGAAGGTATTGCCAGACCGATAAAGATTTACACGGTTGGGGCGTTGGTATTTGTGAAGAAAAAAACTGGTGCGAGGAAAAAGAACGAACGGCCAGTTGATTCGCGCATCGCACCTTATATGGAGATATGGCCTGAGTTTTTTCGAGTGCCGGAATTTGTGGTCAAGGGGCGAATTGTGAATAAGGGACTTGATTGATATGGACAAATTTATTTGCAGCACGCATCGCTGTGACTGGCATGGATTTGAGGATGAACTTTTGACAGCCCAAAATCCGTTTGAGAATGGCGAAATACTATCCGCATGTCCGAAGTGCAAGGAAGTTGAATCGGCGGTTATTGCTTGTGATGAACCAGAGTGCTGGGAAAGGGCAATATGCGGAACGCCAACAGAAAACGGTTATCGGTGGACTTGCGGTAAGCATAGGCCTACCACCTGATCTACTTATTTACCTGCCCAACCCATTCCACCATCGCTTTTTGCCGCGCCGAGCATTCCGCGAGGCTGTATGCGGCGTTTGTAGCCACTTGCAACAGGTCGCCCATATCAGCCCCTTCCGGCAGTGTCTCGGCGGCCTTGCAGGACGTGCTAAGGTTTGCCGGGAGTGGCGGATTCTGCGGCGGCAGCGTTGTACAGCAACCGGCCGCTATCAGGGATAGAACAGCGATACTCGACTTTAGTGGTCTCATGGTGTATCTCCTTGGTGGTTTTCATCCGCTTCTTTTCAAGCTCATCAGTAGTCGTTTGAAGTCTACCTGAAATTGCGTTGACTTCATCCAATGCCATGCGGAATGCTTTTTCTGCTGCTGTCTGTGCCGCAACTTGTTCCGCATCATGCCTCCATCCGTTGACCATCCAGCCCGAAATGAATGCACCGGCCAGTAATGCCGCCAGTGCGAGTTGCTTCCAGTATAAGCGTAGGATGTTCATGGTGTGAATACCCAACCGAGCAAAGCTCCAATCGCTACAGCCACGCACATCACAATCATGGCAAGCAAAGCCCAACCAATTTCGTCGTTGTCTTTCATTCGTTCCCCTTTGCCGCAATATATGCGTCGAACACGACCTTCTGCAAATAAGTGATGGGTGCTGTCACAGCGGCGATTATAAGTGCTGCACCGGAATCTACTGTGGGTAGGTGGCTCGCGTACTCCGCAGCCCAGCCAAACGCCCTGTACGTCATCCACAGGGTCACGAATAAGACGATACTGCGCCTGATTGCCAGCCGTCTTTCAAAGTCTATGATGGTGTCCAGTATGTTCATGGATGCAACCCCGCGAAAGTTCCGTGAGAATTTATTGTCAAAATCTGCCTGCGCATTTTAGCACCAAGCCCCAGATGCACCCATCCTGATCCGGTTGCCGGATTGTAAAATTCAAGGATGAGTTGGTCAAAGTTGATGTTGCTGATCTCGATTCGTTTCACGATTTCAAACGGGCTTCCGTAGGATGGGCAGGTGAAATCAGCCGCCAAACCTTCGCGATGTTTCGATGTTTCCTTACTCCCAACCGCCTTATTCACTTCCTTGCTTCTATAGCATGAATTGATGATTATCGGCTTGCCACCCAGCAGCGTCCGCACATCCTCAAGCATTTCAGCCATGCGCTTCAGGTTCGGCAATATCGCATTAGGCGGCGTGTTGTCGTATTTGCGGATTTCCGTTTTAGTCAGCTCCGCAAGCGTGAAGTGGCTTGATAGGTTCATTATTTCACACCTTTCACAAGCCCTAGCCCAGCAAGGAATATCGCGCCAACAATAATCAATGCAAAAAATGTCTTGGTGAAAGTATTGGTTGCGGCATCGTATGCTTCAAGCAACTTGTCTATTTTTTTGTGGGAATTGTAATGCACCTCTTCTTCGATATGAAAAGCGGCTCGCGTTTTGCAAGCAACTGCTGCTGCAATACGATCTACATCTTCGTCAGTCAATGGATGCCTACGCTCTTCAATATCCATAATCATTCCTTCATTAGTTGTACTTCGTAAAAGGGTTGATTGTACACACCAAACTTCGGACTTGTCCTGCCTGAATGTTACCCCAGATTTTATATCCGATGTTCAATTTAAGGCACTTAGTTTTGGTGAGACGTTTTACCAAATAAAACTGCCAGTATTTGCCTACTTTGCGATACACCCAACCTTCATGCAACGGGGAGTTTGTGGTCAGTTCATCGCCCTTACTTGAATAGATGAATCCTTCTGGTATCACAGCTCCGACGTAGTTATCAAAGCTGTAAGCAGGATTGCGCCACAGCCAGAATAATGCGTAGAGATAGTAGCTTTTCGTCCAGTACATCTGGTTGGTATGGAACAAAGCATCCCCGATCGCTGGATTGTCCTCGGTACTCGCCCATCTTAGCCACTTAGGAAGTTCGCCATCTTTGCCTACGAACAGCGCAATGACTGGGGCGAATACCATCACTGATAGGGTGACGATAATGGATAGGGTGGCTAGGATTAACCAGTGCATTTTAGTTCTTTCTTGAATTGCGGGAAGGTGGCACATAGGCTCATCGCAACTCACGCCACTGAA
>Ga0209417_1002747_pt1 | contig 25681 bp, 9 predicted proteins | sample RifGroF2_FD_184002 | JGI IMG/M metagenome (GOLD analysis project Ga0209417, IMG submission 184002) | Groundwater microbial communities from Rifle, Colorado, USA - Groundwater F2 (SPAdes) (version 2) | ecosystem: Environmental > Aquatic > Deep subsurface > Groundwater | place: Rifle, Colorado... | reverse complement strand
CGCGGAAGTGGAAGCGGGGACCAATCCCCTGAACCATCCCGGCGACAGCGACGAGGACGGCTTGAGCGACGACCTCGAAACCGTCCTGGGCTCCGATCCGGATTCCGCCGACACGGATTTGGATTGGTTTTCGGACGGCTTTGAAGAAGCAAAAGGCTTCGATCCTCTTAGCTCCTCGAACACGCCGCCGCTTCTGCTCGAAATCGACCGCCACGCGCTATACACCCGGACCACGAATATATTGGTCAGCTTCCCCGGTTTCGTGGCGGAGCATGCGTCCATCGGAGAGACCGAGGACTTCACCAACGGCATCGTACAAGACCTTGCGGTCGGTCTTCCCTATGGGCTGAAAGACGAATCCAACGGAACCCGACAAGTCTACGCCCGGCTCTATCGCAATACGGTGGAACAAAGCCCGGCCATCGCGGGGTCCATTATCTTCGACAACATGGCGCCCTTGATCGGCGATTTTTCGCCGTCCAACGGAGTGCCCACGAACCGGCGCTGGATCATGGTCACCGGGGCCGCGACCGATGCGGTTAGCGCCGTTCGGGTCTTTGTCGATGGAAACTGGTCGGATGGGATTTCAGAGGGGCGTTTCCAATACGACCGGTACATGTTGGAGGCCGGAACCAACCGGGTGCAAGTGACGGCGGAAGACATGGCGGGCAATGTCGCGACCCAGTTTCTCGACGTGGTTCAGGATACCACCGGGGACGTAACCGCACCGTCCATCACGCTGGACTTGCCCAGAGACTATGAAATCGTCGGCGAAGTGACCAATTGGTTTAATCAAACTACCTTTGGCACAAACGACCTGCTTTATCTCAAAGGCCTCACCGACGACGAGACCGCCGACGTGCGTTTCATGGTCTACGCTCAGGACCAAACCAACGGTCCCTTCTCCGCCGTGGTAACAGCCACGCAGGTTTGGGGCACGGTTCACCTGTTTCCCGGAAGCAATACCCTCCAAGCCCTGGCCTCCGATGCGGCGGGGAATACTTCGACTAATGCCTACACGATCGTCCGGGACACCAACTTCTTTTTTGAGATAACCTCTCCGGCGTCTTATCAGGTCGTTAGCGGCTCTTCCATACCGGTCTCGGGCATCGCTTCGCCTCAATTTCTGAATGCCGCCATAACGGTTAATGGAGTCGGGACCACCATCACCAATCAGGGAAGTCATGTCGCCTTCGCCACCGTTTCGCCGGTCCCTTTGTCGTCTTCCTGCACCTACTTACAGGCCGAGGCGCGCCTCAATGGCCGCAGTTACTACGCCGACCCGCCCGTGTATGGCTATGAAATTCTGCACTGGAAAAAAAGGACGTGTTTCGCAGATGAGCATCATGAATTCATGGCTCCTCATCATTATTTGGAATATCACCACACTGTTACGGGCACGTCTTCCTATGAATGGGATTCCGATTCTCGAGTGCGCACACGGGAGGAGGAAAGTGTTGGCGCCAGCTCGTTTATTAATCGGGGGTCGACTCAAGTCTACAAGCAAGCGTGGAATACGTATACGTCATCGAGTGTCTATGCGGAAACCATAACCCCATCTTTCTGGATTGGTCAGAATCGAGAGGATTACCAGTGGGCAGCCCTGCCACATCATTACTCGGGTTATTCCCAAGAGAACTACGACAGTGAAATCCAATTTATTAAGCACTGGCCCACGCAGGAAACTCAATGGGTTGTCTTCCAGTTCCGCGGGTTGGGCATTTGGTCTTGGAACTATAGCCCTTCAGTTCTCCCGGAAGAAATCACCTACCGAGGACAAAAAGGATTTCGGCATAACGGTAACGTGTCCTTTGTTCTTCCGATCCGTACGGAAGTTGAGTATTCGATCTCCGCCTCGGACTTTACATGGACGGAAACCTTCTTCTCGGGGCCTTCTTTGTGGTGGGGTTGGGACGATACTTTCGCCTCGGTAGTTGAACGCGGGCATTTGCTCGTCGCCTCCGGTTTTTCAAATTCTGTCCTTAAAGTTCAGTTGGAATCCGACAAAGCATATAGCGGATCGTTCATGGTTGATGCTGGCGACGAATTCAGTCCGGCAGTAACAATCGACCTTATAAATCCGCAGGAGTTTAAAGTTGGAAAATGCGATGCCGTTGAGCCCTGCAATCCGGAGAGTAAAGATAATGCCTTGGTTATTTTTCGAGATACAGTTGCCGGTACGGGCGGCGGTATTCAGCCATTTTCTGTTACTCTGAAGGTTGATCCAAACGGCCTTCCTAACGTTCAATGGTTGGTCATTAATAATCCAGGGTCAGGAACTCTAGAAGATGCCGACCAAGCTGTTGCGACTTTCCGAGATCCGGAGATCGGCGGGGTCTATGAATGGGACGCCGTTGTCGACGGCAAAGTGACTACTCGAACGACGCTGAATCTTCCCTTAGCCGGTGCCGATATGGCGAATTGGCTCGATATGGAAGTGCGGAGCATGAAGACATGGGCGTTATCACATAAGGCCGCCACAGAAGATGCAAATGACAGTCCTATCCCTGGCCTGACGCAATACAGGGTTTATCAGACATGGTGTAATCTATCGGCCTCAGACTTCGATTATCGTTTGAATCCTGTTGATGCTGGTCATCGTGCACCGTGCGAGCGGTTTAATCCAAGCTCTGTTTTATACACCTACGTTACGGTCAACGGCGTCGTGGTTCATGGCAGTAAAATCAACAACATGCTTTGGTCTTTATTTGGTCGTTATTGGGGATGGCCGGAGTTGAGTTTACGGGTTGGTGCTCATCTGAATCAGCTTGCCCGAGATAGGCGTTTAGATGGAACTGCTTCACAAAACGCCATCGGTTTGGGTGACGACCTCTATGCGCTTATAGAAAGCTCCCCTGGTTCCAGCATTTACACGGTTCTGACAGCATCCGGCTTGCAGACGATGTGGGATCCCGCCGTGTTGAATGAGGAAAAATTATGGCCTTCGCCCTATCCGTATAATTCAGGTAGTTCGACGCTTCTAAGACCGAGTTTATCGACAACACCCTAAAAAGGAACTGCTAATGAAAAAAGCAATCTGTGGTTTTGTAGCATTGATGATCATCGGCCAAGTTGGTTTGCTGTTTGCCGATCCTCCTTCTCCTCAAGAAGTGGCGTCAACGGTGTCCAACTTGTGGATTGGACAGGAGTTTGTTCCGTTGGGGTCATACATCACGAATCTCTACATGGCTTATTCGAGCTATATGCCCGCCATCCTATCGTCGAGTTTTCATGACTATATTTTCCTGGGGGAATTAGCATCAGCGTCAAATAAACTCAATGTAGTCAAGCAGGCAATCGATTCGAACCCTTTGGGTTTTCCCGAGGCGTTCAAGGCAAGGTTTAATGACTGCTTTTCATCGCTACAATGGGAGATAGCTCTTCACGAACGCAAGGGACGTACTCCCGAAACAGTTCGTTCCAATGCCTTCCCGTCAACCATCCGAAATGCTTGGGGTATGCAACTTCCTCCAGCCATAGACATCCTGTTCTATACACCGGCAACGAATGCTCCATAACTTTCGATTCAACGAATGAAAATAATCCTCATACTTCTGAATGTCTTAATGATCGGCTGGCTTCTGGCTATTACACCGATCTGTGAAAGCCAGCTTGTTCGTAGCGCAGGCTTGGCTCTTCGTGAACTGAACCGTGTTGGCGTGATCAACACAAATGCTCTTGCTGAGTTCCAGCGAAGCCGGCCAATGGACTTTCCAAACGACAACATGATGCTGGTCGGGAAGTGGATGACCAAAGGACAAGCCCTTACAGCCCTCGCCGTTTTGCCTGCCGGAATAGTGATCATGGTGAATGTAATAGGCTTGGTATTAATCTGCTTTAGAAAAAAGAACAGTGTTCCCAACTAAATCTTGAGTTCCACCCCCCCCGGCGCGGCGTGGGCCGCGCCGGGGAAAATCTCCGTGCGTGGATGGGCGTGGGCGGCGGGACCGATGCACGCTGCCCACGCGCATCGCCACAAAGTTGCGGGGCAACTTTGAGGCCATGCGCGTCTTCTTCCCGCTGCGGACTCGCTATCGCTCGGATGCGCGCGCCTCGCAGAAGTCGCGCCGTATGCGTATTCCGATCCAATCCGGACACCTATTCTGATTCAATCCGGACACCGATTCCGGTGATTTCGGACACCCTGCGCCGGGAGGGTGGCGACGCTGGATAACACCGATCAAGATGGAGGCCATTAGGGTCAGAGGCCATTAGCATTGATAAGCCGGGTCGGACCACGACAAGTTATTATTATGGCGATATTTGAGTAAAAGCAATCGATCCCAAAATGGCGTATGGTCACATATTTGAGGCGAAAAAATCATTCTTACGGCTTATATGAGTAGCCGCCACAATGTGCGGGCCGCATGGGTACAAGCCGTTCTTTGCTGTTATCCGTGGGACCGCTTTGCCATCCGTGGGGCAACTCTTTCTTGGTCGACATAAACCCTCCGGAAGTAATGCCGGCTGTCCTCCGGGTAAACGAAGCCCGTCTTCGCCCGCCTGCGCATCGCTACGCGAAGCGTTGCGGGCAGGGAGAATGCCGGGCCACCTTTCAGAACTAATGAGGAAAGTGGACTAAAGGGTCGGTTCTCGCATTGCAGTAAAACAGGTCGACGAGCGAACGAGTCCGCACATGGGTGCAAAACGCCGTCGGATAGGGCATGTCCGCCATTAGGGTCAACCCTGGAAGCCGGCGCTTCATAAACTATTTTAGCGCTTTTTTCGCGTATTTAGCGGGCTTTTCCTCTTCTTCTGCGCCAAAAACGCGATTTTTAACTATATTTTGCGTCTTTTGCGCCTTTTCGCGGCCATTTCACGGCATTTACTTTCTCGCACAGCGCTCGACAACGCCCTCTCGCTGGAGTTCCTCGGGACAGCACGTGAAAGGCGTTGGTTTCGACGGAGCGAAACCCTCCACGAGGGGCCATCCAAACCGCTTATTTGTTTATATTGCTCATATATTAATTATACATATCACTTTGTTTTTGTGTTGCCTTATTTGATATTTGCTTATATTTATCATTTGTATGCGTCTAAATGTCATTCCCAAGCGCGTCGTTTCGCACAAGGAGTATTCATGAAAAGACCTTTGTCCCTTGCCTCGATCGCTCTTCTTCTGCTCGCCGTTTCATCCGCCCCGGCGGAGACGGTTTTTCACGATGAAATGGACGGGGTCGCGGCGTGGAGTTTAAGCGACTGCGCGTTTGAGCCCAACGGGGACGGGACGGCCACGCTGACGGAAGCCGGGCCGGAGTCCTTTGGAAAAGTCTCTTTGGAGTTGGGCGTTCTCGATCCCGCCGTTTATCAGTATCTGGAGCTAAGAGTCAGTGCGATTTCAAGCAGTTGCCGGCTCAAGATTTTTCTCGCCGGTCCCGGGGCCGCAGTGCGCGCCATCGAGGACGGTTGGTACACGGGGGTCTATTTGGTTCGTTTATCCGACAAGCCGGACTACGACCAGCTCGTCGGACAAGCCTGCCGGCTGGAAATCTGGATCGAAGGGGAGGGCGCTTCCGCGACGTTGGACAGCATCGCCATTCGCGGCGAAAAGATACGACAAGTCTACGTCAGTCCAAACGGCAGCGATACGCCGCCCTATTTGACGTGGGCCACCGCGGCGCGCAGCATTCAGGCGGCCGTTTATGCGGCCGAGCAGAACGGCTCGGTTGTTGTCACCAATGGAGTTTACTCTCTTAATCAGGCCATTAATCTCGCCGGCGCCGTGACGGTGCGCAGCGTTAATGGTCCGGAGGAAACCATTGCGAAAGGCGAGGGCAACGACTGCTGCTTCAGAATTTACGGCAACGGCGGGGCGCCGTCGGTGAGTCCGATTCTGGACGGCTTGACCATTCGAAACGGTTATGCCGAAGGCGGCGCTGGGGTGTTGTGCATGAACGGCGGCACGCTCACCAATTGCATTATCAGCTACAACACCCAACGACTGGACATCGTTCATGCCGCCGTGGTTTATTCTCCGGGGACGTTCATGGGCGGCGGCGTGGCTTGCCAGGGGCTGGGCGCTGAAGTTCGCAATTGCACCATCAAGCACAATGTCAGCCGGGAAGGGGGCGGGGTCATATGCCGCGGCGGAGGTTCGATCGTGGATTGCACGATCGTCAGCAATATCGCCAGTTGGCGAGGCGGGGGCATCGCTATTTGGGGCGTTGACAACAACCCCTCCGCGGTAAACATAACCCGATGCCTGATCAGCGATAACATTTCCGCTGAAGGCGGCGGTCTTCGGGCTCTCAACGCGACCATAGAAGGCTGCCGGATTTCCCGCAACACCGCCGCCTGCGGAGGCGGCGCTTATCTGGAAGACTCAACGCGTTTTATAAATAACCTCGTGCAATACAATACATCCAGCGTCGAGGGAGGCGGGCTCTATGCGTGCAATCTGACGCTTAGCGGCGGAATTCAAGGTTGCACGATTGTCAGCAACCGATGCACAGGTCCCACGCCGAGCAATTCCTCGTTTGCACCAGGTAAATACAATGGATCTGAATTTGATACTTTTCGTTTTAATCAAAACGTTTGGGCTCCTGCCGGGGGGGCTTACCTTTTCCATACGGCGGTAAAAAACTGCATCATCTACGACAATCTGGCCAATGGACCCGGCGACAATTATACCTATGGTCCAACCAACGAATGGAACGATGACGCCTGCACCACACCCAACACCCTGCGAAGCTCCATTTCCAACACCTGCACTTTTCCCAAACCGGCTTGCTCCGGAGACGATTGCATTTCGTCCGACCCCTTGTTCGTGGATCGGGCCGCCGGCCAGTATGCGCTGCAAGCCGGCTCTCCCTGCATCGATTTCGGAAGCTCGTACGAAATCTGGTCGGATGTCGATCTCACGGGCGTTCAGCGCCCGCTGGATGGCAACAACTCGGGAACGGCAGAATACGATATCGGCGCTTACGAGTATGTCGATCCCCTCGCCATGTCCGACGATGCGGACTCGGACGGCTTGTCGAACGAGCTGGAGTTGTATACGTACTACACCGATCCTTACCAGGCGGACACCGATGAGGACGGCCTGACGGACTATCAGGAGGTTTTCACGTCCTTCACGAACCCCAACTACGCGGACATAGACCGTGACGGGTTTAAAGACGGCGAAGAGTTCCTCAACCGAAAAACCGATCCGTACCGGTACAACGGCCGCGTTTTTGCGCATTTCATGCCTTGGTTCGGCGACAACGACGAGTACCAACAGCTCTCCGCCCACGAGGATGTAAACGCTGCCGCGCGCGTGGTAAACGCTTATCACTGGAGAGACGGCTACGCCACGAACGGCCATCCGATCATCGGCCGCTACAGCTCCCGCGACCCGGCGGCCTGCGAGTATCACATCCTCGCGGCCCTGGCTTGCGAACTGGACGGCTTTATTCTTAACTGGCGGGGCACCAACGGCGCGCCCGCGTTTCTCGACGACGGCGCCTGGCTGATGTTTAACAAGCTGCAGGAACTCAAGAACCGCTTCCACGGCCAAGCCGATCATTTCAGCTTGTGCAGCTTGAACTACGACGATCAGCCTTATCTGACGCCGTCCGATTTTTCCAAGGAGGCCATTTCAAACGACTTCGCCTATCTGAAAAGAACCTACGTGGACGCCTTTCCAAACGAGTATTACCGCCTCTGGAACGGCGAAAGCTGGCAATCGTTTATGTCGATTTTTATTACGCACGGAGACGATGTGTATCGCGCCGGAGTTGTCTATACGGCCAATGTGGACAACGCCCTGGGCGGCTTCATCGCCTGGCCGACGCCCGCCGACGAAATTCAGCGATATGCAGACAGCTTTTATGCCTGGGTTCAACCGGACAACGGGGACTGGGCGGCCGACGGATCGGATTGGGGAGAACGATATCTCAACGTCGATTTCTATTCGCCCATTCGCACGGTCTTTTCCAGCAAGCAACTGACGATCGGCGGGGCCTGGGCCGGCTTCGATGACCGCCAGGTCAATTGGTATGCCGCACAATATCCGAATCCCAGCGTCGGAGAGCCCGGCAATCGCTGGATGGACCGGAGAGGTTTGTTTGTGTTTACAAGCACGTGGGCGCTGGCGGAAGCGGAGTTCAATAAGACGCCTCCCGTTCGCACCATCCAAGTCATTACCTGGAACGATTGGAACGAAGGCACCGCCATCGAACCTTCGGGCTCGTCCGGCCCGGGCGCTTATGGGTATCAATATGCGGACGCATTACGCGATCGCGCGGCAAACTTCCGGTCGCGCAGGGAGACCAACGACGCCTTGGGCGTGCGGCTGGCCCGCAAGATTTACTTCGCCCGAAAAACGTCCGCCGATCCCGCCTTCCAAGCGACCATCGATACGGCGGTTGGATTGTTCCTGCAGGCCGATTATGCGGGCGCCGACAGCGTTCTGAATGGATTGGGCTCGCCGATTCAATACGAGATCCCGGCCTGGAACGACGACTTTTCCGATACGGGAACCCCTGTGGGCTGGAACGGCAAGGCCGGCGCCGAGGCAACCCGGCAGGCGGGACAACTGGTCCTTTCCGCTCCTGCCGGCAAAGACTATGGCGGCGCGCAGTCGCCGGAACTGCTGGTCGATTTGGACGCGCACCCGATCCTCAGGTTCAAATTGGATGCGCTGGCCGGTTTGGACGTCAACCCGCCGAGTTTTAAAGTCCAATTGCAGGAACATAATTCCTCCGTGTATGTGGACGTCCTGACCGTCAGCGCGCCCGGCACGTACGAAGTGGATCTGCGCCCCTTCTGGACCGGCACGTGGCTTTTCCATGTTCAACTTTGGGCCGTCGATTCCCTGGAGGTCACAGCGCGGCTGGACTTCATCAAGCTGAGTTCGCCGACAGGGAATTAAGCGCCTCGGTCGTACTATTTGGCGGCGGCCCCGACCCGAGTCGCAGTCCGCTCGTTCTTTTCGTCTTTTGCGCGACTCATGCATCCTGGAGGGTTCCGCTCTGTCGGAACCTTTTTCTGCCGGTCGCGACGGAGCGCGACCCTCCAGCAGAAGATTCTACAAGGTTCATCCATTGCCGCGATATACATACAGAGACGGTGTTAGGTATGTTCATGCCCAATGAACCCTTGTTCCACAGGCTAAACATGAACGATGCGCCGAATAAAGAAGGCTTCGCGGCCGTCCCCTCCACGCTGCGCCAATTGATGAAGTCCGCCCAGGAAGTGGCCAAGGGACGCTACGATGCGGCCAGCCACCTGTTTCATGTCGCCGGCAGCGAGACGGAGACGCCGGAGTTGCGCGATCTGGCGGAGACGTTGGGGCTGATGTGCGTGAAAGTCGAAGCCCGCGAGTACTCGCTTGCCCTGGCGCTGGAGGACGTCAAAAAGAAGAATGCCGAACTCGAGCAGGAGTCTGCGCTGCGCGCCCAGAGCGGTTTTCTCTTCTTCTCGACGATTGTCATGTTGAGCGTTTATACCATGATTCTTTCCTTGGGCCTTTCATCCGGGTGGATTGGCGACGCCACGGAACAGCCGCTGACCCTCGGCCTGATGTTCGTCATTCTGTTGATGATCGGCTCGTTCGTGAAGCGCCATCATTATCCCTGGGCCGCCTGGGGCCTGACCTGGAAGGGGAGCGGGCGCGCGTTGACGGAAAGCTTTTTCTTCAGCCTGCCCTGGGCGCTGTTCGCCATTGCGCTCAAATGGAAGCTCGTGCACACCCCGACCTCCGCGATGTACGGTCATCCCATCTTCGAGCTGAATTGCTCCGCCCTGGCCTTGTTCCTTTACGCGCTCGTGTCCATCACGCAGGAAATCATCAGCCGCGGCTTTCTGCAAACGGCCACCGAGCGGGTGCTGACCGGCAAATACCGGTCTTTCATGGCCGTCCTGACCTCTTCCGTGCTCTTTGCGGTGCTGCACCTGCATTATTCCACCGCCACCATGGCCGCTACGTTCGTCAGCGGGCTCTTCTTCGGCTGGTTGTTCCTCCGGCAACGGACCGTCGTCGGGGTCAGCGCGGCGCATTATCTCCTGGGCGCCCTGGCCATGGATGCGTTGCACCTGATCGGATAACCTAAAGAGGATTTCACGAGGAGCTCATGAACCTAGCGAGCCGCTGGGTGCATCTTGACACGGCCCCTCCTCAACGTCTGGCACTGGAAAGAAACTACCGGCTTACGCCGGCGGCTACGTAGCCGCGTCCGTAAGGACGTGGATTCTTATTCGTATGCGCGGGGGCAGTGTCAAGATGCACCCGAGCCGCTTAAATTTCCTCAATTCTCTTGGCTCGGAACGTCTGGCCAAGTATGCTGATTTCCAATGCAAATTGCTTGGAAAGTTCTAATTGTATTTTTGTTGTTCGGTCTGAACCAGGGCGCTCACGCCCAGATTTCCGCCAGCAAGACGCAGTCGCTTCAGGTGGATGCGGACACCAATCACAAGGCCGGTCCCGGCGACGCCATCCGCTACACCGTCGTCATCACCAACACAGCCGGCAGCAATTTGTTCGATGTGGTTTTCAACGATATAATCGGATCGAACACGACGCTGGTGGCCGGCTCCATCCGAAGTACGCCGCTGGCCCGGCCTGACCTGTATTCGGCCATCGGCAATACGACGCTGTCCGTTCCCGCGGCCAGCGGGGTTTTGACGAACGATTCCGATCCGGACGGGGATGCGGTCGGCGTCGTGGCCTTCGCGGCTGTCAGCGCGCAGGGCGGTACGGTTATGGTCGCGAACGATGGAGGCTTCTCCTATCTGCCGCCGGCCGGCTTCAAGGGCGCGGATTCGTTCGCCTACACGATCGGCGATGGCCACGGAGGCTCGAACAGCTCGCTGGCGACGATCATGGTCAGCGACATGGTCTGGTATGTGAACAACGCGGGCGCGAATGGCGATGGTCGTCAGAGTTCGCCGCTCAATTCGTTCGGCGGGATCAACGGGGCGGGAGGCGCGGGCGATTTCGATGGCGCGAACGACATCATCTACTTGTTCCAGGGCAGCGGCAGTTACGGCAGCGGTCTGGCGCTGGAGAGCGGCCAGAAGCTCATCGGCGCGGGCGCGGCGCTGGTGGTCGGCGGCACGACGATTTATCCCGCGGGCAGCCGTCCGACGCTCGGCTTGGGCGGCGCGGGGGCGACGTGTGCGGCCAATAATCTTATCCAGGGCCTCGATATTGTGGCGACGGCCGGCAAGGGCGTATCGGGCGCCGGCTTCGGCACGCTGACGATCTCCAACGCGAGCATCACGTCCACGGGCGGCGCGGCGCTGGACCTGGCGACCGGCACGCTGGCGATAACGCTGGACAGCGCGTCGTCCATGAACAGCTCAGCCGAAGGACTGCGGCTCAGCAACGTCAACGGCACGTTCACGGCCGTCGCGGGCAACATCTCCGCTCCGACGGGCGCGGGTATTTTCATAAGCGGCGAAACGGCCGGCGTGACCTATCCTGGAAATGTGACGAAGAATAACGCGGGCCGGGTTGTGGACATTTCCGGCAAATCGGGCGGCACGGTCGCGCTCAATGGCGCCATGACGCAGGTCGCCGCATCCGGTACGGGCATTTCGCTCGTGAACAATTCCGGGGCAACGATCAGCTTCGGGGGCGTCATCACACTGAGTACGTCCGCCAACGCCGCGTTCAGCGCGACGGGCGGCGGAACGGTAACGGCCACGGCGTCGGGCAGCACGTTGACGACGACGAGCGGCGCCGCGCTGAATGTCGTGAACACAACCATCGGCGCGGGCGGGCTGACGTTCCAGAGCATTTCCTGCAATGGCGCTGTCAATGGCATCGTTCTAAACGCCACGGGATCAAGCGGCGGTCTAACCGTAACCGGAAGCGACGGCGCCGATGCCGGAACGGTTCCAGACGCCGGTTCCGGCGGCACGATTCAGAACACCTCTGGCCACGGCATCTCGCTGGCCGGCACGACCGACGTGAGGCTGGGCGGAATGACCGTCAGGAACAACCTCGGCAGCGGTATTTCCGGATCGAGCATCAATGGGTTCGTGCTCGATGGCGCGACGATAACAGGCAACGGCAATGACGCCGCATCCGACGAGTCCGGCATCAATCTGAGCGAGTTGACCGGAACAAGTTCTGGCGGCGCCCACCCCACCGCCATCCGGAATTCGACGATCAGCAACAACAACGAGTTTGAACTTCAGATTACGGACACGACGGGCCTGTTGGCGGACTTCCAGCTTCACGACAATACGATTTCATGCAACGGTTTTGGGATCAACGGCAACGCGACCTCGCCGCACGGCAATCTGGTCAATTTCCTGGCGCTCGGTTCCGCGAGCATGACGTTGAACGCCGTGGGCGGCTCTTACAGTGGAAATCTGGACACGAGCGGGGGCAGGATCATTACCGCCACGGGCATTCAAGCCGACCATTCCGGCTCCGGTGGAACGGTCAACGCAAACATTTCCGGCGCCGCCTTCACAAATAACAACGTCTCGGTGAGCGTGTCGGCCGCCAATGGCGGCAGCATGACCTTTGACGTGAATGGCAACACGGCTTCCCGCAGCCGCTCTCACAATCTGAACTTATTCATCGCCGCCAACAGCGTCGGCAGCGTAAACGGCAAATTCCGCAATAACATCGTCGGCCAGCAAGGCGTTCCGAATTCGGGATCGGAAATCGGTTACGGAATCCGAGTCCAAAACGAGGCGAAATTAGGCGCCAACATTTTGATTTCCGGCAATACGATCCAAGGAATCGGCGCTCCGGGCGCCGGCTTTGCAGGAATCAACGTGAATCACGGCATTGTCGGGGCAACCACCGTGAACCAAATGCTGTCGCTGACCATCGCCAATAATACCATTCGGGACGTATATAATAGCCGCGCGATCGTCGTTCAACAAAATGACTCCGGGAACCCCGGCATGGTCTGCGCCAATGTTTCCGGCAATCAAATGTCCAACATCGCAGGAAATGTCGGCGACGGCACTTGCCTGCGTTTCCGGCAACTGAGCGGCGGCGTTTTCAGGTGTACTCAGACGGACTTGAACAACTTGGCCGCTGTAAATGGAATCGGCGCCGGGCAAATCAGCGTTGGCGGAACGGTTACGTATAATCAATCTCCATGCATGACGCCTCCATGATTTCACGACATGACAAAAAACAGGGCCTATGGCGAGCAGGAGTCGGGGCCTTTTTATTAATGGTCTTGTGCTCCAGCACGGCGCAGGCCCAAGTCAGCCGCACCATCGGCACGCTGCCGCCCGGCGGCACGATCACGATCACCTTCGACGTGGCGATCAACACGAATTTCCCGGCGGGCGTGTTTGCGGTCAGCAATCAGGGCACGGTGGTCCGCAGCTTCTCCACCCACCTCACGGACGATCCTGCGGTGGGCGGCGAGAGCGATCCGACCGTCATGCAACTGCTGCCCGACTACGATTTCGGCGACGCTCCCAGCCCGTATCCGACGCTGATCGTGAGCAACGGCGCGCGGCACATTGTCCCGTTCACCGGCGGCGCGACGCTTTATCTGGGCGCTGTTGCGCCCGACGTCGAGACGAATGGCCAGCCGCAGGCCGGCGCGCTCGGCGACAACCTGGCCGGAGTGAACGACGAAGACGGCGTCACCCTTCCGCCAATGTTCTACGTCCTGCAATCCAACGCCCTGACCGTCACCGCCAGCGGCGCGGGCCAGCTCGATGCGTGGATCGATTGGAACCGCGACGGCGACTGGGATGACGCGGGCGAAAACCTGTTTTCCAATCGCAGCGTCGCGACGGGGCCGAACCTGCTTTCCTTCGGCGTTCCGGCTTTCGCATCCAGCGGAACCAGCTTCGCGCGATTCCGTTTGAGCAGCGCGGGCGGATTGGCCAACACCGGGATTGCCGCCGACGGCGAGGTCGAGGATTATCTGGTTAATCTCGACGCCACGCGGGCCGACCTGGCGATCTTCAATACCGGCTCGCCCGATCCGCTGATCTCCAGCAGCAACCTCACGTACACGCTCACCGTGACGAATATCGGGATCCATCCGGCCTCCAGCGTAACGGTCACGAATGTCCTGCCCGCCGGCGCGACCTTTGTATCCGCATCGCCCGGTTGGACGCAGCATGCGGGCGTTGTCTATGGCGGCCCATTCGCCCTCCCGTCCGGCAGCGCCACCTCGTTCGTTATCCAGATTGCCGTCAGCGGCGCGTCGGCGACCACCCTCACCAACCGCGCCTACGTCAGCGGCGGCACGGCCACCGACACCAACCTGCTGAACAATTCCGCCATCGCCGCCGCCACGCTGGCGGACACCGACGGCGACGGCCGTCCCAATTTCGCCGATTCCGACAACGACAACGACGGTATCCCCGATGTCTGGGAAATCCAGTACGGAGCGAATCCGACGAATGGCGCGAACGCCTTGCTGGACGCCGACCTCGATGGCTATACCGCGTTTCAGGAGTATCTTGCCGACACATCTCCGACCAACGAGACTTCTTACCCTCGCATCGCCGCCTGCGCGAGTTTAACGGGCGTTGCCATTACCTTCCCCTCCTCGACGGCGCGCCTCTACCGGTTGGATTATTCGACCAATCTCCTGAATTCGTTCTGGATGCCCTTCGCATCGAACATCGCCGGTTTGGCCGGCAGCACAACCCTCATCGACACCAACCCAACCTCACGACGCAGTTTCCGCATCAGCGTGGGTTTGCCCTGATTCAGGGAAGTTGGGCCTCGCGAATCTTGTCATTGAGTCTGGGCTTTTTGTCGTCTACTATACAAACCGGTATATAAAAACAGGAGATTGATCCATGTCAAACAAGGTCAAGCTGGGCACAAAACTGCTTTTTTTGGTCCTCATTTTCCTGACAACGTTCCTCGTATTTACGGGTCTTTCGTTCAACACGCTGAATCGGCTGCGCGTCAACGGTCCCATCTATAAACAAATCGTCATGGGAAAAGACCTGATAGCCGACATCCTGCCCCCCCCTGAATACATCATCGAACCCTATCTTCTTACATTCCAAATGCTGGGCGAAACCGACACCGCAAAATTGCGGGCGCTGGTTGAAAAGTCCCAGGCGCTTAAGAAAGATTATCAGATTCGGCATGAAGTGTGGGTCCAGGAACTGCCCGAAGGAAAAATGAAAGACATGCTCATTGACGCATCCTACAGCTCCGCCATGGAATTTTTTAAACTGCTCGAAACCCAATATATCCCCGCTGTTCAAGAAGGCAACCAAGCCCAAGCTTCACAACTGGCCTTTGGAAAAATGCGTGTTCAGTATGAACAACACCGCAAGGCGATTGATGAAATCGTCCGGATGGCTACGGATCAGAATACCCACAGTGAAAAGTCAGCTGTCGGCGCCATCCGAAGCAGGACTTCGCTTATGATCGGCTTAGCCGTCAGCAGCTGCATTTTCATGGGCATATTTGCCTATCTAATCGGTCGGAATATGATTGGTTCGATTCGCGAGGTTATCAAAAATCTATCCGCCGGCTCCAAGCAGGTCACCGCCGCCTCCAGCCAGGTATCCGGCGCCAGTCAGCAACTCGCGCAAGGCTCCAGCGAACAGGCCTCAAGCCTGGAGGAAACCTCCGCCTCGCTCGAAGAGATAACCTCCATGACCCGGCAGAACGCCGACAACGCCAATCAGGCCAACAACATCGCCAAGGAGGCCAGTTCCCTGGCCGTCGGCGGCGTCGAGGCCATGACGCGCATGATCGGGGCCATCGACAAGATCAAGAAGTCCTCCGACGAAACGGCCAAGATCATCAAGACCATCGACGAGATCGCTTTCCAAACCAACTTGCTGGCCCTCAACGCAGCCGTCGAAGCCGCCCGCGCCGGCGAGGCCGGCAAGGGCTTTGCCGTCGTGGCCGAGGAAGTGAGAAATCTCGCTCGCCGCTCGGCGGAAGCCGCCAAGAACACAGCCGATCTGATCGAAGGGGCGCAGAAGAATTCCGAACAAGGCGTGGCGGTCACCTCCGAAGTGGCCCAGAGCCTCAACGGCATCAAAGAAGCCTCCAACAAAGTGGCCGTCCTCATTGCCGAGATTGCCGCGGCTTCCAAGGAACAGTCGCTGGGCCTCGATCAGGTCAATACCGCCGTTTCCGAGATGGACAAGGTCGTCCAGCAGAACGCCGCCAACGCCGAGGAATCGGCCAGCGCCTCCGAGGAACTTTCCTCCCAGGCCCAGGAGCTTAACGCGATGGTCGCGCAGTTAATGACTATGGTCGGAGACGCCGTCCACCGGCAACCCGCCGTCGCCCACGTCGCGGAACCACGGGCGCATACAGTCCAAACCGGCGCCGCGCACAAATCGCCCGCACCAAAAAAATCCGCCGCCGTCCATACCGAGAAACAGCAAATGGCCGCCCTCAAACCCGAAGAAGTCATCCCCCTCGACGACCAGGAATTCAAAGACTTCTAGGCGGAAAATCTGACGTTGGCTATCGGCAAACAGGCTCCGCAGGGAATCGTCTGATTGGAAAAATTCGAGCTCTCGTGGGGGCGTAAAATCATCCGGAAACGGCTAACCAGGAGAAAGGCCATCTGAATATCCAAGGCCTGTCTTGACGATTATTCCCGCCACGTCTTAATCCGGTAGAAGCGGCCGGTGGCGTCGTCAACCGGGCACAGGAATTCGGTTTCCAGGAGCGTCGGCGGCGGATTGGTGAATACATCCATCCAGGAGCTGCCATTCCAGGGAGTGCAAAATTGCAGGATCTGTTTGGCCTCACGGCCTCCCTTCCAGTCGAGGTGAACGCCTTCGGGTTGGCAACGCAGGCCGGTGAGTTGCAGCAAAGACTGACGGTCTTTGGGATGGGTGTCGGCCAGATATTCGGACTCGTTGTCCAGGCCGTCGCCGTCGGGGTCGGCCTGGCGGCCGCTGACGGAGGGATCGCTCCATTCGGCCGGCGAGAAAAGGTTTTTTTTCCAGGCGTCGAACGGAGCCGCTTGCGGGGCTATCGTCAAGCGGCCAAAGACCAGGTTCCGATCTTCCGGCGGATTGTAGTAATCGTTCAGGAAAGCCAGCGCGACCGTGTGCAATCCCGTTGCGACCGAAAGGGTAAAAGTGTACGGGTTCATCGCGGTGCTGGTAACGAAGAAGGTCTGTTGCGTCACTCCGTCCATAAGAAGGGCGGCCAGGGGATACACCCCGGCCGCGGGAACGCCGCCGGCTTCGAGGGTAAAGACGTAATCGCCGGCGGCGGTAAAGCATATGGGCATTTGTATGTGGCCGCCGCTGTTGAGGCGGGCGAGGCCGTCATAGGTTTGATAGCTCATTACGTTCACGTTGGTCATCCATATCGCCTGAAGCGGCAGGGCGGGCGAGGGGAGCAGGGCGGCGCCCAGCCCCGTCAAAAGCGTACTGGCAAGGCGTTCGGCTTTGGCGGTATGGTTGGTTTCGTGTTCCCAGAGGATTTCGTCGAGGAGGATCGATCCAGCGCCGCGACGCACCTGGGCCACGACGCCGGGTTGGGTCAAAAGGGTGGTGGTCGGATCGCTGTCATATCCCCAACGGATTTCATCCAGGTAAAGGTTGCGGTCATCGGGGGGCGCATAGACATCGTTGTCGAACGAAATCGCCAAGGCGTGCGTACCCGTCGTCAGGTCGGCCATGAGCGTGTAGTACGCCCATTGAGCGCTCGACACCGAGACGGCATCCTGCACCCGGCCATCGATGGCCAGCGACAATTGCGGCCAGACGCCGAGCGCCGGGGCGCCGTACGCGTAGACGTTGAAAAGATGCGTGCCGGACTGCGCAACCGTGATGTCCTGCTCCGCATAACCGTTCGAATACAGATTCCAGATGCCATCGCCGATGCTGCCCGCACTGTGGAAGGGCATGTCTTCCACCTGGATCGTCTCGAATACGGAAAGAGCGGAGCTCTTGCGGTAGAACCGCCGGGCCACGTTCGTGGAAAGCACATCCGTCGTATTCATTTGGCCGGGCTCCTCGATCCAATACAAGTCGTGGTTCGCTAGGCGAAGGAAGGCGTTGGTGGTGTTTCGGCGCAACACCAAACCGGAGTCCTCCTCCGTCGGATCCAACTGAGGAAACAAGGTCGGTTGCGCCGCGGCAAGGAAGGAGTCGTCCGGCCTGTGGAGAAGGAGCTTGCCGCCGTTTTCGACGTAGGCGCTCAGGTTGGAGAGGCTCTGGAGGGCCTCCTGCCAGACCGATTCGCCGCCGGCCACGACGAGAACCGGATGCAGAGAAAGATCGGCGCTCGCCATTCGCCCCCGAAGATTTTCGGAAAGCAGGCCCAGTTCGGCCAGCTTGACGGCGGCCGCCGAGTCGGGCGTGGACAGCAAGCCCACCGGCTCGGCCCTCAGATGGCCGTTGGCGTGCGAGACGTAGTCCAGCGTACGCTGCAACAACAGCCCTGCCAGCGGCTCGACATCGAACCGCTCTGTCAGCAGCCATTGCGAACAGAGCAGCCCGCCCAACCCCACGGGCCTCTCCACCGCCGCGGCATGTTCGAGGCCTTTTATGGAACCCACAGCGGCCAGGGCGCGGAAGTTTCCCCGTGACGGCATGGACAGAGCTTTGATGACCAGCCGATGGTCGCCGCCCCACCAACGCAGGTCGTCCGCCGTAAGGCCCTGAACGATCGGATGGTCAGGATGGGGAAAGGCGTAGCTTGCGTCGAAGTCCTCCGTCTTCAAATCGTACGGCATCCACGATGGATAGGCGTCCTGTTCCAGGATCAACACCCAGCCGCCCCGGAGCATGAAATCCTGCCACAGGGCCGGGATGGTATAGGTCCCAACTTCCGGCGTGGCGCCGTTGGTAAGCGCGCCGGCTCCGATTATGAGCAGGTCCAGTTGCGCGTAGGGCGCCGCGTGCAGGTCCGCGACGTTCGTCAACGTCAGGCCGGAGCGCGCCAGGAGTCCGGTTGCCGCGCCTCGCGGATCATAGACGCCGAGTCGATAGCCCGGCGGGAGCGAAAGCGACGGACGAGGCATCGCCGTGCAGGCGATGCTATTCGAGAAGACCGTGTCGGGCCCTTCCGTCAATTCGAGTTGCAGGGCAAACGGACCGTTGGATGAAGGCGCCGGGAACGAGATGGTCTCCTGCCGTTGAGCAGCCGGGGGCAGCGTGAAGGACGTCGTCTGCCACGCGGCATCGCCGGCGCGCCACTTCAAGACGAATTCCCCCCCGGTCATGCGGTCGTTGTAAATGCGCAGATGCCGCTGCGTCGTTTCGCCGGTGAAGAAGCGGGTGTTGTATTCTTCCGCAAAGACCGCATTCGGATGGTAGGCGGCTTGTTGAGATTGGTAGAGGATGTTTTCGTTGGTACGAAGGCCGAATTCCCCCCACGGGACCGAAAGATCTTCGAAGGCCGTCCAGGGACAGAGGCCATTGACGCCATACGCGCGGTAGGCCTCAATCTGCATGCGCCAGGTCTGAGCCTTGGCGCGGTTGCGGCAGCCGGCCGGATCGGCATAGGCGTCGTCGCCGAACAAGGCGGTAAAGTATTGCGCCGAGGTTCCGAACACCCAGAGAAACTCGCCGATATAGAGGGGCTTGGCGCGATCCCATTTCCATTGGCCGCCGGGCGCCCAATCCCGTTCGATAAACTGGTCCATCCAGTAAGCCGTGTTGGGCCACACGGAAAAGACGGGATACTCGTGAGGGTAATGCAGCCCGATGACATCCGCCTCGCCTTCGGGATCGAGATCGGACTCGAAGGTGATCGGGCGGGTGGGATCGAGGCGCTTGACGGTGCGGCCCATTTCGGCCAATCGCGCCGCGGCGCCCGTATAGGCCTGCTGTCCCCCGCAATGGAGCACTTCATTCTCCAGGCTCCACATGACGATGGACGGATGATGGCCGTCGCGTTTCACCATGGCGGCCAGATGCCGGGCGTAGTTGGTCCAGAAGACCGGATCGGCCAGCCGGTAATTATAGGAGTCGCACCAGATCGCGGCTTCTTCGACCACCAGCAGACCCTCTTCGTCGGCGAGCTCGTACCAACGCTCGTCCCAGGGCTGCGTGTGGAGGCGCATGGCCACGTTGTTGCCGGCTTTTACCTCCCGTACGATCGTTCGAATCTGCGCGTCCTCCAAAACAGCGAAGGGCGGCCAAGCCGAGGTGGCGCGCAAGTTGATCGGCGTGCCGTTCAGGAAGAAGCGGTCCGCTTCGCACCAAAACTCGCGGAATCCGAAACGGGTGCTTACCTGGTCCGACGACCCGTCGGCATGGGAGAGCGTGGTTTCCAGCGTATAGAGGAAGGGGTCTTCGTGACTCCAGAAATGAGGAGCAGGCCAGGCCGCGCCGACTTCCAGATTCGTGGTTGCGCCCGGCGGAAGGAGGAGCTGCCGGGTGGGCAATGACAAAGCCTCTACGCCGGCGTCGAGCACGAGATTGCTGAGGGTGGTCGATTGGGCGGACAAGCCATCGTTGCGCAGGGCCAGCCTCACGGTCAGTTGTCGATTACGCACCGAAGGCATGACAAAAACCTCGGCCACGGATACAGCCGGCACGCTCAGCACCTTGACCGGTTGCCAGATGCCGTAGAGGTCATATCGTCCGCCAATGGGGGAAAGCAGGGTGTTGAGGGTCCGGTCGCGCGGGTTTTCGTTGGGGCGCATGTTGCTGAAATCCACCGGCTGCGAAAATGTCGCCGTCCAGTCGGTCACGCCCACCACCAGTTCGTTGGTCTGCCCCGGCAGCGCCGCCGCGGTGATATCGAGTTCGAACGGTTCGTAGCCGTTAAGGTATCCGCCAAGGGCTATGCCGTTCAGCCAAACCTGACTGTCAAACTTGACCCCGCCGAAGCAGAGTTTGAGCTGCGTTCCGGCCACGGACGAGGTCAGCGAGAACGTCTTCCTGAACCACGCATGCTCATATTGCCAGCCGGACACATAGCCCGGGACGGTAACCGTCTGCCAAGTATTCGTCGGCGGATAGCTGAGCTGGCTCGTCTTCTGCATCTCCCACGTCCCGCTCAGATCCAATTCCACCCGAGCGCTGTAAGCCGAAGATGAAGAGCCCGCCGCCAGCATCAGAACACAGCCAAGCATTATATTTTGAATTCGAAGACGATGCACAGAATGTAGACCTGTTTTCACGATAGTGCCCTCTTCCACCACTAGGATTTGTACGAATTATATCCTGAAAACGCCCGATAAACGAGCTTTTTACAAGTCAAAGGCCGTGCGTTGTGAAATAGGCCATAGCTTAGGGCCGGGGCGCTCTCGCCTGCCATTTATACCCAGCCTGCTTCGACTTGCCTTCGGTATTGGTATAGACAAACCTAGGTGCATACTATATCGTATACATCATGAAGGCGTATGGTTAAAGTATTAGACCTTCGCGGGGTATTGGCGTAGAGACTTTGATGTTTTGGGTCATAGATGCTGCTAAGTATATCATAGTTAGCATGTAATGGAGAAAATGACATGAATTCCAGCTGTGTGCGTTTTTACTGGATGTGGGTTCTTATATTCTTTTCGCTCGAAGCAAGCCTGCTTTTTGCCGACGACCGCGGTCAGGTCGAGCCTGAGGAAGGCTTATGCGATATGTCGGGACCGAATTTTTTGACCAACCCCAGCTTTGAGCAAGGGCTGGCCGGCGATTGTTACGGCATCACGGGCTGGACGGGTTGGGACCAATGGGGCGGCAGCGTTATTAACATCGGCGCCGAGGCCTATCATGGAACCAACGTCTATTCGGCCAATACGGTGGGCGGCGCGTGGACGCCTGGCATCTTTCAGAATGCGAGCGCCGTGCCCGGCGCGTATTATAAAGCGGTCTGCTACATGAAGACCCCGGTGGGCGGCGCCAAGTTTGCACCCGTCAACGGCCTCATTCTCATGAGCATGGAGTTCCGCAACAGCGGAGGCTCGGTCATTGGCTCCAGTTCCGAATCGCGCCATTTCGACAAGGATTTCCTGCCTACCAACTGGACGCGCTTTGAGACCCCGATGGCTTTGGCGCCGGTCGGCACGGCGAATGCGCGCGTCATCATCGTATATGTGGGCAACAACGATGCTTCCGCTCCCAACCAACGCGTATATGTCGATGCGGTCGGCGTCTATACGGCCGCGGTGACGCGATCCGGTTCCTTGTGGAATACGGACTTCGACTACGTCAATCCGGCGAACCTGGCCATGACGGCGATTCCCTATTGGACGCGGGCCGACGGCGTTGCCGGCGGGGCGGCTCGGGACTATGTCAAAACCGGCGGTTGTTCGTTGGCGATCTGGAATTACGAAACGCTCCTGGGACAAACCTGGTCTCCGACCCCCGGCTATCGATACGAATCGGGCGGATACATCCTGGTTCCCACGAACAAGCCATTCCCCTCCACCAATGTTTACGCGGCCATTCTGCAGCAATATTACGACGCGGCGGGCGCTAAAATAGCGGAAGCGGTAAGCGCCCATGTCACCTATGGAGACCCGACCGGGAGTTGGATCAAAGTCACGGCTTCGGGCGTGGCGCCCCAGGCGGCGGCGACCGGACTGACGTACATCGCCATTCTTGGCTACGACGCGGCCTTCGACGATGTGGCCTACTTCGACGATCTATCCCATTCCATCCTGTCCACCGGCAGCGCCCCCAGCGGTCTGTTGCATAATCCGGGCTTCGAAGACGGTTCCCTGGGCAATGCCGCCTATCTGAGCAACGATCTGCCCCGCTGGACCTGGCTGGGGGGAACCAATGCCGGTTTTGTCGCCGATGCCTTTGCCTGCTCCAATTATCAGTCGCTGGCGATCGTCTATCATAACAACATGGCCGTGCAAACCTTCGCGGCTCAAACCGGCGCCTCGTATGTCGCGTCCGGCTGCCTCTATTCGCCGGCCGGCAGCCATTTGACCAGCACCAGCGCCTATGCGACGCTACTGTTGGAATTCTTTTCCTCGGATGGCGGCGCCGCCGCGTCCGTTTCAACGGTTAAGAGCGCGCTCTTTACCCAGAACAGTCCGACCGGCAGTTGGGTGTATTTCTCCGTTACCAATCACGCGCCCTGGACGGGGAACTGGGTTACCGGCCGCGTGGCCTGTGCGTTGCTCGACTCGACCGGGTCGCAAACCATGTCGGGAGCCGTTTACTTCGACAACCTTTCCGTCGTCCCCACGAATCTCGTCTGGCCGGCCAATACGCAAGCGGGCCGGCTATGGAATCCGGGCTTCGAATACACCGCCAACGGAACCAAGCTGGCCTACATCGACAACTGGAGCGCTCTGGGCCAGGAAGGTTTGGTGGACGATGAGCTTGCGCGTTCCGGCGCTCAGGCTTTGAAGTTGTACGCTCCCGAAACATTGCTCGCTCAAGAATTCTCCGTAACGCCGGAGTATGGATATATCGTCACCGGGTATGTGGCGTCCGTCAGCGGCCCGGGCCGGTTCGTCGGCAGCACCAATGCCCTGGCCGTACTCGTTCTTGAATTCTACGATGCCTCAGCCCATCTTCTTGCCAGCTCGGACAGCGAACCGTTCTGGGCCACGAATTATACGCCTGACACATGGACCCGGCTGGTGGCGGCCGGCACAGCGCCCGCCCAGGCAACGTACGCCCGGGTGCTCTGCGCCCTGGTGGGACAAGACGATGCGTTCGGCGGCGCCGTCTGGTTCGACGATCTCGGCGTCAGCGAGATTCCTCATTCCGGTCCCACGCATTCCGGGTTTCTGGACAATCCGGGTTTTGAAGACGGTCCCAGCGGCGATCTCTACAACTTGAAAGTCGCGGGACAACTGCCGATCTGGCAATGGCTGGGCACTAATAACTCCGGCTTTATCGTCAACGATGTGGCCGAAACAGGCGTTCAGTCGCTGTGCCTTGTTTATCCCGGCAATCTTCTCTCCCAGGACTTCCCGGCGCAGACCGGCATGTACTACGTTGCGCAAGGCAGCATGCGTACGCCGTCGATCAACGGAATCACCAACGGTTCCCTCTATGGCGCGATCGTTCTGGAATTTATCACGGATAAAGGAGAGGTCTGGGCGCCATCCATATCGGCCGTGAAGGCCGGTCCCATCGACAACGAATCGCCCAAAGACGCCTGGCTGCATTTTAGCGTGACCAATCGCTCTCCCTGGGATGCCGCCTGGGTCACCGGGCGTGTAAGCTGCGCGCTGTTATGTGCGGATGGCAACATGTCGGCAGCCCAGGTGTTCTTCGACAACATCAGCGTAACCTCCACCGTCAGGGCGGCGATGACCAACACCCAAACGCATTTGCTTTGGAATCCCGGCTTCGAATACACGGCGGTCGGCGCCTACCTGCCCTATGTCGACAGCTGGCATGGCTTCGGCGCCGCCGGACAAGTGGACGACGGCTTCAGCTACTCGGGTCGTCACTCGCTGAAGATATTCGCTGCCGACAACCTCCTGTATCAGGATTGGCCGGCCACGCAAGGATACAAATATCGCGCGGATGGATTTGTCATGACGCCGCAAGACGAACGGTTCTCCGGCTCCAATGCGCAGGCGGTTGTGCTCCTGCAATTCCTCAATCGAACCGGCGGCGTCTTGCACACCTATTCCAGCGACCCGTTTACGCCGGACCACTCCGCCGACGCGTGGACCCAATTGTTCGTTCGCGGCGTTGCTCCCATGGGATCCGTTACGGGACGGACGCTTTGCGGAATCGTCGGCTCGGATAACTCCCTGAGCGGCGCCGTCTGGTTCGATCATTTCGATCAGGACTGCGTGGCCACCAGTCCGTCCTTGTCCGGCTTGCTGATTAACCCGGGTCTGGACGACAATCCCACGGGCGACGCCTACGCCATGAATGCAACCGGCGATCTGCATGGATGGGAATGGGCCGGCGGCCCCTCGGTCGGCTTCATAACGCGCTCGCACAAGCTCGATGGAGATCAATCCTTTGTTTTGGGCTACCCGCGCAATTACCTGATGCAACATTTCACGGCCGCCCCCGGCTCCGTATACAGGGCCTCCGGATATTTATTCACGCCGGCGGACAACAGTTTTTATGGGGACGGCCTTAACTTTGGGCAGCTGCAACTCCAGTTCTATGTGGACGGAAACAGTGACCCCGCGGTCATCTATAAATCCCCGGTCTTCGACGAGAATAATCCCGTCGATCAATGGACTCCCTTCGAAGTCATCGGCGAGGCGCCTGCCGGCGCGATCGTGACGGGCGCGTTGGTCTGCGCCATCGTCAGCAAAGGCAACGAAGAGCTTCTTTCCGGCGTCATCCACTTCGACGAAATGTCCGTGTTCAGCCTGGGACAGCCCGACGATTCCTTCGTCGCCTGGCAGTGGCGTCATTTCGGCGCGACCAACGGCACGGGAACCGCGGCGCAGGACGACTACGATAACGACCAGTTCGACAACCGGGCTGAGTTCATCGCCGGCACGCAACCCACGAACGAGCATTCCGTTTTCGTGTTCTCTTGCAGCCGCGATAACTCCGCCCATCCCGTCGTGCTGCGTTGGAGCAGCCTGGCCCAGCGCTATTATACAATCTCCTATTCCACGAACCTCATGGCCGCAGGCCCGTTTGCCGTGCTCCAGGAAAACATTCCGGCCAGGCCCAGCGAAAACGTCTACACCTCGTCCTTGCCGGGCGACCTCCGGCAGTCGTTCTTCCGCATTCAGGTCAGTACGAATCAACCGTGAAGAAAACGCGACCGAGGGGACGAACAGGGCGCATCTTGACACGGCCCCTCCTCAACGTCTGGCACTGGAAAGAAACCACCGGCTTACGCCGGCGGCTACGTAGCCGCGTCCGTAAGGACGTGGATTCTTATTCATATGCGCGGAGGCCGTGTCAAGATGCA
>Ga0209417_1002746_pt1 | contig 25691 bp, 25 predicted proteins | sample RifGroF2_FD_184002 | JGI IMG/M metagenome (GOLD analysis project Ga0209417, IMG submission 184002) | Groundwater microbial communities from Rifle, Colorado, USA - Groundwater F2 (SPAdes) (version 2) | ecosystem: Environmental > Aquatic > Deep subsurface > Groundwater | place: Rifle, Colorado... | reverse complement strand
ATATTCCCTTTGAAATAAACACACTGAAGATATCCTGAACCATCACGAAGAACTAAAAATCTTAATTTTCCGCTTGAACGTTTGTGGTAAAGCCAGCCTTGAATGGTAATTTCCTGCCCGACATATTTCGCAAGGTCACTAATGTATATTTTCTGCATTGATTTTAGTAGAAATTCCTGAATTTTTGTTTCAAATATATGAAATGTTTTCTTAAGCTAAAAAGATAAAGACGAAATCCGCTAAATATGGTGAGGATAGTTAAACCATACCATTTGATTGCTCGAAAGAATGAATCAGAATTTACATATCCGTCTTGATTTCAAACCCAACACTAAATTAATTTCGACTACCAGATAGCTCTGTTGCTGTTTCGAAGTGAGATAGTTTCTCAAAACAATCCTTTTACTATTAATAAAACGTCTTAATTCAGCCAGTTTTTAACTGGCATATAAATTGGCTATATGTAATAAAAAATAGAGAATACTATGGAACTTTTACCTATAATTCAATTAGCCGTGGCAATCTTTGCGACAGTTGTTTTCTTTATCATTCTTATTTCTTATATGATCTATAAGTCTAAAGAGAAAAAACACGCTCCGCAATTGCAAGTTGTTAAGGAGAAAAACTATCTTAACAACAAGCAGACAGCTTTAATAAACGCCAATTACGATATAGATTATTATACACGCGCGAATAAAGGGCATAGTTATGTAGTTCCAAAAACGCAGGTGAAGTACTCAAATCAAACCATTTCTCAACCGCGAGTCGGTGAAAGATTTAATATTGTTAATAACCAGCACGTTGATTATCAGATTTATGAAACAAATGGAATAAAACCAAGAACATCTTTTCAACCGAATCACCAAATAGTTCAGTCCCCTTCGCTAAAAGTTTCATCACAAAATAGTTTTGATAATTACAATATACCGGAGAAATATTTTCCCAGATTTTAATATTAGTTCGATTTGTTTGTTAAGGGTAACCTGTTAATTCATTAAAAAAAAATCGGGAATAAATATTTATTCCCGATTTTCATATTTTTCAACTTTATTTTCTTTTCTTACTTTATCTTTTACGTTCTTTCGTTTTATCATCACTTCCGCGCGTTGCCGGTTTACGCTGTGGGGTTGCTTCACGTTGGGTAGTTCCCCTACTGGTATTTGGAACAACTCTTTCAGCCGGACGATTTTCTTTTTGCGTCTGTACTTCGCGGTTTCTCTCAACCGGTTTTGATTCAATCGGTTTTTCTCGCACAACATCTCGACTTTTTATTTCATCTGATCTATTACTTTTAACCTCAGTTTGCGGTTGAACTTGTACATCTCTTTTTCTCTCAACCGGTTTTTGTTCAACAGCAGGTTTACGAGTATCAACTTTATTTTCGTCTTCAATAATTCTTTCGTTCAATTTTACTTTATTCCGTTCGTCTACTTTTCCCGGTTGAGTTTTATCCAAGTTTCTTCTCCGTTCACCAACTTCAACTTTTGATGTATTAAGCGAAGATTTTCTTTCACCGCGTTCGATAGAAAAGTTTCTTTCGCCGGTCTGTGCTTGATTTCTCGGAGTTAAAATTTCTATTCTATCTTTACTTTTTATTATCGAATTTCTATCAACTGATTCAACATCTCTTCTAACCAATTCTCTTTGCTGAAGATTTCTTGCACCACGTTCTTGAACTGTTCGATAATCTACTCCTCTGTTGATTACTCTTTCTCTTTCATAACCATATTCGTTGCGCATTTTAGTTCCACGGAAAATTCGTTCTTTGTATAGCGGGGCCTCATAATAATCATATGCTCGTTGATGCCCGAAATATCGATATTTAACAAAGTTCCAATGATTAAAGGGTAATGAAAAATCTATTGAAAAATGAATTCCAGAATGACTGTTGAAAACTGCATATGGTGGAAGCGGAGCCCAGCCGATATAGTCGTCATCATAACGCCATTCAACCCAGGCAGGCGCCCATTGATAATCTGGAACCCAAATCCATCCGTAATAATTATCATAGTGCCAGCGACCATAATGATAAACAACATATCCGAATGGTTCGTAAGAATCCCAATACCAACCGTCATTTGTCCATATCCAGGTTCCTTGTGCATATGGCTGCCAATGGCGGTTATTAATTCTCGGTTTCCAGACAACTAAACCGTCATCTATTTCAATCCATCTTCCATGTGGAGAAAGACTTGAATAAAAATAGTTGAAACCAATTCCAACTTGGTAGCTATTGGCTTCTGTTTTTTCAGTTAAGAAAAAGAAGGAAAAGATTGCAATAAATAAAACTAACTTTTTCATGATACACCTCAAATGTTTATTTCAGTTATTCAATCATCATGCCGACTAAATTCCGGCGAAAATCAAAGTTTTTAGCAAAAAGTGTGCAATGGATTAGACACTTCATCGATTTTTTTGCACAAAACTTATTTTACAGTTGAAATCGTGGCTTTTGGTCGTTTGTCATAGTCATGGAAAACTTTCTGTTCCCAACCAATTCCAGTCCGCTAACAGTCGGGTGAAATCTCTATGCAACTGTTCCAAATTATTGTTTTCATTCTTATGTTTGTCTATCCGTTATTATATTAAATAGAAATTAAAACTACTTAAAAGTAAATTGAGGAAGAAGATGAGATTTTCATTAAACGTAGACCATATTGCCGTACTAAGAAATGCGCGGGGAGAGATTCAGCCAGATCCCGTTACGGCTGCGTTATTAGCTGAACAAGCCGGTGTTGACGGCATTGTGGTTCATCTTCGTGAAGATAGAAGACACATCAACGAACGGGATTTGCGCTTGCTTCGCGAATTAGTAACTACAAAACTTGATCTGGAAATGGCGGCGGTAGATGAAATTATCGCTATTGCCTGCGATGTTCAGCCTGAACTTGCAACCATCGTTCCCGAAAAACGCCTGGAACTTACAACCGAAGGAGGTATAAATGTTATTGATTCCATAAGTCTGTTAAAACAAACTATAAAGGATTTACACAAACGTGAAATTGAAGTTTCACTTTTTATTGAACCGGAGATTGAACAAATTGATGCTGCAGCCGAAATTGAATCTGACTACATCGAAATCCATACGGGAACTTTTGCTAATGCTCTAACAGAAGCTGATAAATTTGATGAATTGGAAAAAATAAGATTGGCGGCTAAACATGCTAAGAAACTTGGACTTGGAGTTAACGCCGGACATGGACTTAATTATTCAAACATCAAAATATTCCGCGAAGTTGAAGGAATTGATGAAGTGAGTATCGGGCAAGCGGTAATTGCCAGAGCCCTTTTTGTAGGTTTGAAAGAAGCTGTTCAGGAAATGATGAGACTTGTTAAATGATCCTTGATTTCTGTTGTTGATATTTCTACAACGAAATTATTTTAGAGAAGACGGGCTGTACATAGAGTAAAATTTATTTTAATATTGGTGAGGAAACCATGAAAAAAATTATTTATTATTTTTTAATATTAATTTCAACCAACTGCCTCTTTTCGCAATCAGTTCCACCTAAAAGAGAATTCCGTGGAGCGTGGATTGCTACGGTTGTAAATTACGATTGGCCTTCTAAACCGGGACTAAGCACAAGCGAACAACAAACTCAGTTACTTTCTCTACTTGACGAACTAAAAATTTCCGGAATTAACGCAGTCTTTTTCCAGATAAGAACTGAGTGCGATGCGCTCTATCAATCGAACTATGAACCCTGGTCGTACTATCTTACTGGAGCTCAGGGAGTTGCGCCATCTCCTTTTTACGATCCGCTTGAATTTGTTATTAAAGAATCTCACAAACGAGGAATGGAATTGCACGCATGGTTAAATCCCTACCGCGCTGAAAAAACTATCGGCGCTTATCCGTTTGCCGGAGATCATATAACAAAAATGCATCCTGAGTGGATTCTACAAATCAATACGTATAAATTTCTTAATCCCGGAATTCCGGAAGTAACCCAGTATGTTACAAAAATTATAAATGATGTTGCAAGACGATATGATATCGACGGAATTCATCTCGACGATTACTTTTATCCTTATCCGCCCGATCAAATTACCGAGCAAGATGCGGCAACTTTCCAACTTTATAATCATGGAATAACTAACATCGGTGATTGGAGAAGAGAAAATACAACTGCGTTAATAGCGCAGATCAGCGATTCACTTAAAAGTATTAAACCATATTTAAAGTATGGAATCAGTCCTTTCGGAATTTGGAAAAGCGGCGTCCCCGCAGGCATAACCGGAATGGACGCATACAATGTTATTTACGCCGATGCGATGGCGTGGTTAAAAAACGGTTCGGTTGATTATCTTGCGCCTCAACTTTATTGGCCTTTCGGTGGCGGACAAGATTATGCAGCACTAAATAATTGGTGGTCTGATTCAACTTCAGCTTATAACAGACATCTTTATGTTGGGCAAGCCGCGTACAAAGCAAGCAGTTATGGTGCGAATGAAATTCCTTCAGAAATTAATTTTAACAGGAACAATCCCAAGTGCCAGGGAAGTATTTTTTTTAGAGCTGCGAATTTCCCGGAAAATCCAAAAGGAATGACTGACTCTCTGAAATATTCGTTAAATCGTTTGCATGCAATTCCCCCGATCATGAATTGGAAGGAAGCTAATCCGCTACCGCCTAATGCACCTACAAATCTTCAATATCAAATAAATCCGTTGAGTGGAAAATACGAGTTTATGTGGAATGCTCCGTCTGTTGCGGCTGACGGCGATACAGCTTCACGATATGCATTATATCGTTTCGAGACAAATCCTTCAACGCTGGAAGACGGTAACAAAATATTCGGGACAACCGGCGAGACTTCTTTATCAACAAAATTTGCAAAAACGCTTTCAATACCTGGTAACTATTTCGTTGTTACTGCATTTGATCGTTTAGAAAATGAAAGCATCATGAGTAATGTACTGCAACTCAATGCCGCTGATTTTACTCCGCAAATTCCGGAATTGATTTCTCCCGTCAAGGATGATAGAAGCCAAAAGGATACCGTCTGTTTGATTTGGAAAGGTGATGCTTTTACCTACGGTTATGCAATTCAAGTTTCTACCGATTCAACTTTCTCTTCAACATTTATTGTTCACAAACCGGAAATAAAAGACACATTTTTTATTCTGAAAGGGATTCTCGCATCAACAAAATATTTCTGGCGGATTAAAGCGGTTGGACTTGGAGTTAACAGCGATTTCTCTTCTACATTTTCCTTTCAAGCAGGATTTCCTAATATTCCAATTCTCATTGAGCCGAAACACGCGACAACTAATGTTTCACTTAATCCAATATTTAAATGGATGAAAGAATCTACTGCAACATCATATAGATTTCAATTAGCTACTACAATTCAATTTCCCATTGAAACTATGAAAGTTGATACGATTGTTACGGACACTTCATTGCAAGTTATGAATTTAGCGCCGTTGAAAAATCATTTTTGGCGGGTAAATGCAGTGAATGATTTTGGTGCAAGTCTCTGGTCGGGTTCGTTCGGATTTAAGACCGGCTCAGCCACTGATATTGAAGAAGAAGAAATTTCAACACATTTCGAGTTAAAACAAAATTACCCAAATCCATTCAATCCGGTAACCACAATACAATTTTCACTTGCAGAGAAGAGTTTTGTAACTTTAAAAGTATTCGATGTACTGGGAACTGAAGTTGAAATACTGGTAACCGGTGAAAAAAACGAGGGGAATTATTCTGTGGTTTTTGATGCTTCAAAATTACCTTCGGGAATTTATTTCTATAAGCTGCAATCGGCAAACTCCATGTTAGTTAGGAAACTGATCGTACTGAAATAACCTTTGGGAACTTAAAAAACGTAAGCGGAAAGATTTCTTTCCGCTAACTAATTCGTAATCTGATCTTTATTTTCCGAATTGTTCATCAAGAATTGATGTCACTTGTTGCTTCGACTGAATACTACTCGTTGCTTTAACAACTTTGCCATTCTTATAATAGATAACAAACGGGATACCACGGAATGATTCGCACTCTTTCAGATCGCGGATCACGTGGGCATCGGGAATATCAAATTCCATATCGGCAAATTTTACATTTTTATACTCCGGTTCTATTTCCTGCATTATGGAATAAACCGGGATGCACATTGGTCCCATTCTTCCGCAACATACCATTACATTTTCATTTTCTTGTAGTAACTTTGCGTGTTCTTGTTCGGACAAAATATGCGTTAAATTTGTGTGTAACATTCTAGCTCCATTTTGATTGAATGATTTCTAATTTTTGTTTAGTTGGATGTAGTAATTAGTGAATAGATTCATTTAACTTGGAAGTAAAACCAGCTTAAAGGAATTATTTGCCATTCGCGGTTGTTACTTGTGAAGTAAAATATTTTTAATTGAATTATTGAAAGAAGCAAAATGAAATATAAACTCCTTGGAAAAAGCGGGCTTCGCGTTTCAGAAATTTGTCTTGGCACTATGGGCTTCGGTGAAGATTGGACTTTCGGCGCAAACAAAGAAGAAAGTAAAAAGGTTTTCGATGCCTTTATAGATGGAGGTGGAAATTTTATTGATACGGCAAACCGTTATACCGAAGGTTCGAGTGAAAAGTATCTTGGTGAATTCATTTCTTCCGAAAGAAATAATCTTGTTATTGCAACAAAGTATACACTTTATACACAGCGCGGAAGTGTAAACGACGGAGGTAACCATCGGAAAAATTTAGTGCAATCAGTTGAGGGAAGTTTAAAAAGATTGCAAACTGAATACATTGATTTACTTTATCTTCATGCATGGGATTTCACTGTAGGGATTGAAGAAGTTCTCCGCAACTTGCAGTATCTTGTTCAATCGGGAAAAGTTTTACACATCGCAATATCCGATACACCCGCATGGATCATCTCACAAGGAAACGCAATTGCAGAACTTCGCGGATGGAGTTCATTCGTTGCGGTTCAAGCAGAATATAGTTTAACACAACGCACTCCCGAGCGCGATATTATACCGATGTGTAATGCAAATAACGTTGCCGTTACCGCCTGGGCGCCGTTAGCCGGTGGCGCGCTCACCGGGAAATATTTAAATCAGACCGATACTTCTCTTCGACTAAAACCGGAAAGCGCCCGATTGAATGAACGAAATACTGCAATCGCAAAAGAAGTTGTTGCCATCGCCAAAGAAATTGGATGTACTGCGGGAAACGTAGCGCTAAATTGGGTTCGCAAACAGAAAGGAACAATCATTCCAATTGTTGGTGCCAGAAAAGAAGAACAGATAAAAGATAATTTGAATTGCCTAAATTTTGATCTGACGGAAGAACAGATGAATCGGTTGAATGAAGTCAGCACAATCGAGCTCGGCTTTCCGCATGATTTTCTTTTATCCGATGTTGTTAAAGAAGTTGTCTTCGGCGGAACGAAAGATAAAATTCAATTTGATAAAAGGTAGCTATTCTATTGGATAAAAAAACTCCTTCCCGTTTCCGATTAATTGCGGCATTTGCGTCTGTCTATCTCGTTTGGGGCTCAACTTACCTGGCAATTAAATTTGCGATTGTATCTTTCCCTCCGTTTTTAATGGCAGGTTTTCGCTTTCTCATTTCATCGTTAATAATATTCGGTATCGCACGGTTCTTTAGTAAAGAAAAAATAAAATTGAGTTATTGGAAAGATGCATTCATTATTGGCGGCGCATTGCTTCTTGGCGGAAATGGCGGTGTTGTTTGGGCTGAACAATATGTGCCATCGGGATTAACCGCTTTGATCGTTGCAACGGTTCCTATATGGATGGTACTTTTCGATTGGATGCATCCGCACGGAAACAAACCGACTTTCAAAATTGTTTTAGGATTAGTTTTAGGTTTTGCCGGATTGCTGATAATGATTAGTCCAACATCGATTTTCCAGGGAGAACATGTCAATTCGTTAGGAGCTGTTGCGCTTTTAATTGCAACATGTTCGTGGGCGGCGGGCTCGGTTTATTCAAGAAGAGCCGATCTTCCGAAATCAAAATTTCTTACGGTCGCAATGGAAATGTTTGCCGGAGGAACGCTGCTTGTTTTAGCCGGAAGTATAACTGGTGAGTGGAATAATTTTAATTTTGCAAATGTAACTTCATCATCCGTTTCCGCTTTCTTATATCTTATAGCTTTCGGTTCTGTTATCGGATTCACTTCATACATTTGGTTATTGGATGCAGCCGGTCCAGCACGAGCATCAACATATGCTTATGTTAATCCGGTGATTGCCGTATTTCTTGGATGGATAATCGGTGGAGAAGAAATAACCTCGCGGATTTTATTCGCAGCTCTTTTCATTATTCTGGGAGTGGTTTTCATTATAACGAAGAAAGAGTTTTTCCGGTTTAAGAAAAAATAACATATAAAAAACTAGGAGGTAGTCTTCAAGTGGAAACCTTCTTCTTTATCACCGCTGCAACAACGAGCGAAGTTACCGTTCCCATCATCAATGCGCCGAAGATGCCTTGAAGGATGTAACTTTTCAGATTGAAATAGTCTTTCGCTTCCTGCACGGACATTTTTCCTATCTTAACGGAATATTCTTGGAAGTCTGTAAAGAAATTGGGATTGATTAAATAGTGAAAAATTAAAATCACTACCGGACTTAACACCGCCACAACAGCTGAAACATACACTCCCGTAAGCAAAGCTTTCAAAAAAGTTATCTCCCCTCCCAGATCGTTTCTTTTAGTAAGAATAGAATAAGTCATAATTATGATTGCAGGAACAGCGAAGAAATTTGTAATAACCGGATGCAAATCCTTAAATGTAGTTTGCAATCCAAAAACAAATTCAATCAACAGCCAAAATAATTGTGCTGCCGAAAATAAAAGTCCGAATTTAATTTCCGTTTTCATACTTCAAACTCCTTTTTACTTTTTACTTTCTACTTTTTGCTTTACTCTTCATCGCTTCTCAACTGTTCTAACACGCTAAAATCCTCAAGAGTTGTAGTATCGCCGACAACATTTCCGCTCGTTGCAATTTCTCTTAACAAACGGCGCATGATCTTTCCGCTTCTTGTCTTCGGCAATCCTTCCGAGAATCTTATCTCATCAGGTTTGGCGATATGTCCGATCTCTTGTGCAACGTGATTCCGTAATTCTTCCTTCAAAAGAAGCGAAGGTATTTTTGTGTTTTCAAGCGTAACAAATGCAACAATCGCGCTTCCCTTTATCTCATCAGGACGAGCAACTACTGCCGCTTCTGCAACATCACGATGACTTACAAGCGCGCTTTCAATCTCCGCAGTTCCCAGACGATGCCCGGAAACGTTGATAACGTCATCAACTCTACCCATTACCCAGAAATAGCCGTCCTTATCCTTACGGGCGCCGTCTCCGGTAAAGTAATAACCTTTATAATCACTAAAGTACTGTTTTTTAAATCGTTGATTATCGCCGTAGATAGTTCTAAGCATTGAGGGCCATGTATCTTTAATGATGAGAAATCCTCCCGAACCAGGAGGAACAGGTTTCCCTTTTCTATCAACTACTTCAGGAAGAACACCGAACATGGGGAGAGTACAAGAGCCAGGTTTAGTCGGCGTAATTCCAGGTAAAGGAGAAATCATAATTGAACCGGTTTCTGTCTGCCACCAGGTATCCACGATCGGACATTTTCCTTTCCCGATAATTTTGTGATACCACATCCATGCTTCAGGATTTATCGGTTCGCCAACTGTCCCCAATAAACGTAAACTTGATAAGTTATGTTTTAGTACCCATTGTTCTCCCCATCTTATAAATGCGCGTATAGCGGTCGGAGCGGTATAAAAAATATTGATTTTATATTTATCGATGATGCGCCAGAATCTATCAGGCTCAGGATGATTTGGAGCGCCTTCGTACATCACGGAAGTTGCGCCGTTTAACATCGGTCCGTAGACAACGTATGAGTGTCCCGTTACCCAACCGATATCTGCTGTGCACCAATAAATGTCTTCATCTTTCAGATCGAACACAAGTTTGGATGTTAAATAAGTATTAACCATGTACCCGGCAGTTGTGTGAAGAATTCCTTTCGGTTTGCCGGTTGTGCCTGAAGTATAAAGAATGAAAAGCGGATGTTCTGAATCGAGCGGAACGGCTTGGTTGTCATCATTAACTGATTGCATTATTTCATGCCACCAGTGGTCGCGTCCCGGATACATAGAAATATTTGAATCGGGAATTCTGCGGTACACTACAACATTTTCAATTGTTGGTGTCCCTTCGAGAGCTTTATCGACAGCAGGTTTCAAGTAAACTAAATTACCTCGGCGTAAAGCAGCGTCTTGTGTAATAACAAGTTTAGCTTGCGCATCGTTAATTCTATCTTTTAGCGCTTCGGAACTAAAACCGCCAAAAACAACGGTGTGAACAGCTCCAACTCGCGCGCACGCTAAAATGGCAATTGCAAGTTCGGGAACCATTCCCATATAAACGGCAACACGATCGCCTTTGCCAATTCCCAATTGTTTTAATACATTCGCAAATTTACAGACTTCACGGTACATCACCTGATAAGTAAGAATGCGGGTTTCGCCCGGTTCACCTTCCCAGATTATTGCCGCTTTATTTCTTCGCCAGGTTGTTAAATGACGGTCGAGACAATTGTAACTTAAATTTGTTTTACCGCCGATGTACCATTTGGCATGTGGCGGATTCCATTGTTTTACTTTTGTCCAATACTTAAACCAATGTAACTCACCGGCAACATCTCCCCAAAACTTTTCAGGATTGAGGATGGACTCCTTGTACATCTTTTTATACTGCGCCATCGATTTGATGTTAGCGCTTTTTGTAAATTCTTTGTTTGGTTGAAACACACGTTTTTCGTCCATCACGGATGTTATGTTTTCTTGTGATTGGGACTGCGAACTATTCTTCATTTCGGCTCCTCTTTGAAATAAATGAATTGCTCTTGTAAAATAGAAATTGAAATGAAATAATCAAATAGAAAGGAAATGAATTTTTAGGGGGAAAAATTAGAAGCCGGGTTTAATCCTCTTCTGAAGGAGTCAAAAATATTTCGTCTTCGGAAATAAAGACTTTAGAACATAACTCTCCTTTAAATTTTCCCTTTTGTTTACAGTTGGAAAAATTAGCTTGTACTTTTTTCTTGCTTTTACTTTTTGCGGAAAAAGCAAAATTGTCTAAAGCTTTGTTGCATTCCGTGCAGAATTCTAAGGATAAATCCGGGGTTATTGCTTCGCTTGTCTTTTTAGTTTTCATCGTTTACTCGTGGTGTAAAAATAATCGTAATGCTTGTAATATAAAAGTGAATGCGGAAACTATTTCATCATCGTTTTTCAGCATTCCATTTTAAGATGTTTGTTATTATTACAAACACATTAACAGGTGATAAAGTTCAAAATATCTTTTCCCAAATTCTTGTGAATAGTGATCAACGACTAATGACCATTTTTCCCCTTTGCTTAATACTTAGAGAATTGTATTTTTGAACTGAAAATATTTATCGAGTTGATCCCTTAAAAGACAACTACGGTTTTCACAAATTAAAATTTTAGGACTTGACTCCGACATGTCGGAGCAGATATCTATGCAAACAAAAAAACATTTCTCCGTTTTTCCGATTGATTCTTCAACCGAAATCCCATTAACCTCTGCACTCTTCTGTATAGTGAAATTTCATATCGCTTCAAGTTTGAGACAAAAATGAAAACCATACAAGAATTCAAATCGATGAAACTTGCAGACAAAAAGATCTCCGTTGCAACTTGTTACGATCACTGGTCTGCTTTAATTCTGGACGAAAGCGATGTTGACGCAGTGCTTGTAGGCGATAGCGCCGCAATGGTAATGCACGGCTTTGATACAACAATAAATGCTGAACTCGAAATGATGCGTTATCACGTAGCCGCTGTTAAAAGAGGATTGAAAAATAAATTCCTCATCGCCGATCTCCCCTTCCTTGCTCACAAAAAAGGTTTAGCATTTTTAACCGATGCAGTTGATGCATTAATGAAAGCCGGAGCTCAAGCGGTTAAACTTGAAGCAGCGGAAGGAAATCTTGAAAGCATCAAACACTTGGTTTCGGCAGGTGTTCCGGTAATGGGGCATCTTGGTTTAACACCGCAATCAATTAACAAACTCGGTGGGAATAAATTGCAAGGAAATGATACATCTTCTTCCGAACGGATTTTGAAAGATGCACAATCTCTTGAAGAAGCAGGTTGTTTTGCAATTGTGCTGGAAATGGTTCCTGCAACTTTAGCCAAAACAATTACAGAAACTTTGTCGATCCCAACAATTGGTATTGGTGCCGGAGTTTATACAAGTGGACAAGTTTTAGTTCTTCATGATTTATTAGGATGCTCAAAAGATTTTAATCCGAAATTCCTCCGCAAATATCTAGACGGATTTTCACTTATCAAATCGGCGTTGAACGCTTACAATTCAGATGTAAAAGAAGAAAAATTTCCTTCAACAAAGGAGAGTTACTGATGACAAAAATTATTAAGTCCGTGAAAGAATGGAATGACCTCTATTTTGAAGAAAATCTTTCTCCTTCACAACTTGGGTTTGTGCCAACGATGGGAGCATTGCATAAGGGACACGCGTCGCTGATGCAAAAATCTGTTACAGAAAATATTCGTACCGTCGTAAGTATCTTTGTGAATCCGACACAGTTTAATGATCCAAAAGACCTTGAAAAGTATCCTAAAACTTTCGAGCAGGATTTTCATATGTTGGAAGAATTGGATGTAGATTTTCTTTTCTTCCCGGAGTATGAAGAACTTTATGCGGACAACTTCATTTATCAAGTTCATGAAAATTCATTCAGCAAAATTTTATGCGGTGCCTTCCGCAGCGGACACTTTGACGGCGTGTTAACCGTTGTACTAAAATTATTGAACATAATAAAACCGGGACGAACTTATTTCGGTGAGAAAGATTATCAACAATACAAATTGATAAAAGGAATGGCTGAGGCTTTTTTCTTGCAAACTGAAATAATCGCATGCCCAACCGTGCGTGATGCAGACGGACTTGCATTGAGTTCACGCAATTTGCTCCTCACTCCGGAAGAACGAGAATTTGTGCTTAACTTTCCGCGCCTTCTCAAGTCGAATAAATCATCCGATGAAATAATATTTGAATTGGAGCAACTTGGTTTCAAGGTTGATTATATTGAAGAATACGACGGCAGACGTCTTGGCGCTGTTTATGCCGGAAAGGTGAGGTTGATCGATAATGTCAAATTATAAAATTCTTTTTAAAATCAGCGGTTCAATTGCGGCATACAAAAGCGCTTATCTTATTTCAAAACTTGTACAAAATGGTTTTGAAATAAAAGTAGTTGCGACAGATTACGCGCTCAAATTTATCGGCAAGGCAACGCTCGAAGGATTGACCGGGAATAAAGTCTATACCGATTCTTTTGAAGAGGGAGAGATGATGAGTCATATCAATCTGAACAAATGGGCTGATCTGACAATCGTTTGTCCTGCAACTGCAAACACGATAAATAAACTTGCTGCGGGAATTGCAGACAATTTGTTAACCTCTTTGTTTCTTGCTCATGACCGTACAAAACCATATTTAATTGCTCCAGCGATGAACACGCTAATGTTCGATCATCCCGCAACACAAGCATCTCTCACTAAATTGAAAGAGTGGGGCGTACAAATTCTACCAACTGCCGAAGGTTACTTAGCTTGCGGCGATACCGGAAAAGGAAAATTGTTGGAACCGGATGTCATTTACGAATATATTCTTTCAGGGTTAAAGAAGAATGAATCGCATGAAAAACGCAAACTCAAAATCTTAATAACTTCCGGTGGAACAAAAGAAAACATCGACGGTGTGCGTTATCTTTCCAATCTCAGCACCGGAAAAACCGGAGCTGCAATTGCGGAATATTTTTCACATAACTTTCATGAAATCATCTTTGTTCATGCGCAAAATTCTGCAATCCCACATACTGACTGCAAACTCATTCCCTATTTTAGTTTTGATGAGCTGAACAAGCAATTGAAATCTCTTCTTTCAAACAAAGACTTTGATGCGGTTATTCACCTTGCTGCCGTTGGCGATTATTCCGTTGAATCCATTGAAGTCAACGGAGAGAAGAACAAACCTCCGCTGACAAAAAAGCTTGATTCTTCTGGAGAAAAAATAAACATCGAATTAAAACGAAATGAAAAAATCATTAATCACTTAAAAGAATATTCTAAGAACAAGAATCTTGTATTAATAGGATTTAAGCTGACGAATACACAAAATGAAAATGAAAAAATTACGGCTGTTGAAAAACTTTTCGAAGAATCGAAGTGTGATGCTGTAGTTTTAAATGATAAAAGTGATCGTGATGAAATAAATCAGCAAAAGAATTTTTCAATTTTCACACAACCGAAGAAATTTGATATATGCCAAACGGCAGAAGATGTAGCTCAAAAAATTGAATCAATAATCTTGAGTATGAAGAATGGCGAATAACCGAATTCACTTTCCACTTCCTACTTTTAACTTTCCACTTATTAAAGGAGATGTAAATGTTGCTTTGTCTTGATGTTGGAAACACGCAAATGCACGGTGGAGTTTTTGATGGCGATCAACTTGTCTATCAATTCAGAAAAACTTCTAAGCAAGAATTTTCATCCGATGAATTTGGAGTTTTTCTCCGCTCGGTTTTACGGGAAAGCAAAATTGATCCCGACCAGATAAATGCTATTTCCATTTGCAGCGTCGTGCCGGATTTGAATCACTCTCTTCGCAACGGTTGTTTGAAATATTTTAATACTGATCCATTCTTTTTAAAACCGGGTGTTAAAACCGGACTGAAAATTCAGTACCGCAATCCGCTTGAAGTCGGTGCAGATAGAATTGCCAACGCAATTGCCGCAATGCATTTCTATCCGAACAAAAATCTTATTGTTGTTGATTTTGGAACTGCAACTACGTTTTGTGCTATTTCCAAAAAGAAAGAATATCTCGGTGGAATAATTCTTCCCGGAGTAAAAATTTCTATGGAAGCGTTGGAAAGTAAAACAGCCCAACTGCCAATCGTTGAAATAAAAAAAACTGTTACGGTGATTGGAAAATCAACGGTCGAAAGTATCCAGTCGGGATTATACCACGGACAGATTGGAATCGTTCGCGAGTTGAAAGCAAAGATCATTCAGGAAGCATTTGCTGACGAACCGCCGGTAGTTTTAGCGACGGGAGGATTTTCCCGCTTGTTTGAAGATGAGAATCTTTTCAAGGAAATCATTCCAACATTGGCATTACAAGGATTGTACTTTGCATATATGATGAATCAAAAACAGAAAAAGGAAGAGTAGTGAGAAGAACATTATTAAAATCGAAAATACACAGAGCAACCGTTACAGGCGCATATTTAGATTACGAAGGCTCAATAGCCGTTGACCCGCAATTATGCAGCGCGGCAGACATGAAGGAATTTGAAAAAATTGATATTTACAATGTGAATAACGGTGCAAGGTTTTCAACCTATATTATTTTCGGAAAAGAAGGAGAGATTAGTCTGAACGGCGCCGCGGCTCGAATGGTGCAGATCGGTGATTTAGTTATTCTTGCAAGTTATGCAGAATATGATGAAGAAGAATTGGAAAACCACAAACCGAAAATTGTTTTAGTGGATGGGAAGAATAAAATAATAGAGAAAGTGTAATCCGAACTTTGTAGAGACTTGCCATGGCAAGTCTCTACACAAATCTTTTAAACTTGCACAGGTGCAATCGGGTTTGCCGTATGACGCATTGAATGAACTTTGTTTTTCGGTTCCAAACTCACTTCATCTTTTACAACGGCTTCAAATTCTTCTCTAAATCTTTCGATCATAAATTTAACAGGCCAAGCCGCCGCATCACCTAAAGCGCAAATAGTATTGCCTTCAATATTTTTCGCAATTGTTATAAGAAGATCAAGGTCTTTACTTGTTCCTTCGCCACGGACTAATCTATTTAAAATTTTCAACATCCAGCCGGTTCCTTCACGGCAAGGAGTGCACTGTCCGCAGCTTTCGTGATAATAAAATTTTGCAATGCGCGCTAAAACTCTTACTAAGTCGGTATCCTCATCCATCACCATAACTCCGCCGGTACCAATTGCAGAGCCTACAGCTTTAAGTGATTCGGCATCCATCTTAACGCCTTCAAGTTGATCGCCGCGTAACGGAGGCATTGAAGAACCGCCGGGAATAACACATTTAATTTTTTTGTCACCGATAACTCCATCGGCGTATTTGTAAATAATATCTGTAAGCAAAGTGCCTGAAGGTAATTCAAAAACTCCAGGATTATTTACGTGTCCGCTCACACCAAATAAAATTGTTCCGGGATGTTTCGGTTCGCCGATTGCAGAAAACCATTCCCATCCTTTTTTAATTATTGGAGGAATGTTGGTAATTGTTTCAACGTTGTTAATTGTGGTTGGATTTCCCCACAAACCATTTTGCGCCGGGAACGGTGGCTTTACTCGCGGGTAGCCGCGCTGTCCTTCAATTGAATTCATCAATGAAGATTCTTCGCCGCAGATGTAAGCGCCGGCTCCTTTATGCACATAAATGTTGCAAGAAAAATCTGTTCCGAAAGTTTCTTTCATCTTATCGCCGATGAAACCTTTTTCGTACGCATCATCAACAGCTTTTTGAAGAAGTTTTATCCATTTATGATATTCGCCTCGAACGTATATGTAGGCGCTCTTTGCACCGATAGCATAACACGCAATGATAGTACCTTCAATTAATTGATGAGGATTGCGTTCTAAAATTTGTCTGTCTTTAAATGAACCCGGCTCGCTTTCGTCACCGTTAACGCAAAGATATTTCGGCTTGTCGTTATTCTTCGGCATGAAGCTCCATTTTAATCCGGCAGAGAAAGCTGCGCCGCCTCTTCCGCGTAAACCGGATTTTTTAACGGTATCAATTATCTGATCGGTCGTTTGTGTAAATGCCGATTTAGCGGCTTCGTATCCGCCGTTCTGTATGTAAACATCAAGCTGATGAAAATTTTCTATTTCCGGTAAAACTATTTTTTCCATTTATAAAATCAATTTAATGAGTCTAATATTTGCAGAGCTTTTTCTTTATCTAATTTTTCAAAGTAATCTTCGTTCACAGCTATCATCGGGGCAGTGCCGCAGGAACCCATACATTCAACTTCTTCAAGAGAGAATTTTTTGTCGTTTGAAACATCACCATTGTCTAATCCCAATTTCTCTTTAACGGCATCATAAATTTGATAGCCACCGCGAAGCATGCATGATACGTTTGTACAAACTTGAATGTGATATTTTCCCATTTCCTTTTTATGGTACATCGTATAAAAAGTAACCACGCCAAAAACATCTTCTTCGTTCATTTCTAAAATTGATGCGGTTTCAAGCATCACTTCTTTAGAAATCCAACCGTTTTGTTCTTGGGCAAGATAAAGCACCGGCATAACCGCCGCTTGCGTTGTGGGATACTTTTTTAATATCTGTTCAATCTTTTGAAGATTTTCTTCTGAAAATTTGAATTCCATTTTTTTCTACTTTTTTATTCGTGAACCATCTATCATCCCTACGGGATTTTATTTTCCAAAGGGAATTTTATTCTACCAACATTTAATCCCTAACGGGATTAGAATCAATTTCATTTCTGCGATTGTAACTTGAAATCCATTCCTAATTCACAATCTGGTATACCAGAACCAAATAGTTGCTTATCATCGATTGGATGGCTGCATGAATGAATGGAAAACATTCATCCATTCATTTTCATTCATCCATTCTCTAAATAATTTAATATTTTCGTCATTTTGCTCAGAATATTTTTATTAACTTTTTAATTTATTTGTCAGCTTCACCCATAATCGGATCGATAGAGCCGACGATTGCAACAACATCCGAGATCATTTGTCCTTTAACTAAGTGAGGGATTGCTTGTAAATTTGCAAACGAGGGAGACCTGATCTTCATTCGCCAAGGCTGTCCTTCTCCTTTACTAACAATGTAAAAGCCAAGTTCCCCTTTAGGATTTTCAACTGCGTGATATACATCGCCAACGGGTGGATTAATTCCAAAATTCACAATCATAAAATCATGGATCAGTTCTTCCATTTTTGTGTAAATCTCTGTTTTTCTCGGAAGAACTTTTTTCGGACTGTTCAGCATCACTTCGCCGTTTGGAATTTTATCAATTACCTGGCGGACTATTTTTGCACTCTCACGCAATTCATCTGCGCGGACAAAATACCTTGCCAGGCAATCACCTTCAGTATAAGTTGGAATTTTAAAATCCATCTCATTATAAAAAAGATAAGGAGTCGCTCTCCGTAAATCAAATTCAACTCCGCTAGCGCGTAAATTTGGACCGGTGAAACCAATATCGATTGCATCCTCTTTGGAAATAACACCAACGCCTTCCAACCGTTCTACAAAAATTCTGTTCCCGTTGAGCAGCCGTTCCATCTCATCAAGTTTTTCTTCAAACTGATCGATGAACACGATGATATTTTTTAAAGTATCCGAAGAAACATCGGAAGCAACTCCGCCGATTCTTGTATAGCTTGTTGTAAAACGGGCGCCGCAAATGACGTCGAAAAAGTCAAGAATCTTTTCGCGTTCACGCAATCCCCAGAGAAAAACCGTTAACGCGCCGACATCCATTGCAAGTGCACCGATAGCAACAAGATGAGAACACATTCTTGCAAGTTCTGCAAGAAGCATGCGGATATATTGGGCACGAGGTGGAGCAGTAATTCCGGCAAGTTTTTCCACTGCCAACGCGTATGCAACGTTATTTGCCGGAGGGGCAATATAATCTAACCGATCGGTGTGAGGAATAAATTCGAGATACGACATGTTCTCAGCCATCTTCTCATATCCGCGGTGGAGATAACCTAATTCGGGAACACAGGCAATAACCGTCTCGCCATCCAAGCGAAGCAGCAACCGCAAAACGCCATGTGTTGCAGGATGCTGCGGACCCATGTTCAGGATCATTTCATTTTCTAATGCGTCATCAATTGTAATATGTGAATCAGCGCCAAGCAACGCTTGAACTATCTTTGGGTGCACATCGTCTTTAGTTAATTTTTGCATAGACATAAACTCATTATTTTTTCGGGAGTGGAATTGCGCCGGGAATTCCCATCAGCGGATATTCTTTTCTTAACGGATGATATTCAAATTCTTCTGGCATATACATTCTTCGCAAATCGGGATGATTGAGAAAAGTAATCCCGTACATATCATACGCTTCTCGCTCAGCCCAGTTGGCGGCTTTCCAGATTGAAGAAACTGATTCCACTGAGCATTCAGTTTCATCGACATCAACTTTTAAGCAAAGGCGGAATTTATTTTCCATAGAAAAAATATGATACACAACGGTAAATCTATTTTTTCGCGTCGCCCAATCAATTGCCGTAACGTCTTCGCAAAAATTGAACTTCAATCCATCTTCATCTTTTAGAAATGCACAAACGTTTACGATTGCCGATTTATCAAACTTCAAAGTCAATTCATCAAATTGTTCAATAAATTCAAATTGAACAGTGGTGAATTGTTTCTCTAATTTTTCTTTTAGTAATTCTTTCATAAAGCTTTAATTCTTTGAGAGAGATAGTTCACCCTGCTTTTCATCATAGCTGGTGTGAGGTGGATCCGGGAAATCTTTTACACGGGTTTTTCCAATTTTATCTTGAATCTGCATTAACGCATTCAACAAGTTTTCAGGTCTTGGCGGACAACCGGCAGCATAAATATCAACCGGCAAAAATTGATCGATACCCTGAACGACGTTGTAGCTTCTGTACATTCCTCCCGTAGAAGTGCATGCGCCCATCGCAATTACCCATTTGGGTTCCGGCATCTGATCAAAAATCTTTTTCACAACGTGTGCCATTTTATAAGTAACGGTTCCGGCAACAATCATCAAATCGCACTGTCGCGGAGTAAACCGCATTACTTCCGAACCGAACCGGGAAATATCATATTTCGGATCGCCTGAAGCCATCATTTCGATAGCACAGCAGGAAATTCCCATTGGCATGGGCCAAACGGAACTTTCTCTTGCCCATGCAGCCAGAGCGTCAACGGTGGTTGTAAAAAAACCGTCGTTAATTAATTTACTTTCTAATCCCATTTAAAACCGCCTTTTTTGTAAGCATAAAGGAATCCAATCTCAAAGACCACCAAAAAGAGTAACATAGAAAAGAAGATAGAAATTCCAAACTCTGCATAAAGTCTTTTGAATTGCACCGCCCACGGATAAACAAAGATCACTTCCAAATCGAAAATGATAAAGAGCATTGCAACAATGTAATACTTAACGGAAACTCGATCATGGGTAGTACCAATCGGCTTCATACCGCTTTCGTACGTTGAAAGTTTTTCCGAAGTAGGTCGTTTTGGTCCAAAAATGTTGGACGAAAAAACCGTAGCTGTTGCAAAAATGGCTGCAAAGCCGAAAACTAAAAATATGGGGATATATTCAATTAGCATTTTTTCTTTTAATTATTTTGGACTCAAATTTATCATAAATACCTTTGAATGTCAATTTACTTAGGAGTTTCCTGAAGTATATTTTTGCTGGTCGGGGTGAAAATTGCTTAGTCAATTCAAGAAAAAAATTTTATTTTGACATAAGAATAATTCAAATAGAAGGAAACCTATGGAACTTCAATTTATTGGCGCGGCAAAAACTGTGACCGGATCTCTCCACTATTTCAAAGTAAATGGTAAAAAGTTTATCATCGATTGCGGATTGATTCAAGGTAAACGAAAAGAAGCATTTGAACTTAACCGGAAATTTGAGTTTTTTGAACCGGAGGAAATTGATTTTGTCATACTTTCTCATGCGCACATCGACCATGCAGGCAACCTTCCTAATCTTGTTAAAAGAGGTTTTCAAGGAAATATCTACGCCACTCTTGCAACACGCGATCTTTGCTCGGTGATGCTTTTGGATAGCGCGCACATTCAAGAAAAAGACGTTGAGTATGTAAATAAGAAAAGAAAAAAACAGAACAAAAATCTTTTTGAACCTCTGTACACCACGCAGGATGTGCATGAAACTATGTCGCTGTTTGTCGGATTGAATTACCGCCGTACTTTCAAAATAGATGATAACATTTCCGTGACTTTTTATGATGCCGGACATATTTTGGGTTCAGCCATCGTTTATTTAAATATAAAAGAAAATGGGAAAGAGTTTACCTTTGGTTTTTCAGGTGATCTTGGAAGACCAAATTTGCCCATCCTTAAAGACCCGGAGAAAATTCCCGATGTTGATTATTTTATTTGCGAAAGTACCTACGGCGGAAGATTTCATGAGACATTTGACAAATCGGAAGAAAACCTCACCGAAGTTTTGAAGAAAGCGATTCAACGAAAAGCGAAAATTATCGTTCCTTCTTTCAGCGTGGGAAGAACGCAGGAACTTGTTTATGTGCTCAATCAAATCTTTGAAAAAAAATTAGTCCCGCCTATTCCAATTTTTGTTGATAGTCCGTTATCTGTGAACACCACGGCAATTTTTAGACTTCATCCCGAATGTTTCGATAATGAGACCATCAACTTTATGCAGCAACATCGCGATCCATTCGGATTTGAAAAATTAAAATATATAACAGATGTAGAAGATTCAAAAAAATTAAATGAAATTGATGGACCGGTGATGATCCTTTCAGCTTCGGGAATGGCAGAAGCCGGAAGAATTCAGCATCATCTTGCTAACAATATCAGCAATCCAAATAATATCATTCTTATCGTTGGTTATTGTGCTGAACATACCTTAGGAAGAAGAATCGTTGAACGGCAGCCGGAAGTAAAAATCTTCGGCGAGGTCTTTCCTTTGAACGCCGAAGTTATCGTTTTTAACTCCTTGAGCGCTCATGCAGACGCGAATGAATTGATAGATTATTGCAGCAAGTTTGACAAAGAAAAAATGAAAAATTTCTTTCTGGTACATGGCGACGAAGACCAGCAAATTAAGTTCCGGGAACGATTAATGGTAGCGGGATTCAAGAACGTTACTATTCCATTCCGCGGAGATGTTTTCAACTTGTAGCTTATGCAAAAAATATTTTTCTTGAAAAATAGATTGATTTACTTAGTCTGCAATAAAATACGGGCGGTTTAGTTTGATGAAGTATTTTTTTTTAATACTTTTTTCGCTCGGTTTACAACTCACTTTTTCGCAAAATGAAAGTAACCGGGACTCCGTCTCAGTCTTATTTCAAGCTGATACATTAAACTTTTTTAAGACAAAACTGAACAAACTTCTATCAACGTATCAACTGCAATCAAATTTTCTCTATAACAAAACTTTGTCGGATTTCTCCTTCTCAGTAAAAGAGAATTATGGATCAACCTTAATCCAATCAGTTGAAAAAAGTATAAAGGATGAACATTTTTTTTCACTGGGGACAGTCTATAATTTAAGTGAAAATCTTTCCGGGGGATTTGTAATAAACCATTCGATCCTTTCCGATTCAAGAAAAATTGGAATAAATTCTGCCGAGCAGTCAAGTATTGTTTTTATTCCGCGTTATACTTTTGCTCCGGATATTTTCATTGCTCCGTATGCGGGTTACTCAAGCAACAGACAGATTGGCGTACATGATGACGGCGTTTTGTATGGTGGTGAAGCAAATTTGAAAACTAACTCGGGCGAAGGTTTTGAGTTGGTTTCCTCCGTAAAAATTAAACAGGAAGATATTTTACCAAGAAAAAATAATGTAAAGGACCTGGGTATCTCCGCCACAAATAAATTTTCTGAGTTTATCGGAAACATTCTTACCGTATCCTATTTGGAAACACGAAAGGATTTCTATTACGAGGCTGATTCGCTTACCCGGAAAGAGTATTCGGTCGTGAATAATATTCAAAGCAGAAAAGAAAACAATTTCCGGTTTGATGATTCTCTCCGCTATTTTCAATTTTTCCCGAATACAAACTTTACCTTGCATAGTTCCGTGCTTTGGAGAAAAATATATCGAGACACAAAGTATAAGTCGTCAGAGGCTTCAACACGAATGTTCGATACGGAAATTCATGAACTTAAACTTGACCTTGAAGGGGTGGTAGAGTATATAAAAAAAGATTTTCGGTTTATGATGAAAACTGCTTTTACCGAGCGAGATGAAAAACATTCCGCTAAAAATTATGATGGGGCAAATCCCTTTTTTTTTGAACAGAGGAATAGTTCGGAATCGCAAAAAAATAATTTTACGCAACTGACTAATCTCACTATCTCAAGCGATTATGATATATCAAATAAAAATAAAATCTCTTTAAGTCTGTTTCATAATAAGCTAACCTACGATACTCCCAGCAAAGAAAATTATGACGACCGGGATGAACTTCTCTCCATTCTCAAATTAAAATATTCTCACTTTTTAAATCCGTATTTTGAATTCTTTGCATCAACGGAAGGAACGATTAATAAATTAGTTTATATTTCGTCTCAACGGAGTTCCAATAATAATGTAAACCGGATTCTTAAATTGCAGTCAGGTGGAAATTTTACGGGTAAAAGACTTCGTTCCTTCAACTCATTTGAAGTTTCCGCAAATTATACCGTTTATGATTATGAAGATTTGAATCCCAATTATAAAAGTTACTCATTTCGGCAATTCGGGATTTTGGATTCAACAACATTTCGATTGGCTCGAAATATTGATTTGAAATTTCGTGGTTATTTAAGGCTCTCAGAACAAGGTGAATTGAAATGGAAAGAGTTTTCACTTAAACCAACTCGATTTTTGGAAGAAACGTTTTTTACACCTCAACTTGCCTATTTTTATATGGATACTCAGTTCGTGATAGGATATAGACAATTTTCTTTAAAAACTTTTACCTATAAACAAACGGATAAAGTTCTTGAGTCTTACTATCTAAGCAGGGGGCCCTTAACCGAAATTTACTACTCGGTTGCTGGGAAAGTACAGCTTCAACTAAAAGCCTGGTATGAGTTTGTAACTTTAAATAACCAAAAAGTTAGTGAAATTCCCAACCTCGATTTTGCACTATTGTTAAATATTTAAATTGCAGATACAATAATTTTCCTTATTTTTCGCTAAAAAGATTTAACATCATTTGGAAACACAAAATTATCATCTTGAAATAAAAAGCGATCCGAACAACTTGATTGTTGTGGAGGAGTTCTTCAATCAAATTGCGGTGGAAATTAACTTGCCGGAAAAGCGTTTCCCGGAGTTGATGGTTGCATTAACAGAAGCTATTACTAACGCTATCATTCATGCCAACAAAAAAGATCCCTCTAAAATGGTTAATATTGATTTTATTGTTGAAGATAAGATGTTAACAATAAAAGTAAAAGACGAAGGTACTGGTTTTGATCCGGCATCCATTCCTGATCCTACTCAACCCGAGAACATTTTTAGAGATTCCGGTCGCGGTGTTTATTTGATGAAAGTCTATTGTGATGAAGTCTATCACAATATTACTCCCACTGGAACAGAAACTGTTCTGAAAATTTCGTTTTAGTTTAAAACAGAAAAGGCACCTCAAATGAGATGCCTTTTAAATTTCGAACTAAAATATTAAAAGCTATATATCCAACTTTTTAATATTTGCGGTTACATCATCTGCAGATTTTTTCAATCCTGCAATCTCTTCATCCGTCAATTTTAATTCAAGAATTTTTTCAATACCATTTGCATTAAGTTTTACAGGAACGCCGCAATAAACATCGTTCAAACCATACTCACCCTCAAGCCATGCTGAACAAGGTAAAACTCTATTGCTATTTCTTGCAATCGCTTCAACCATTTCAACGGCTGATGAAGATGGGGCATAATAGGCGCTTCCGGTTTTAAGATAGTTTACAATTTCTATTCCGCCGTTACGTGCGCGGGTAACCAAAGCTTCGATTCTTTCAGCAGAAATTAACTCTGAAATGGGAATTCCTGAAATAGTTGAATAACGAACTAACGGAACCATGGAATCGCCGTGTCCACCCAATACCATCGCTTGTACATCTCTAACCGAAACGTTTAATTCTTGTGCAATAAAAAGTCTGAATCGAGCTGAATCCAGAATTCCAGCCATGCCGATAACTCGATTTTTAGCAAAACCGCTAACTTTTTTAGCAACATAAGCCATAACATCAAGTGGATTAGAAACAACAATAAGAATTGAATTCGGGGAATGAGTTACAACTTGTTCGGTAACTGATTTTACGATTTTTGTATTAGCCAACAAAAGATCGTCGCGACTCATACCGGGTTTTCTTGCTAATCCCGCGGTAATTACAACAATATCGGAATTTGCAGTTGCCGCATAATCGTTTGCCCCAATAACTGCCGAATCGAAACCTTCGACAGGAGCGCTCTCCCACATATCAAGTGCCTTGCCTTGTGGAACTCCTTCAAGAATATCAACAAGTACAATTTCTTGAGCTAATTGCTTTTCAGCAATTCTCTGTGCCGCCGTAGAACCAACATTTCCGCCGCCAATAACCGTTATTTTTTTCATGTTCTCCTCTGATTTAAGTTTGTTAAACTACAGGGTAAACAGAAACTTTCTGTCTATCTCCTCTACCGATTTCAAACTTTACTTGTCCAGCAGCAACTGCAAAAAGAGTATCATCTCCGCCAATTTGCACGTTAGTTCCCGGATGAAACTTTGTTCCTCTTTGACGCACGAGAATTTCTCCGGCATTAACTTTTTGTCCGCCGAATCTTTTTACGCCCAAACGCTGCGCGTTACTATCTCTACCGTTC
>Ga0209417_1002743_pt1 | contig 25696 bp, 24 predicted proteins | sample RifGroF2_FD_184002 | JGI IMG/M metagenome (GOLD analysis project Ga0209417, IMG submission 184002) | Groundwater microbial communities from Rifle, Colorado, USA - Groundwater F2 (SPAdes) (version 2) | ecosystem: Environmental > Aquatic > Deep subsurface > Groundwater | place: Rifle, Colorado... | reverse complement strand
GGTATTGGTATCTAAGTATTTTGCGTTATTAATTTTAACATTCAAAGGAATTTGTTTGCCCATAGAGGTAACAATATGATCAAAAGTCAGATTTAACTTGCCGCCTCTGCTAAGATAAAAGTTTTTCTTTATTTCACCGGTTCTTCCTCTGACTATAGTTCCTGCGGGTATAATTACTTTTGTTCCTATACTTATATCTTGAAGTAAAGTAGCTCTAAAAGTATCTCCTAATGTATTGTTGTATGAATTAACAGGTGTTTCCATTCTTAATTTAAGTGTTGTACCGGCAGGGACTCTTTCAGATTTAATATCTGCCTGCATAAGGTTTGATAAATTATTTGCGGCAAAGTTAACAGTATTAGGCTCGTTAGAAGGCATAACCTGTGCAATGCTTATATTTCCAAGAATTAGCGATAAACCAAGAGATAATGCCAATAATTTTTTAAATTGTTTCATAATCCGCTCCCAATATTTTTTAATTACTTACTTTATATATAAGAAAAAACTTAACACTTATTTTAAATAGATTTTTACTTTTTAGCAAATTATTAACAAATGTAAATAAAATTTCATGTTTTGACTTTGGAAGCGATAATTTTTGTTTATATAAATAAGAGGAGTATTAAAAAGAATTTTAAACTGAATATTTTATCATGGGGGTCTTAATACTAGATAAATAGGAGGATATGCAATGGGTATTGCTGCGAGTCAAGCACGTTTAATGATGGTTTCGCGCTATCAAAGTGATTTAGAATTTGCAATGCAAATGATTTCTCAGAAAAGAACAGTTTTAGCTTATCAAGCACAATCCGCAGCTGAAAATTATCCTGAATTGGCAGCTGAATATCACACATTAGATAAAAAACTTGAAGCTGAAATGAAAACTCTTGAAACACAACATAAAATGGTTTCAACAGAATATGATTCAGTTAAAAAGGTTCTTGATGACAACATATCAAGATCGATGAAATATATGACTTAGTTGTGTTTAAAATAAAAAATTAATAAAAAAACATCTGATTTTTAAAAATCAGATGTTTTTTTATTAAAATATGTTAATGGCTGAAAGTCAAGGGGAAAGGGCTTATCGAGTTTTATTTATTTGAATTGTTACAAAATATTAAGCCAATTCGAGCAAATTTAGCACTTTTTGGAAGTATTTCTTTTTTATATATATAAGAAACACAAAGCACATACAAAACACACACACAATACGAAATTAGCTTTATAGAATTAATTACAAGGAGGATTTGCAATGGGTATTGCTGCATCACAAGCACGTTTAATGATGATTGTTGGTTACAAGAGCGATTTAGAATTTGCAATGCAAATGATCGCACAAAAAAGAACAGTACTTGCTTACCAGGCACAAGCAGCAGCTGAAAATTATCCGGAACTGGCGGCTCAATATCACGTACTGGACAAAAAACTTGATGCTGAAATGAAAACTTTAGAAACACAACAAAAAATGGTTTCAACAGAATATGATTCAGTTAAGAAAATTCTTGATGACAATATTACAAAATCAATGAAATATTTATCATAATTAAATCTTAAATAAAATATAACTAATTATTTATAAAGAAAGAGCATTCTATCAAGAATGCTCTTTCAATTTTTGGTTGATATAGTCTAATATTATACCGCTCTAATTAAATTCTTCTTTTTTTTTGAATAAATACTCAAGTTTTTTGAAATCGGCTTTAGTATTTTTATTTATTTCGCTGATGATTGTATTTTGTAACATATTCATTTTTTCGAGTTTTTGTTTTTCTGTATAACCGGGTATTTTTTCAAATATTTTTTTAAATAATGTCTTTGAAAGAATAGAGATTTTTAAATTATTAATGTTTTCCGTTATCTTAATTCCCGCATCCGAAATAATATCAGCGAGCATGTAGATAAAACCTAATTTTCTGTATTGGGATTTGTATGAATGTATTTCTTTAGTAAGTTGATTTTTCTTTTTTTCAAGCAATTCTTCTCTTGAGGCTTCTTCAAATTCAAGCAATTTAGAAGTTTTAATTTCATCATCAATTTTTTTTAATCTTTTTTCGGCTCTTTCAAGCTGTAATTCCAGTCTCAATGAGTCTGTAGGCAAAAATTTAATCAAATTTCTGTTAAGCATGTTGGAATCCAGATCATTGAATTCAATTGATTCATCGTCAAAAAGATTATTTTGACCGGAAAGTAAAAAAGATTTTTTTCCGGTGGGAGATTTTATGGAAAATCTTTTGTTTTGCGGCTTATACATAAATTTGCCGGAACTTTGGGCAATATTTTTTATATAGCTATCATCATTAAGTTTCACAAAAAAATCTCCGGTTTTTTGTTGTCATTGCGAGGAGCGGATTGTCGGCAGAGGCTGGAGAGACAGCCTGGCTGACTCGGAACGCCGTTTATCGCCGACAACCAAGCAGAGATGAAAGCCTGACGCGGCAATCCAAAGAGAAAAATCATTAATTTTTGGATTGCTTCGCTCCCGTTGGTCGCTCGCAATGACATCAAGAATATAGTTGAATTTTAGCTAACCAACCCTAGTCGCTAGTTAGTGTATACTGTCACCCTGAACTTGATTCAGGGTCTATCCAATTTTCGATTAATGTTTTAATTCCAAAATGGTAAGATGCTGAAACAAGTTCAGCATGACAATTTTTAGTTTTTTACAAAAAATTAATTAGCGACCGGAGTTAACCAGCAATTCAAGTTAATTACACGATTTAATAATAATGAAATTACTCTCGAAAGAAATCCTATTTTAACTGTATTCTTAGAAATAAATTTCCATTTCGCATTTTGAGCAGTTAAATTTAAGCTCATATTTGTGATTATTTTCATCAATTAGATAAAAAGGTTCTGTGGAATTAGATTCTTCTCTTTGCTCAGGATGACAAAAATGATGTTTTGAGCAAATATTAAATTGATGTTTCAGGCAATATTTTGTTGTCATAACTTTTTTACCCGCCATGTTTAAGCCTGTTTCAGCAGCAGGCTTAATTTCTTCAAGACCATGCCGTTTATAAAATTCTTCCGCGTATTTATTCAAAACATTTCCCGTATAATCAAACTTTTTATCAGGATAAGGGTAATTATTTTTTTCTATTTTCGTTATCTGTTGCGGGTATAACTTAATTCTTTCTTCTTCAAGCTTTTGTATGAGTTGTCTTCTGATTTCGTTAATTTCTTTTACAGGAATAAAATAAACATCTTTAAGGTTAATTTCTGTTGAATCAGCATAAAAATCGGTTTCACCTAATTTTAAAAGCTGTTTTTCTAAAGTTTCCAGAGCTTTTTCTTTATTTTGCGCTAATTCAAAACTGTTTTTGAGTGAGATTTGAGCTTTTACTCCTTCTTCATCGATTGCTATAAAAATTAATTCGTCATTCTCTTCTGATAAATAAAGATTCACTCCGATTTTTCTTTCAATTTTTGAGTTTTTAAGAGTTTTCAAAAATTCATGGTCAAGATTTCGGTAAATAAAAGTATTTTCCAGAATCCCGTTAATGTCATCGGGAAAAATATTATTTCCCATGACTTTATTGATTATTGTTCCCTGAAGCTCCATGTCTTTGTCAAAAAAGCATATCCCGTCAGCATTATTCAGTTTTGCATTTCCTGAAACGCTAAAAGAATTTTTTTGAACGAAATTTACTTTTCCGATTTCTTCTCCAATTGACTTCGGGGTATTTATGGATGAAACTACTTCATTTCTACCGTTAATAAAATACTCTGAATAGCCTCTGTTAAAAGTTTTTTGGGGATTAGGCGAAAAACTTATTATACTTTTGCCGATGGAATTCTTTGGAAGTTCTTTTTTCTCAAGGACAAAATCAAGTTCCTGTCTGTAAAAACTCACTATGTTTTTAATATATGCTTCATCTTTAAGCCGTCCTTCGATTTTAAAAGACGAAATTCCTGCATTTATAAGGTTTTCAAGATGATTAGAAAGATTTAAGTCTTTTAAAGAAAGCAAATATTTATCTTGAGCTATGATTTTGTTTTGAGAATCCACCAGTGAATATTTTTTTCGGCATGGCTGGGCGCACTCGCCTCTGTTTCCGCTTCTTCCGCCGATGGCGTAGCTCATATAACATTGCCCGCTATTGCAAACACATAATGCGCCATGAACAAAAAATTCAAGGTCAATTTTTGTTTTAGTTCGGATTTCTTTAATTTGCTCCAGAGAAAGTTCTCTAGCTAAAATCACACGCTGAAATCCTACTTCTTCGAGGAATTTGACTTTTTGTGAAGTTGTATTATTTGTTTGCGTGCTTGCAAATAACGGAATGGGCGGCAAATCCATTTCAAGCAAACCCATATCCTGAATTATAATTGCATCAGCTCCGATTTGATATAGTTTTTTGATTAAAGTATAAGCCTGTTGGATTTCGTTATTTTTTAGCAAGGTATTTATTGTTATATAGACTTTTGCGCGATATTTATGCGCAAATTTAATGAGTTGTTCTATATCTTCAAGAGAATTTCCGGCAGCGCTTCTTGCCCCGAATCTTTCAGCCGCAATATAAACGGCATCAGCGCCGCATTTTATTGCGGCAATACCGGATTCAAGATTTTTCGCAGGTGCGAGCAGTTCAATTGGTTTCATGTTTTTCCTCTGTCATTGCGAGGAGCTTGCGACGAAGCAATCCACACCCCTTTGTCATGCTGAACTTGATTCAGCGTCTGCCATCGATGATAAAAACCTTAATCGGGAATGGGTTAGATTGCCACGTCGGGCTTTCAGCCCTCCTCGCAATGACAACAAAAATTGGAATTATTTAACAATGATATTATCCTACAAACTTTCTAATTAGGGCTTTAAAAACTGAATTCAATTTTTTATATTTTAAACATGAAAAAATCTATTTGCGACATCGAAAAATATAATGAATTAAGCAAAAAATATAAAATAATTATTTTCGACTGGGACGGGACAGCTGTTCATACCAGAAATGATGATATCTCCAAGCTTATAGATGCTCTCGAAGAACTTCTTAAGCAGGGAATTTTTATAGTTGTTGTCACAGGAACGAATTTTGAAAATATTGACAGGCAGTTTTCTTCTCATATAAGTGGACTTTACAAAAAAAATCTGTTTATTTGCACCAATAGAGGTTCAGAGGTTTTTGGATTTGACGAAAATTCCCAGCCTGTTTTGATATTTCGGTTGAATATAGATAATGAAACTAATAAATTGCTTGATAAAATTGCAGAAAAAACAAAAAAAAATATCGAATCTAAAACTAAGATACGGTTAGAGTTAATTTATAACAGATTAAATCGCAGAAAGCTTGATTTAATACCTGAATGGGGGAATCCTTTGAAGTCAGAAATAGATAAATTAATCGTTGAAACAGAAAAAAAACTTAAAAATGCTGGCTTTAAAGAAGGAATAAAAGGTGCATTTGATTTAATGGAAAATAATGCGCGTCTTTTGGGGCTGAATGATGCCAGAGTTACAAGTGATGTGAAGCATATAGAAGTCGGGGTATCAGACAAATCCGATTCAATTAAATGGATTTTAGAAAATATTGCAGTTCCTAACAAAATTCAAGAGAATGAAATTTTGGTTATAGGTGATGAATTTGGTACTATTGCAGGCTTTGCCGGGAGTGATTTTAAAATGGTTGTTAAAAATCATAATGATATTACATATTTTTCTGTCGGCAAAGAGCCTGATGGTCTCTCTTCAAGAATAAAGCACATTGGAGGAGGACCGGAATGTTTTTTGAAAATTATTAAAAATCAGATAAAAACAGTATAAACATTTTATTTGTTTGTATTATAATATTAGTATAAATCGTGAACATTATCACGATTGGATCGTCTAGAAAACTACAGCCTGTAAATTATGCACAGTTTGAAAAAATCGGATTTTTTAGATGTACACATGGTAATTGAAATTTAGTTTATGGTGAAAAGAATGTCGAATTGTACAAGTTGTAACTGCAAAAGCAGTAAAAATTTACCTGAAGACTTAGTCAAAATCTTTGAAAAATACGCAAAGAAAAGAGAAAATGTAATCCCTTTGCTTCAGGATGTTCAGGAAAAGTATGGCTATCTTAGTAAAGAAAATTTAATAAGCATTTCAGAGTACTTAAATGTACCGACAAGTAATGTTTATGGTGTGGCAACGTTCTATAATCAGTTTAGATTAGTGCCTTTAGGAAAGCATATGATTAGAGTTTGCAGAGGTACTGCCTGTCATGTGAAAGGATCAGATAAAATTCTTTCCAGAATTGAGTCAGAGTTAAATATTAAAGCCGGTGAAACAACACCGGAAGGATTATTTTCTCTTGAAACAGTTGCATGCGTTGGCGCGTGTTCTATTGCGCCAGTGATTACAGTTGATGGAGAGTTTTATGGCAGATTGCAACAAAAAGATATAACGGCTTTAATTGATAAATATAGAAAATTGGATTAGTTTACGCTATAATTCCGAATCAAATTCGGGATCTAACCCATGTTAAACAGATGCTGAAACAAGTTCAGTATGATAATAAACCAAAATGTGTTATTTAAGAGGATTCGAATAAAATGAGTGATAGAACTAAAATTTATGTAGGAATGGGAACATGCGGACTTGCAGCCGGTGCAAAGTCTGTTTTTGAAGCCATTTCGACTATCTTAAAAAACTTAAAAATTGACGCTGAAATTATTCCCACCGGATGCGTCGGATATTGCAAAAGAGAGATCATAGTTGATATAGCAAAACCCGGTTATCCTAAATTGTCTTACGGAGATGTTACTGCAAAAGATGTAGAAGGTTTATTAAAGTCCGTTCTTGTTGATAATGTGAATAATCACAAATTAATTATCGGAAAATATCCAACAGATGAAGTGATTAAAAAAGATGACTTGGATGAAGTTCCTAACATAAATGATTTACCGTTTTTTAAAAAACAAAGAAGACTGGTGCTTAAAAATTGCGGTCATATAAATCCTGAATCATTGCAGGATTATCTTGATTTTGAAGGATATGAAGGGCTGAAAAAAGCTTTTGCGGCAGGTCAATTAGGCGTAATTGACGAAGTTAAAAAATCAGGTTTAAGAGGAAGAGGCGGCGGCGGATTTCCTACAGGAATGAAATGGGAATTTGGAAATAAAAGCGTGCCTAAAGATCCTAATAACCGGAAAAAATATATGATTTGCAACGCGGATGAAGGTGATCCGGGCGCATTTATGGACAGAAGCGTTCTTGAAGGCGATCCGTTTGCGCTTTTAGAAGGTATGACTATTGCTGCTTACGCTATTGGCGCAAGTTACGGTTATATTTACGTAAGGGCAGAATATCCTCTTGCGATTGAAAGACTTGAAAATGCAATAAAATTAGCTAAAGAAAATAATCTGCTTGGCGAAAATATCTTGGGCAGCGGATTTAGTCTTGAATTAAAAATAAAAAAAGGCGCAGGCGCTTTTGTTTGCGGAGAAGAAACCGCATTAATCGGCTCTATTGAAGGCAAAAGAGGAATGCCGAATCCTCGCCCTCCATTCCCGACAGAAAGCGGTGCTTTTGGATGTCCTACAGTAATTAATAACGTAGAAACATTAGCAAATGTCCCCGGTATTTTAAGACACGGCGGTGACTGGTTTGCAAGCGTCGGTACAGATAATTCAAAAGGCACAAAAGTCTTTGCTTTAACCGGAAAAATCAATAATGCCGGTCTTGTTGAAGTACCGATGGGAATTTCTCTTAGAGAAATCATTTATGAAATCGGTAACGGAATTATTGACGACAAAAAATATAAATCAGTACAAATAGGCGGTCCTTCTGGCGGTTGTATATCTGAAGAAAACCTTGACATTAAAATCGACTACGAATCATTAAAAACAGTCGGTGCAATGATGGGCTCCGGCGGTCTGGTTGTTATGGATGAAGGTACCTGTATGGTTGACGTGGCAAAATACTTTGTGGAGTTCTGCACAAAGGAATCCTGCGGAAAATGCACGCCTTGTCGCGAAGGAACAATGAGAATGTTCGAAATTCTCGAAAAAATAACAACAAAAGGTGTTGATAAACAGGAAAAAATTGATTCTGTTAAACATTTAGAGCATCTTGCCGGTGTTATCAGAGATACATCACTTTGCGGACTCGGACAGACAGCCCCTAATCCTGTATTAAGTACATTAAAATACTTCAAAAATGAATATGACGCTCATATTTATGATGAAAAATGCCCGGCAGGACAATGTAAAAGCCTTATTCATTATGAAATTGACGAAAGCAAATGTATAGGATGCGGTATTTGCAAAGCAAAATGCCCTAGCAATGCAATTGTTGGAGAAAGAAAATCTCCGCATAAAATTCTGACAGAAACCTGTGTAAAATGTGATCAATGCGTACAGCTTTGTCCTGTCAAAGCAATTGCAGCCAAGTAGAAGAGGTGGATTTTAATTATGGAAACATTAAATAGAGTGGATCAAAAAGTTAACATAAATATTAATGGTGATAACGTAAGCGTATCGAAAGGCACTACAATTCTTGATGCTGCTAAGAATGCAGGTGTAAATATACCTACATTGTGTCATTTAAAAGACTGTACTCCTACAGGCGCTTGCAGAATGTGTATTGTAGAAGTAGAAGGTGCAAGAAACCTTGTTGCTTCCTGTACGAATCCTGTTGCTGAAGGGATGAAAATCCAAACACATTCTAACAGAGTAATTGATGCAAGAAAAACAATTCTTGAATTAATGATAGCAAACCACCCGATGGAATGCTTAAAATGTGACAGAAACGGATTTTGCGATCTTCAAGACCTTGCAGAAGAATATGGAATTACTGAAGTTCCTTATCAAGGACGTAAAAGACATAACCCGATTGATTTATCATCGCCATCTATAGTAAGAGACGCCGATAAATGTATTCTTTGCGGAAAATGCGTAAAAGTTTGCGAACAAGTTCAAAGTGTAAATGCGATTGAGTTTACAAAACGCGGATTTGAAAGTGTTGTAGCTCCTTCTTTTAGCTGTGCACTCGGTGAATCAACTTGTATAAACTGCGGACAGTGTATAATGGTTTGTCCTACAGGCGCGTTAACAGAAAAAGGCGCAATAGGCGATGTGAGATCAGCTTTAAAAAATCCCGCAAAAGTCGTTGTAGTCCAAACAGCTCCTGCTATAAGAGTAACTATCGGTGAAGCTATGGGTATGGATGCGGGCGCTATTTCTACAGGGAAAATGGTCACAGCGCTTAAAAAACTTGGATTTAACAACGTTTTTGATACTGATTTTGCGGCTGACCTTACAATTATGGAAGAAGGAAGCGAACTCGTTCACAGAATCACAAATAATGGTGTTCTTCCTATGATGACTTCCTGTTCTCCCGGTTGGATAAAATTTGTTGAGCATTTTTATCCGTCATTAATACCGAATTTATCAACATGTAAATCTCCTCACCAGATGCTTGGCGCGGTAATTAAGTCTTACTGGGCTAAAAAAGCAGGAGTAGACCCGAAAGATATATATGTTGTTTCAATAATGCCTTGTACGGCTAAAAAATTCGAATCACAAAGACCCGAACTTGGAAATGGCGACTTAAGAGATGTTGATGCGGTTCTTACCACAAGAGAACTTACAAAATTATTTAAAACAAGCGGAATTAACTTCAGCAAACTTGAAGAAACTGATTTTGACAGTCCGCTCGGCTTAGCTTCAGGGGCGGGTGATATATTTGCTGCTTCGGGCGGTGTAATGGAAGCTGCTTTAAGATCAGCATATTTCCTTATTACCGGCGAAGAGCTTGAAAATATTGATTTTACCGGAGTAAGAGGGCTTGATGGTGTTAAAGAAGCAACAGTCAACGTAAAAGGTCTTGATGTGAAAATCGCTGTGGCAAGTTCATTAGGTCAAGCCAGAAAATTAATGGATAAAGTTGTTTCCGGCGAAGCTGATTATCACTTTATAGAAATAATGACCTGCGCTGGCGGATGTATTGCAGGTGGCGGTCAGCCGTTAAATACAGACCTTGAAAGGGTAAAAGCACGATTACAGAGTGTATATGCTATTGATGCCAAGAAAGAACTTAGAAAATCACACAAAAACACTGAAGTTCAAAAACTTTACGAAGAATTTTTAGTTAAGCCTCTTGGCGAAGTTTCGCATAAATTGCTCCATACACACTATCATGAAAGAGAAAGATTCTAATAGGTTGCCATGTCGGTGTTTTCCACCGCCTTGCAATGATACTTTTGATAAAAAAGCTTGCTTGAAAAAGTAAGTTTTTTTATGTGCAAAAGGCAATTTTGAAAATTTTTAAACTTTATATATATAGGAAGGCATGATTGCGCTCAAATTTATAAGAAGCCATTTGGTTAAAATTATTTGTCATTGCGAGCGACCAACGGGAGCGCGGCAATCGCAAGATTAAACTAATTATGAGATTGCTTCGTCGCAAGCTCCTCGCAATGACAATAGCAGGGTTTTAACCAGATGGCTTCTAAAAATCATCAGGAAGTAATATTTAAATGACGGAGTTGTTAATAAATAAATCAATAGCCGGTCAGCAACAGGGTTATCAAAATAATCCGAATAATAATTCTGTTCTTGAAAAAATCCGAAATTCGAATACAAATAGAGAATTGTATTCAACTTTTTTGATACAGAAAAAAAATGAATATGTAGATAATTTAAAAGAGGAAAAAAATAAAAAAATTATTATAGGCATCGCAGGTGGTGTAACTTTATTTCTTGGCGGCGCCGGTGTCGTTTTAGGCAGAAAAAATCTGTTTCAGTTAAGAGGAAAGCTTAATCAGAGTATTGAATTTATGCAAGGCTTGAAAGACAGCAAGCATTATGAGGGATTAAGCAGCGCAAAACTTGCTGTAACAAAAGTTTTGAGTAATGTCTTAGGTTATATGTTTACTTTTGATAAAGTCAAAGACTTCAGCCTTTTAAAAGGTTTTTACTCGCTGGGAAAACCCGGAAAAATGATTATAGAAGCAAGTAAAGGCTCTTTATGGATTACAGAAAAAAGGCTGGGTAAATTATATAAGTCATTTAAAGGACATGTGATTTCGGCCGGTAAATCTGTTGAAAAAGCGCTAATAATGCCGAATATTTTTTTAAATGAGCAGGAAAAACAACTGGTAGAAAGGTTAAATATTTTATTAAACGGAAATAAAGAAAGCAAAGGACTTATTTATTTTACGGATGACCTTATGACAGGGCTTAAAGAAAGAACAGGCAGTTTAAAGAACACGGTTCAAAAAGAAAATATTGAGAAATACAGAGAAAAATACTATCCAAAAACTTTCAAATTAATTGAATTTAAAAGAGTTGCGGCAAATTGGCGGGAGTATTTATTTACTGCAAAAGAAAGTAGAGATGTATTAAGAGAAAACTGGTCTAAAACAGAAGAAATTTTGTTGTCAAATATTGATAAGACAGGCGCAAATAACGGAAAAATAAGAAACTTTGGGCAGGCAAGAAAACATTTAAACAGTATTACAAAGGAAATGGAAGAATTAAGCAATAAATCAGATTGCAGTGACGAGTTTAAAAACCTTGTAAAACAGGTAAAAAACTTAAATGAAAAAATTAATATTTCTAATGTAGCAACGAATCCTAAAATTTTTGAAACAAATCCTATAATTTTTGAAATAAGCGGAGAAAAATACGCCGGAAGAGTTCTTGACTTAGCTGCAGGCGGCGGAATGTCCGAAACACTTATCCCTCCTGTTGCGGGAGGTTTAGTGGCGTATCATACTTTAAAAGACAGCAAGCCTGAAGAAAGAAAAGAAAAATTTATAAAAAGCGGCGGACCGGAACTTATAGGCGCCTTGACAGGCTGGATGGTAACATCAAATCTTTTGGCTATAAGTGGCGCTACGGGAATGCTGGCAGGTCTGGTAACAGCCGGTATTATGAATATCGCGAGCAGAAGTTATTTGCGGCATCTTGAGAAAATCAAAAAACAACAAACATCGTAATTGTCACCCTGAACTTGATTCAGGGTCTATCCAGAAAACAATTTAAAGCTTTAATACCAAAACAGAAAGATGCTGAAACAAGTTCAGCATGACATTTCACTTATGAACAGATTGCCACGTCGGGGCAAAGCCCCTCCTCGCAATGACAATGCATACTTATAACTATTAAAAATAGTCGTTATAGGTTTGTAGTAGTTATAAACCTCTTTTGGTATCATATCGGTGTTCAAAAACAAAAAGGAAAAAACAATGAGCGAAAATCAAATTTCAACTATAACAAATTTGCAAAAAGAAATCCTGATAGGACATCTGGCAGATATGCACGGCAGGTTAGAAACAATAATAGGAGAAACAAGTTATTTGCTGGCTAATTTTAAAGCAATGAAGATGATTATAGATAATACGACTGAAATCAGTATTAAAAATTAGCAAAGACTTATAGTAAAATGTTTTTATGACAAGACCTTTTCAAGTTATATCGAAATATGCCCCTGCGGGCGACCAGCCAAAAGCCATAAACGAGCTTTCCGCAGGGATAAAATTCGGTTATAAAAATCAGACTTTGCTCGGAGTTACAGGCTCGGGCAAGACTTTTACAATGGCGCATGTTATTCAGAACGTGCGAAAACCGACTTTGATAATCGCACATAATAAGACGCTTGCGGCGCAGCTTTATAACGAAATGAGCGAATTGCTTCCCAATAATGCGGTTGAGTATTTTGTAAGCTATTATGATTACTACCAGCCTGAAGCTTATATCCCTCGAACAGACACTTATATTGAAAAAACATCAAGTATAAACGATGAAATTGACCGCTTGCGCCACAGCACAACAAGAAGTCTTTTTGAAAGGCAGGATGTGGTAGTGGTTGCGAGTGTAAGCTGTATTTACGGCTTGGGTTTGCCTGAAAATTATTTTAAAGGCGCGATAAAACTTTCTGTAGGTGATTCAATAGACAGGGATGAGCTTTTAAGACATCTTGTAAATGTTCATTATGAGCGAAATGATATTGAACTGGAAAGGGGATGTTTTAGGGCAAGAGGCGATATTGTCGAAATTAAACCGGCTTATGAAAATATAACCGTGCGGATTCAGTTTTTCGGCGATGAAATCGAAAAAATTTCACGAATTAATCCGACTACGTGTGAAATTATGGAAATTTGCGCAAGTGTGGTAATTTACCCCGCTGTTCATTATTTATCAGGTGATGAAGATATTAAAGAAACCTGTCAGCTTATTAAAAACGAATTAACTGAGCGGCTTAACGAACTTAATAGTCAGAATAAGATTTTAGAGGCCCAAAGGCTTCTCCAGAGAACAAATCATGATCTGGAAATGATTCGAGAAGTCGGTTACTGCAACGGAATTGAAAATTATTCAAGGATTTTTGAAAGACGGGAGCCGGGAACTCCTCCTGCGACTTTGCTTGATTATTTCCCGAAAGATTTTTTGCTTATAATTGACGAATCTCACGTCACAATTCCCCAGATAAAAGCAATGTACAACGGCGATGCCGCCAGAAAAAACGTGCTTATAGACTACGGATTCAGGCTTCCATGTTCAAGGGATAACAGACCTTTGAAAGCGGAGGAATTTTGGGAAAGGATTCATCAGGCGGTTTTTGTTTCTGCAACACCCGCGGAATACGAGCTGGGGCTTTCAGAACAGGTGGTGGAACAAATTATCAGACCGACAGGGCTTGTCGATCCGGAAATTGATATTCGTCCCATAGAGAATCAGGTTGATGATTTAATCGCGGAAATCAAAAAAAGAGCCGACAAAAAAGAAAGAATACTTATTACAACTCTGACTAAAAAGATGTCGGAAGACCTTACGGATTATTTTTTGCAGCTTGGAATAAGGGTAAGATATTTGCACAGTGAAATTCAATCTCTTGAGAGGGTACAAATACTTAGAGATTTACGGCTTGGTGAGTTTGATGTGCTTGTCGGAGTTAATCTCTTGAGAGAAGGGCTTGATTTGCCGGAAGTAACTCTTGTTGCCATTATGGACGCAGACAAAGAAGGCTTTTTGAGGTCTGAAACCAGCCTTGTTCAAACAATCGGTCGTGCTGCAAGAAATTCTTACGGAAAAGTTATAATGTATGCTGATAAAATCACAAACAGTATTCGGAAAGCTACTGAAGAAACTGACAGAAGAAGGGAACTTCAGCGGGAATATAACAAAATAAATAATATTACGCCTACAACAATTGTCAAACCTCTTTCAAACAGTCTGCTTGAAATGGTAAACAGTTTTCGCAGTGTGGAAGATGTTATTGCGGAAAAAATGGTTGAAATAGACGCTAAAATATCTGATCTCCCTAAAATTATAGAAAAGCTGGAAAAAGAAATGCATTCCGCCGCAAAAATTCTTGATTTTGAGAAAGCTGCCGAAATTCGGGATAAATTAAAACAGCTCCGCGAAATGCACAAAGCTGCTTTGAAAAATTAGAACTTATCTTGTTAAAACTTGTAATTGTCATTGCGAGGAGCTTGCAGAGCCTGTCCAGAGGAGCGAAGTGACGTAGGGAAAGCAATCTCATAATTAGTGAAATCTTGCGATTGCCACGCTCCTGTTAGTCGCTCGCAATGACAGATAATTTCTTTAAATTAAATATTTTGAATGCTTTTCGTGTATTCTAAAGTTTTATCATCCGCGTATTCTAAAGTTTTATTAAGGGTGTATAAAAGCCTGTCGCGTGTTAAAGGTTTTACGAGAAAATGTTTTGCTCCTAGTTGAATTGATTCCAATACAATATTTTGCAAAGCAGTACAAGAACACATAATAACTTTTGCATTTTTGTCGTGATTCATTAAATCAGCTAAAATTGCAATCCCGTTGGCATCAGGCATAACAATATCTAGAATAACAATATCCGGTTTTGTGTCATTGTATAATCTTAATACATCCTGCCCTTTTCCTGTTTCCGCAATAACGGAATGCCCTTCTTTCAGAAGGTAAAGTTTTATAATTGTTCTCTGCACAACAGAATCATCAACAATTAAAATTTTAGCCATTACAATCCTTTAAAATAAAATAATATGTGACGTCTCTATATATAATAATGCCCAAATTTTTTAAAAAATTAACATCCATATTTACTATTTTTATATATTTTTTACATTTATTAATAATTACAATTCAGGACAGATTTTAGTTTCCATTAATGCTTTTACTCATTTCCATAATTTTGTTAACAGTTCTTAAAAGAGTGTCGACAGTTATCGGTTTTACAAGAAAACCTTTTGCTCCAAGCTGGATTGATTCGATTATGACATTTTGCAAAGCTGTAGAAGAACACATAATAACATTTGCGTTTCTGTCGTAATGCATAAGCTGATCTAAAATAGTAATCCCGTTTGCATCAGGCATAACAATATCAAGCAAAACAATATCAGGCTTTAAGTCCTGGTATAAGCCTAATACAGATTGTCCGTTTTTTGCTTCGCCAACAATTTGATGATTCTCTTTTTCAAGAAATTTCCTTAAGATCATTCTCTGCACAGTAGAATCATCGACAATTATAATTCTAGCCATTATAATCCTTTAAATAATCTGCGACCTCTGTATACTTTATGCACAGATTTTTAAAAAAATAACAGCTATATTTTCGGTTTTTATATATTTTACATTTATTAACAATTTAATATTCAATACCTTTGCGGGCTGTAACGCCAATATCCCAATAATGTTTAACCGGATTTATTTCTGAAACGAGATGAGCAAGTTCTATTATTTCGGGGTGGGCATGTCTGCCTGTAAGAACAATTTCAAGAGAAGCAGGTTTGTTTTGAAGAAAATTCTTCATGTCTTCAAGACTTATTAAGCCAAGTTCTATAGCAATATTGGCTTCGTCAAGTACAATAAGATCAAATTCTCCTGACATTGCAGCTTGTTTTGCTGCTTTCCATCCATAATCCACAGCATTTTTGTCTTCTTCTGATATGGTATTTCTATAAACGATTCGGTCTAAGCCTGCCTGAATTATTTTTAACTGGTTCATAAGTTTTGGGCTGAGTTCTCTAAAGGAAAATAATTCTCCGTAGCCGTTCCCGCCTTTAGCGAACATAACAATAAGAACTTTCCATCCTCTGCCTAAAGCTCGCATCGTTAATCCGAGCGAAGCGGTGGTTTTTCCTTTTCCATCGCCTGTATAAACCTGAATATAACCGATTTTGTCGAATTTAGGATTAAATAGTTCTTCTTCGGATAGTTTTTTGTTATGCATGACTTAAAGACCTTTGTCCTTGTTGTCACTGATGTGAGAATCTAATTGAATAGATTGCCACGGCTGCTTTGCAGCCTCGCAATGACAGACTAATCATTTTCATGATATGGCTCATAAAAACCCCGGTCAAGTGTTCTTTTGTTTATACTTGCCGGGTAGTCATGGGTTATTAAATTTTTTTGATACATTACAAAACCTAAAATAACGTGGGTAGGAAATTATTTTTCAGGATTTGTAATTTTGCTTTTAATTAGGAAGTTAGATCTGATATTACAGAAGCTGTTCCTAATTTATCAATAAAATCACTTCCTGCTGCCTTAATTCTTGGCATTTCTTTAGCTGCTCCAATTGCACCAAGAAGACCAACAAAAAGTTTTACACCTGTTTGTCCTCCATTTTTGAGAACATTGGTTAAATGTTCAGCAGCATTAACGCCGTGTTCAGATACAACTCTTGATAGTGGTTTAATTTTACTTAAAGTTTTACCAATAATTCCTTTTTGATTTGTATGTTCTGCTAAAAATTTACCTACGATTCCTGAAATATCAGCTATTGGGGTATCACACAACTTGTGAACTTTAGGAGCAAGTTTATCTTTAGAAATTTTGCCAGCAGCTCCTATAAGACCTAATTCAACAATAGGCTCTGCTGCTTTTTCTTGAACAAACGCAGCTGCAGCAGCTGTTTTATCTGCAAATGTTTTTTTAGGTTCTTCTTCACTGTGACCAAAACCCACTGACTGTTTAGAAATGTTGTTGACTGAACTTAAACCTACCCTATTCATCATAATTTTTATCTCCGATACTTTCCTGACTTCTATCCAATTAGTTAAAGTACCGTGAATAAAAAAATTGATAGTTTGGCATAGCAAACTTTACATAAATTTACAATTTATTAATTTTTTTTAAATCCGAATCTTTTTTTTGAATCATCTTTTACGTGCATACCGCTCTGGCGTGAGGGTTCTTCTTTTTCTTTAGTTTTTAAAACTTCCTTGGGTTTTTCTTCAACTATTTGTTTTTCAAAAATTCTGTCGGATTCTTTAAGCTCTTTAATAACTTTTTCAACTTTATGGGTGCATGTTTTGCAAAAAACTCCTGAAAAAATAGTTGGTTTAAATTTATTTCCGCAAAGTTTGCAATCCAGATCAATAAAACCTGTATAGCCTCTAAGTTTGTTTGTCCTGTAAAGTCTTTCTATTTCTTCAATTTTTACTCCTGTTACAGCACTCAAATCTTTCACTGAAAAGGATTTCTCCTTCATTCTTTCAAAAACTTGAAAATAATCGGTAATTTTTTTTATATTTTTAGATTCAATTTCATAGCAGGTAGGGCATAAATTACTTTTTGTCCTGTCAAAAAGCTTGCCGCACATGCTACAATTTTCAAATCCCATTAATTTTGAACCTTTCAGTAAATTAAGTATAAAAACCAAGATTTAAAATATTTTCTAAATTACCCGAATTTATAACATCGTCAATTTTTTGTTTTAATTCGTCAAGTTTTTGTTCGTTGTGATTTTCAAAATGAGCAACTTCATCAGGAAGTTTTATTTCGTTTGTGAATTTTAAATTTTTGAAATCATCGTTTAATTTTACAAATTGTTTGTAACTTTCAAAATATTTAATTTGTTCAGAATTTATACGGGAAGATCTTTTCAGGTAAAATTGGGCTGATTTTTCAAATTTATCAATAAATCCCAGAATAAAGTCAATTTCTTCACTGTAATTAAGGGTGTTCTTCACTTCTTCGCTTAGAGAAATGACCGTGTTTCCTTCTATTTCTCTTGTATCGTTTTTATATTTCCAGAAAAGATAACTTCCCCAGAGGATACAGCCGAGTTGAAAAGATGCGCATTGTTTTATTATAGGCGCAATCTGATTTTCCAGATGTGTAAAAGCAAATTTTTTCTGATGGTTTTGTTTTAACCCGGCAATCTCATTAAGATAGCTGTAAGCTTCTTTTGGAAAATTTGTCGTAAATTGTGAAAATCCGGGATCGAATTTTACTTTTGTTATTTCTGTAAGGGACATATAATTAGCCTTTATTCCTACATTAAATAAATGTTGAATAGATTGTCACACAGGAATTATACTATGAATTAATATTCTGTTATATTAATTTTAATAGATTGTCTGTCATGCTGAACTTGATTCAGCATCTATGATTTTAAGATAAAAGACTGTAAACATTTTCGGATAGACCCTGAAACAAGTTCAGGGTGACACTTTAAAAAAAATTGGTCATAACTTAAATCAAATTTCTCATTAAAGCTGGTGCAAAATATGAATGTAGTGGGCTATGTAATATCTTACAAGTCAGAAAAAACTGATAAATATGTTGAAAATAAAATTCAGCAGGAAAAAATACAGTCTTTTTGCGAACAAAACAGGCTGGAGCTTGTAAAAATATACACAGAAATTAATCATAGCAAGCCCGACATGAGGCAATCGCTTGTTGAATTGATGAATAGTGCACCGGCAAAGAAGTTTTCAGGAGTTCTGGTATATACTTTTGACAGGCTGGCACTTGAAGAAGACATAAGAAGTTGGATTATTCAGGAATTAAAAAGCCATGAGATAGAAGTTTACTCGCTTACGGAAGCTCCTCCTTTAAGTTTTCAGCAGAAAGCAGAAAAAAAATCCAAAACCATAAAAGAAAAATTAAGAGATTTACCTTCTTTACCTGAGGTTGTTACAAGAGTTACCGAGCTTGTTCAGGATCCAAAATCTTCTGCAGCCCAGCTTGGTAAAATTATTTCGCATGATTCCGGCTTAACTTCAAGGGTTTTAAGAATGGTAAATTCGGCTTATTACGGGTTTCCAAAGCAAATAAGTTCTATCCAGCATGCGATTACAATTATGGGTTTTAACACAATAAAAAGTCTTGTGCTTTCTTCGAGCATTTTTAGGATTTTTGCCCCAAAGTCAGGTACAGCAACTAGTCTTGATTATAAAAAATTCTGGAAACATTCTTTGCTTACTGCAATTGCTTCAAGAAATATTTATCAGAAACTTTTTTTTCAGCCTGATGAACATATTTTCAGCGCGGCGATTCTTCATAATATAGGAAAAATTATACTGGATCAGTATGACCATGATAATTATGCCAAAGTTCTTGCAGAGGTTCCTGCTCCGCATTTTGGCAATGATGTTTTAGCTGTGGAACAAAAACACTGTGATGTTACGCACCAATATATCGGGCATTTTGTCGCAGAAAGCTGGAATTTGCCTGAAATGATTTCTGATGTTATTCTTTACCATCATTCTCCTTTGGAATCAAAAAATCAGCATAACCTTACTACTGTCGTTTATTTGGGGAATCTTCTTGCACATCTTATCCTTGATTATGGATTTTTCAGTATAAATTCTTTTGATGACGAAATTTTAAGTCATCTTGGCTTAAATGAAGATGATTTGGCTGAAATTTATACTGAACTTAAGCAGGAAGCAGAACAGCTTAACGATTTAGAGTCGTTCTTTAAATAATTTATTGATTAATTAGCTGTCATTGCGAGGCATTTATCGCCTGTAAATATAGTGATTTTACCAACGAAGCAATCTTCCAAAATGTGGCGTTGTCATTAGGAAGATTGCTTCGTTAGATTAATCTCAACTTATTATGCAAATATTTCGCCTCGCAATGACATTTCCAATATTCATGTGCGTTTTGGCGATTTAGTGATGTGGAGTAATTAGCCGTTCATGTTAAATAGAGATGTAAGACTGAACTCGTTTTGTTATAGCCAGTTAGATAGAAATATCTATAGTATTTTGTTGTAAAATTATCAGACAAAAGTAATAGAGGAAATTTTATGGAAAAAAAGTCAATGAAAGGCACTCGCACAGAACATAATTTGATGGCGGCTTTTGCCGGTGAATCACAGGCAAGAAACCGTTATACGTTTTATGCAAGTGTTGCTAAAAAAGAAGGCTACAATCAAATTGCAGATATTTTTCTTGAAACCGCCGGAAATGAAAAAGAACATGCCGAAATATATTTTAAACTTCTTGAAGGCAATCCTGTAGAAATTCAAGCAACTTATCCTTCAACGTACGGAAATACGATTGAAAACTTAAAAGCAGCAGCAATGGGCGAGCATGAAGAATGGGAAACTTTATATCCTACTTCCGCAAAAATTGCGGATGAAGAAGGATTTCCTGAAGTGGCAAAAGCTTTCAGAGGAGTTACTTTGGTCGAAAAGCGTCATGAAGCAAGATATTTAAAGCTTTTATACAATGTAGAAAATAACAGGGTTTTTGAAAGAGAAGAAAAAGTTGAATGGAAGTGCAATAACTGCGGATATATTCATTCCGCCGCAAAAGCGCCCGAGGTTTGCCCTGTTTGTCTGCATCCAAAAGCATATTATGAACTTTTTGCCGAAACATACTAAAAACAATCTATGTCATTGTGAGGAAGCCAAATTCGTCATTGCGAGCGAAGGCGAAGCAATCCAAATTTTATTTTTTAGATTGCCGCGTCGAGCTTTCAGCTCTCCTCGCAATGACGGCTAGAAATTGTTTACATAAATTTTTTGAGCATCTACCCAGTTTTCCATTGGGGATTTGTTTATATTGTTTACATGCTGGTGAAAAGCAAGGAAGCCGATTCTTTCGTTTATTTCCATATAAGCTTCCCGCCAGTTAACATCAGGATCCGGACTGCCGTTTAAGTAATGAAAATAAGCTTCTTCGTTGATTCTTTCATCGATGACCTCTTCCCTGAAAGCTTGGTCCCAGTCTTCCAGCGCATCATCAGGGATATTCAACGATTTTCTTGCTTTATATTTAAAATAAGCTCTTTCTCTGACTTTATCCCAAAAATTATCTGCCATATTATATTCCCTCTCATTTTCTGTTTATTACATTTTATCAGTATTTGAGGGCGGTTTTATTCTCTTTAATGCTAGTAAAATGTATTACCTGTAAGTTGAATAGTTAATTAAAGAAAATTGCTAAATTCTTGAAACTTATTTGACTAGTGGGATTGTCATTGCGAGGCATAAAACATCTCCTCAATTATTGTTTTTTCTAACGAAGCAATCTTCTCACATACGCACTTAAGCTTTTATGCCATAAAGGAAGATTGCTTCGGAAGTGCGATAATAGCTGAAAAACTCGGATTATTGCCTCGCAATGACAGAGGCAAATTAATTACTGCTGTTTTTGTGTAAAACACCTGACTGTTGTCTTTTTACGCTGATAACATCGCTAACGGTGTTTATACTGCTGATAAGCTTATTGAGATGTTCTATATTTGTAATTTCAAGCCCGATTTCTATTGTAGAAAAATCTTTGTTTTTTCTTTTTATTGTTGCCTGTGTGATATTGGTTCTGCTGTCTGCAATTTTGCCGAGAACATCTTTAAATATGCCTATCCTGTCGATTGTTTCGATATAAAGCTTGGTAACATAAGTTTTATTTAAGTCTTTTTGATTCCAACCTATTGGAATAACTCTTTCTCCGTCAACAATTTGAAGGGATTTGCAGTCTTCTCTGTGAACGCTTACTCCGCGGCTTCTTGTCACAACTCCTACTATAGGTTCACCAGGCACAGGGGAACAGCATTTGGAGAAATGATGAAGCATTCCTTCCAGTCCTTCAATAGCTTTTGATGATTTAGCAGTTGATGTCTTTGTGGCGATTTTCATTTTAGGAGCTATTTGTTCGACTTTAAGTTTATTCATGATTTTTTGAAGAGTAATTTCTCCGTAGCCAATAGCGGCAAAAAGATCATCTTCAGCTTGATAATTCATTTGTTTCGCAATTTCAAGCAGTTTGCCTTCTCTTAAAAGGTCTTCAACCGCAGCTTTAGTCATTTCATGCTCAAGGTTGCTTTTGCCTTGCGCAATATGCTCATCTCTGTGGTTTTTCTTGAACCATCCGCGAATCCTGCTTTTTGCCTGATTGGTAGCAACTATATTAATCCAGTCAAGGCGGGGCTTTGGTTGTTTTCCTGTTAGAATTTCAACGATATCTCCATTTTTAAGTTTTGTGTCAAGTGTTACAATTCTTCCGTTTACCATTGAGCCTATGCATCTATGACCGATTTCCGTGTGAATTCTGTATGCAAAGTCTAACGGAACGGCATTTGCAGGCAAATCTATCACATCGCCCTGTGGTGTAAATACAAAAACTTCATCGGAAAAAAGGTCAAGTTTTACGCTGTCAACATATTCTTTGGCATCTTTGGTATCATTTTGGATTTCAACCAGTTTTCGCAGCCATGTAAGTTTTTCAGCGTCTTTTGAGTTTGCTTTTGCAGATTTGCCCGACTCTTTATATTTCCAGTGCGCGGCAAGACCGTGTTCTGCTATTTCGTGCATTTCATGCGTTCTTATCTGAACTTCAAGAGGTTTTCCTCTCGGACCAATCACAGAAGTGTGCAAAGACCTGTACAAGTTGTTTTTTGGCATTGCTATGTAATCTTTAAACCTTCCCGGAATTGGTTTAAAAGCAGAGTGAATAAGCCCAAGAACTTCGTAGCATTCTTTTTCGTCGTCAACAATTACTCTGACGGCGGTTATATCATATAAATCCTGATAGGACATTTGTTTGCGGTGCATTTTTGAGAAAATACTGTAATAACTCTTTGCTCTGCCGGTTATTAATGCATTTATATGCATTGCTTTAAGGTTACTGTCAATTTTTTCTATAATTGTTTGGATTGTATTGTCACGTTCAGCTTTTGCCTGAGCAACCAGCTGTGCAATTTCAAAATATTTTTCAGGGTTGCTGTATCTTAAAGAAAGATCTTCCAGTTCGGTTTTTACCAAACCCATTCCCAATCTGTTAGCCAGAGGAACAAAAATTTCGAGGGTTTCTTTGGAAATTTCTTTTTGTTTTTCCGGCTTCATGTAGTTTAAGGTTCTCATATTATGAAGTCTGTCAGCGAGTTTAAGGAAAATTATCCTGATATCATCCGCCATTGCAAGAAACATTTTTCTGAAGTTTTCTGCCTGACGCTCTTCTTTAGAGCTGAAACTGAATTTGCTAAGTTTGGTAACGCCGTTTACCAGAGTTAAAACATCTGCTCCAAAGCGTGATTTTATCGCTTCAGGGCTTGTATCTGTGTCTTCCAATGTATCATGAAGTAAAGCAGCGCAAATAGTGTCAGTATCAGCCTGTAAATCCGCAAGAATGCAAGCAACTTCAAGAGGATGAAGAATATATGGTTCTTCGCTGGCTCTATATTGTCCTTCATGTAAACTCGCAGCAAAATCGAACGCTGAATGAATTTTTTCAATATCCTTTTCAGCTCTGTGCTGTTGTTTTAAAATATTACCTAACTGGTCAAAAAGTTGTTTATGCATTTTTTATATTTGGCAATTCGTTTAATTTATCAATTATTTTATCAACAACATTGTACTCTTTACAAGGATTATACACAACATGAACAAATCAAATATTAATGATTTTAAACTCACAAAGCTGGAAAATGGTGTTAAATTAAGCGTAAAAGTTGTGCCTAATTCTTCAAAATGCGAAATTGTCGGAGTAATCGAAGATAGTTTGAAGATTAAACTTGATGTTCCTCCTGTTGAAGGAAAAGCAAACGAAAAACTCATAAAATTTTTGGCGAAACTGCTTGGTGTTCCTAAAACTTCTATTACTATAGTTAGCGGTGAAACAGGTAAAAATAAGATTTTATTTATAAAAGGCGATGCAGAAGAATTAAATTCTAAAATACAAAAATTTTTTATGATAATATAATTTTTATAAATAAAATTCAAAATTTTGCGGAGGGATAAATGATAGCTTTTTTCCAGATTTTACAAACATTATCAGGTTTATTATTAATATTATTAGTTTTGATTCATTCACCAAAAGGTGATGGCATGGGTTCAATCGGCGGAGCTGCTCAATTGTTTTCCAGTCAAAAAGGCGTAGAGGCAGGATTAAATAAAATTACCGGTGGAGTATCGTTTATTTTTATTTATGTTTCTTTAGTTTTGGGCTATAAATTAACAGATTTAACTCAAATAATAGGCAGTTTAATTATTTTAGGCGCTGTTGTTTTTGCTGTTTCGCTTTTCAAAAAGTTTTTCATGCGAGCAGAATAAAACATTGATAAAGATTTTATAAAACAGTCTGTCGAAGAACAAAGAGATATCAGACGTAATTTGTGGATAAGTGTTATAGCAGTAAGCGGCGCTTTAACAGGAATAATTTTTTCATCAAAAAATATGCCGCAGTATTTTGATATGTTACTTTATTAAAAGTATTATAATAGTACTTGGTATATTAATGATTATTTTCTTTATTCAAGAAGTAATTTGTTGTAATAAAGAAATCAAGAAATTATTACGGCTTTATAATAAAGAGAAATAGTATTATGATAATGGAATATATTCTGCTTTTGTTTACTTTAACTTTAGGCGGATTTTTTCTTTATTTTGCGTGGAGTATAAACGAGCATCTTAAAAATTTAGCAAAGAATTCAGAATAAATTCTCCAATGTTTTTTATAATGGTAATTTCATGAAAAATAATGCATTTACTCTTGCAGAAGTATTGATTACTTTAGTTCTAATCGGAATTATAGCAGCTTTAACAATTCCTTCTCTAATACAAATTACCGAAAATCAAAAACGTGATGCAAAACTTAAGAAAATATATAGCACCTTAAATCAGGCTGTTGAACGTTTAAATGCTGATAATGACAGCTTAATTATGGATAATCCTACTTTTAGCAATGATTTAATAAGAGATAAGTTGTTGCCTTATTTAAACTACATAAAAAAATGCAGTTCACTTTTACCTTGTTTTTATTCTGATAATAAAATGCCATATTATGCAAATGGAGATTATTCTTATCAAAATACAAATTTAGCATCTTCTGTTGTGCTTGCAGACGGTGTAATTCTCGGTTTTTATTATGCAGATGCTGATTGTAAATTAGATTTAGGGTTTGGTCCGGTAATATGTGCAGCTATTGATATTGATTTAGATGGTGTAAATAAAGGTCCAAATAAATACGCACATGATTTTTTTTCATTCTGGCTTCTGAAAGACAAGGTAGTGCCGTGGGGTATAATGGGAGATACCTTCGGTGACAGCTGTAATTTAGGAACATTAGGTGATACCGGTATAACTTGCGGATATAATATTTTAACAAATCAAAAATTATGAGTTGTCAAAATAAATCCTCCAAATATATAGTTAACAAATCAATGAATAAATGTTATTCTATAAATAGAAAAAGAGTTATTGTATTAGGAGATTAAAATCCGATTGAATACTCTAAATGAAACAAAAATAATAGTTCCGGCAGGACATACCGAAAGTGTCGCCAGAGCTATTTTTGCTTTAGAAGAGGGTATTTTTACAAAGATTATTTGCGGTGCGGCAAATACAAACGCGGGACATGTCGAGAGGCTTGCGCTGCTTTATGCGTTAAGCGGGGTTCATGTTATAGATGTCGCCCCTTCGCAAAAAATAATTCAGGCTGCAAAAGCAGGAATTAAAAAAGCTTCCGAACTCTACAATGAAAATCCGGGAGCTTTTTCGCATTATAAAGAACCTGTAATAATGGTAAGC
>Ga0209417_1002741_pt1 | contig 25726 bp, 20 predicted proteins | sample RifGroF2_FD_184002 | JGI IMG/M metagenome (GOLD analysis project Ga0209417, IMG submission 184002) | Groundwater microbial communities from Rifle, Colorado, USA - Groundwater F2 (SPAdes) (version 2) | ecosystem: Environmental > Aquatic > Deep subsurface > Groundwater | place: Rifle, Colorado... | reverse complement strand
GGGACAGCATCCTGGCTGCGAACAGGACATAGGGGGGCTGGTTTTGAAAAATGAATGTTGGAAGAATGTGCTCAGACGGAAAAATCCGTCCCAAATCTAAACTTGAAGCTTATTTAGGACAGCAATGGTTGAAGACATAATGGTAATTTCCCATATATTTCATCTGGCACCCCTTCAGGGTGCATGCTTTTTGACATAAAAAACCGGTGGTTTTTCAACCACCGGCTAAAGGCTTTGAACCCGCTGGGTTCAAGAAGAAATATTTCTCCCACCTAAAACCGGTGGTGTCAGCTAAATTGGCTTCAACCACCGGCTAATATCTCGGAACCCTCCAGGTTCAAGAAGAAAAACATTTTCCCTTTAGTCCACGTGAACAGTTAAAAATTCCGCTTGAGGAATTTTTATTTCTTCCCCTTGCACATCTCTCTGCAGATCGACTTCAGGGCGTTCTCCTGGAACTTACGGTCGATTGCCACTATAGGATTTGCGGCGGAAACTGTGACCGTAGCAGTGGATTTCTTGAGTTCGTCCTCGAGTTTTCCGACAGTTCCGTTGAAGGAGTCTTTGCTTCCGGGCTTGATCTCCTTGACGTCCGTCGGCAGGCCGATCTTGTCGAGGATTGCAATGAAAGGTTCGGGATCCATCTCCTCGACGTTGACCATCTTGCAGGCGTCCCATTTGCCGTTGGCGATGAGCATGGCGGCCGCGACCGGCGGAACTCCGGCGGTGTAGCTGATGCCCTGTGATCCGACTTCAAGGAAACATTTGTGGTGGTCTGAGGCCTGGTAGATGAGGACTTCGCGTTTCTTGCCGTTCTTCCAGCCCTTGACGAAATTTCCGATGCAGGTCTTGCCAGTGTATTTTGGAGCAAGAGTCTTCGGATCCGGGAGAAGAGCCTTTACAACCTTAAGAGGAACAACTTCCTGTCCGGTCGTGAGTTTTACCGGCAGGTGCGAAAGGAATCCTAAAGTGCGGAGTACAGTGAATACGTTGATGTAATGGTTGCCGAATCCCATCCAGAAACGGATGCTGTTGGCATCGATGTTCTTGCAAAGGGAATGAAGCTCGTCGTGTCCGTTCAGATAAATCGGACATGGTCCGGCGACTGGGAAATCATAGATGCGTTTGACTGAGTGTGTCGGATATTCCTTCCATTTCCTGTCGATCCACGTATAGACCTTGACGAACTCGCGGAAGTTGATCTCAGGATCGAAGTTCGTGGCGAAATACCTTCCGTGGCTTCCGGCGTTAACATCCATGATGTCAATGGTGTCGATCTTGTCGAAATATCGTTTCTGGGCAAGCGCGCAGTATGCGTTGACCACACCCGGATCGAATCCTGCGCCGAGAAGGGCGGTAAGCCCCTTCTTCTTGCAGATGGCCTTGCGTTTCCACTCATAATTCGCATACCATGGTGGCTGTTCGCAGACCTTGTCCGGATCCTCGTGAATTGCAGTGTCCATATAGGCGGCGCCGGTTGCAAGACAGGCTTCGAGCACGGACATGTTTACGAAAGCGTTGCCGAGGTTGATGACGATTTCAGATTTTGTTTCTTTGATAATTTTTATGGTGGCGGGAATGTTGAGGGCATCGAGCTGGCGGGAATAGAGCTTCCTGGAAGGAACCTTCATATGCTTCATCTTCCTGATGCTCCTGATGATCTCGTCGCATTTGGACTGAGTACGTGATGCGATACAGATGTCACCAAGGACGTCGTTGTTCATTGCCGCCTTGTGTGCAGTCACGTGCGCGACGCCGCCGGCACCGATTATCAGGATGTTTTTCTTCATATTCGGGTTCCTTTATAAAGTAAATTATTTTTGTAATATTAATCTATGAATATCCAATATCCAACAAGGAATGTCCAATATCCAAATTAATTAAATATTTTCAATCTTTATTTTTCTTTGCTGTTTCAACGCTTTTAAATAAGATTGAAATTAACTCGTCAGCCTCCTTTAAAAGGGAAGGAAGTTCAACACTATTAGGAATTAATTCGGCACGAATGATTATCTTAATCCAAATTTCAGTTTCCCTTAGTTCCTTAAGAGCGATTTTAAGTTTGTGTATGAAGTCGGCTCTTGATTCTGCACTTTGAGCTTCACCATAGTTCGGTGCTGGAGATGTTCCACTCCTCAGGATTTGAGAAGATATGTGCTTCCCTTCCTTTGTTTCCGGGAGAGACGCTGACAGTTTTATTATTCTTACCGCAAAATCTATTAATCGATCTTGAAGATCAAATTTTCTTTCCTTCATCATTGGACATTCCTTGTTGGATATTGGACATTCAGTCTTTCAAGACAAATTGTCTCGGAAGTCCTCATATCCGAATTTCCGCACAACATCGATCTTCCCATTCAGTCTCCGAACAACGATCGAGGGCATCGGAACTCCGTTGAACCAGTTCTTCTTCACCATGGTGTATCCTGCGGTGTCAGCAATCCGGACTTCGTCGCCGACCTTCAGGTGCTTCTTCAAGTTGTATGTGCCGAAGACATCACCAGCCAGACATGAGCGTCCTGCGATCATGAACTTGTGCGGACCCGGAGCAGGGGCTGCGAGTTTCGCAGTCGTGCGGTAGATGAGATGATCCAAAGTGTGTGCTTCAAGCGATGCATCGATGATTGCAATGTCGATCTTGTTGTGGACTACGTCAAGGACAGTTGTAACAAGTTCCGTGGTCTGTGTGATCGCGGCTTCACCAGGTTCGAGATAGACCTGTACGCCGAATTTCCTGCTGAACTCCCTTATCTTGGCGCAGAATGCTTTGATGGGATATCCTTGTTTGGTGAAGAAAAGTCCACCGCCGAGGCTGACCCATTGCATCTTCTTCAGCAGAGTTCCGTATTTAATGCCGATGTAGTCGAGGGATTTTGCGAGATTCGCAAAGTCGTCGTTCTCGCAGTTGAAATGGAACATCACTCCGCTGATGAGAGAGGCCATCTCCATGACCTTTTTCCTGTCCAGCACTCCGAGCCTGGAATATTTCCTTGCGGGATCCGCAAGATCAAAATGGGAGTAGCTGATCCCGGGATTTATTCTGAGACCGAGTTTCATCCCTTTCACATGATCGTGGTACATCTCGAGCTGGGAAGCCGAATTGAAGATGATCTTGTCGGCGAACTTGCTCATTTCACGGATGTCGTGTCTGGAATATCCGACGCTGAATGCATGTGTCTCCTTGCCGAACTTCTCATGACCGAGCCGCGCCTCGAAGAGCGAGCTGCTTGTCGTGCCGTCCATGTATTTGCGCATAAGGGGGAAGACGCACCAGGTGGAGAAGCATTTCAGGGCGAGAACTGATTTTGCGCCGGAAATCTCGCGTACCTGCTCAATGACTTTAAGGTTCTTCAGCAGCTTTTTCTCGTCGATGAAATAATATGGTGTCTCAAGTTTTGACATGGGAAATTATAAATAAATGAATCCTATGAAATTTCTGACAGGATTACAGGATTATCAGGATTTTGAATTAAATAATCAAGTAAATCATGTTATCCTGTCAAAAATCTTTACAATCTTGATTAGGATAAATCCTTTAGGCTAATTTTCAAGGACGGAACGAAACAGGAACAGACTTTTACAGACCGGGATACTTTCTATCATTGATATCATAGGAAATTTGTTTTTGTTTGGGCTAAGGATATTTTACAGGAAGAGGAGGAATTAAAACAATGAAAATTATTTTATCAGCAGCTGCAACGTTGATTGCATTTGTATCGCTGGCGGAGGATGCGGCAAAACCGCAGCTCCTGTCATGGGTGCCTCCGACGCTGGATAAGCCTGTCACGGTTGAGGTGACCAATGAAAACCGCGATCTCAAACTCGACAAGGGCAAGGACTACATCATCAAGATGCCTGCAACGCCTCTGACCGCCGACGGAGGGCTGTCGATATATGGCGGACGCAATGTGGTGTTGATCGGCGGGGAGATAAGGCATGATGCCCCGCTGAAGGAAGGACAGTCACCGTTGATGCGACGAGGAATATATATCAAGGGAAGCACGGGGACAGTACATATTGAAGGATTGTGGATCACCGGAGAAAATCTTGCCGAAGGATTCAATATAGATCTCCGTGACAATAATATCCTGCAGATCCAGAATGTCAGGGTCGATACCGTTCATGGGAAGCGCGAGGCGCATCATGCCGATGTCATTCAGACCTGGGCCGGTCCTTCAGAGCTTCGGATAGACCAGCTTACGGGTTCCACGAACTATCAGGGATTCTTCCTTCTTCCAAACCAGCATTTCAAAGGGCCTGCACCAAAACTTTTCGATTTTAGGAGGATCAACCTGAAGGACGGAGGGTATCTTCTATGGCAGGGCTCGGAATTTCCAATAAAGACCGAAGATGTCTGGGTGGATCCAGCAGAGGGCCGTTCATGGCCGGATCTTGTCCTGTGGCCGAAGGGCTCAAGCGTTTGGAAGGATGTCAAGCAAGGGGCGCCTCCCGCCGGTGATTTTGTACCTGCCGGTTTTGCCGGGATAAAATATGCTTCGCCGGGATACGTCAAGGAATCATCATCGAAACCTTGAGTTGATCATCTTCAGCCCTGATCCGGATTCTACTATTATTTTAATATAAACCCTTGACATAGGTCATAAGATCAGATATTATATAGCAAACTGGATACTAAAGTGGATATTAATAATATAGCAAGAATGCAAATAGTTATATAAACGGATATAAATGCGGATATTATTATGAGAAACTCCAAATATCTCAAGGTCTCTGAACAACTGCTCCGCCGGGCCTATGGAAATGGCGCTAACCACAGGCTCCCGAGTGAACGCAGGATCTGCACATTGTTCGGTGTCAGCAGGACCACCGCAAAGATGGCGCTGAACCATCTCAAGGAAAAGAAACTTGTAATACGCCGTGAAGGCAGCGGCACTTATTTTTCACCGCCATCGAAAAAAGTGGCTATAAGACTGCTTGTGCCAAAAAAATATTCGGATCCTGAACTTATCTCCTATTTCATGAATGAAGGTGCAATCTTTTCATCTAAGGAGAGAAGGGCGGAGATAGAAATCGAGGAGTTCGATGAAAACCTCCTTTCGGCCGTGAATGCAAGGCCAGGCGTAAAGATCCTCTATTCTCCATACATGGGATTCCTTGCAGATACCGGCGTGCTTGTTCCACTGAACGAATTCGATGACTTCATTGAAACAGCAGGACAGCTGAACTCCCAGCATTTCCAGTGGTTCGGGAAATCCCCAGGTTCAAGGAACTGTTATTCGATGCCTCTCGGTTTTGGTGCGGACGTCTTTGCTTTCAGCAGAACCAAGGCCAGGGCTCTCGGGCTTGATGCCGACAACGGCCCCGCGGACTGGGATGACATCCTGAAATGGGCGGATGTTTCCTCAAAGGGCAATGTCCATCCCACGACGATCTCCACTACGAAGAACTATATCTTCCCTCATTCATATTATTACACATTGACTGGTGGAGAGGATTTTGTTTCCGAGAAGGATGGACTGTTGACCTTCAACTTCAAAAAAGGCGCAGAATGGATTTCATTCTTCAGATCAATCCATGCCTGTCCGTCCAACCTTAAATACGGGGAGGTCAGCGGAGATCCGCTGTTGAACGGAGAGACCCTGTTCCGCCATGATGTCCTGCCATGGATCATCGGGCAGAGCAGGAAACTCGGTGTCGACGGAGAGATATCCATACGGCAGATACCGCCAAGGGACAGGGGAGGAGTGTCAATATCGAAGATATCGAGGCGGGAGCTTGGGATAATAAGTGATCTTGGCAGCAGTTCTTCGGAGAGGAAGGCCGCCTGGGATTTCATGAAGCACCTCTCCTGCGATACCGAGTCCCAGCACCGGATGGTTAAGGAATTTCCTTCGGTTGCCGTCAACAGGGAAGTCTTTGACGAGCAGAGGAGCGATCCGGTGTGGCATCCTTTCATACACGCCCTTTCAACAGGGATATCAACCTATGACAAGCCGGCGAACTTCGGCGTGGTGCAGGTCATAAGGAAATATTTTTTCGAAGCCGTGAACGGTAAAATGTCCATTGAACTTGCCTGCGGGAAAATAAACGAGATATGCAGCCTCCAGCTTGAAATGGACAACGAAAGGAGAGGGTTGTTCGTATGAAAAAAACATTATTCATTGCCGATTGCCGGTTGCCAATTGCCGATTTGAAATTAAAAACTAAAATTGGAAATCGGAAAATGGAAATCGGAAATATTTTTACGCTCATTGAGCTGCTGGTCGTAATTGCGATCATCGCAATCCTTGCAGCAATGCTCCTGCCAGCTTTAAAAGCCGCAAGGGATACCGCAAAGAAAATAATCTGCCTGAACAATCTCAAGCAGACTGGCTACGCAGCACAGATGTATGCTTCAGATTACGAAAGATACCCGACTCCAAACTGCAGACTGAACATGCCTGCGGATACCGACACTGACAAGGCTGTCAGATGGTACAGGGCTCTCGGCCCTTATATCAATCCGAACTGGCCGGTAGGGGACACCGAGGCGAACGGCCTTCTCCTGGCATCCCAGACGGCTGCCTGGGAATGCCCCGGATGCCCATTGAAAAGAGTCTCTGGAACCATGACCTGTCTTCACTATGGGATGAGCGATTATTTTGACAACAGCACTTCGTACTCCGGCGGACATATTGGCGTACCAGTATCATATGTCCTCAAGAATGGCGGAATAATTTTCGGAGACAGGATCATGGCATGGACAGGAATGCTAAGCCGCTCGAATGCATCCTACCTTCCGGATCCGAGGCATTCCAACAGCGCCAATTTCTCATTTGTGGACTGCCATGCGGAAAGCATCCTGTATCCTGAATGCCTCAATTCATCGTACTGGAAAATCCGGTGAAAATGGTATAAATTCTGAACTCCTAAAAAAGGGTAAGCGTATAACTAAGGATTTTGCCACGTAAGTAGGGCGGTTTTTCCTGTCCTGAGCTTGTCGAAGGGAAACCGCCAACATATTGTCGGGTTTCCGACTTCGCTGAGAAGCTACGCCGGACACGGAAAACCCGACATACTTTTAAAGACAAACGCCTCTTTTTATCAGGATTAACGATTATAAAAAAGGAATTCCATGAAAATCTTGTCGTGCTTGATTCTTGCCGGAGGAATGATTATTCCATTTGCGGATTTCGCAGGTGCCGAAGATGCCGTCCAGAAACTTCCGGAGGGAAAAAGTATGACGCCTGAGAATGCCATTGCCGCCGCTGTGCCTATGGGACAGAAGGGGACAATTGAAAAGGTCGCGGTCGAAGGCAGGAGTTTCAAGGAGGCCCTCAGGATCACGGTCAGCGAGAAGTGCAAGGCACCATGGGACATGCAGTTCGCAATACCTTGCGGCATGAAGCTCTCAAAGGGAGACGCTGTGGTCGTCAGGATGTGGGCGCGGACATTGTCGGCCGTGAATGAGACGGGAGAAGCCTACATTTCAGGAGGAGCCCAGAGGAACAAGGCCCCGCATGAAAAACCAGTATGGGCCAGCTTGAGCGTACCGCGCGAATGGCAGCGCGTCGAATTTGGCGGAATAAGCAATATCGACATTCCCCAGAACGAAGTGATGTTGTTCATGCATCTCGGACAGAACATCCAGTCGCTGGAGATCGCCGACATCCAGATGGTGAACCTCGGACAGGGCATCCCGAAGAACCTGCTGCCGATCATGAAACTGACATATGACGGAAGGAAACCCGATGCACCATGGCGCAAGCCAGCAGATGAGAGCATCGAAAAGATCCGAAAGGGGAATATTTCCGTCAAGGTCGCGGATGCCGACGGCAAACCTGTAGAAGGCGCCGACGTGCAGATAAAAATGAAGAAGCATGCTTTTCCTTTCGGCACATGCGTCAATGCGGATTTCCTCGGCGGAGTCAGGGATGAGAACAACCCGGAGGTGAAGAAGTATCGCGAGGAGTTCCTCAAGCTATTCAACTGCGCTGTCGTCGAGAACCACCTCAAGCCTCCGAGATGGGAGGATCCGAAATCCCGCGAATGCGTCCTGAAAGCCCTCAAATGGCTCAAGGGGAATGATATTCTCATACGCGGCCATACCGCTGTCTGGCCTTCCGAAAGGCATTTCGCCTCCTCATGGAAGAAGATTATCGGATACAAGGAAGGTGATCACGTTAGAAACAAGGAACAGCTTCTCACTGCGGTGACCGAGGATAACAAAAAGAAACTCCAGGATGCGGTGCAGAACCATGTCACTGATATTTTCACGGCGACGAAAGGCTACTGCTTCCAGTGGGACGTCATGAACGAGCCGTATTCGGAACATACGCTGATGGATCTCTTCGGGGACCAGGTGATGGTGGACTGGTTCAAGGCTGCGAAACTCGCAGATCCCGACACAAGGCTCTGCATAAATGACTATGGGATAGTGATGGACGGGAATCATGCGGAACACTACATGAAGACCATAAAATACCTTTTGGACAACGGCGCGCCAGTCGAGGGGATCGGGGAGCAGGGGCATTACGGACAGCAGCCTCCCGCAATCTCGAAGGTGCTTCAGACTTATGACATGCTGGGGAGCTTCGGACTTCCCGTGATGTGCACCGAATTCGACATCGACAGCCAGGACGAGGAGATACAGGCGGATTTCCTGGTTGACTACATGACAGCGCTCTTCAGCCATCCGTCATGCGGCGGATTCCTGATGTGGGGCTTCTGGGAAGGCGCCCACTGGAAACCTGAGGCCGCTTTGCTTAGGAAGGATTGGAAACAGAAACCGAGTTACAAGGCATATTGCGACCTCGTCTTAAAGAAATGGTGGACTGATGCCGCCGGAAAATCCGGCAAGGACGGCGCGTATGGCGTCCGCGGTTTCCTCGGAGACTATGAGATCACGGTTTCCAAGGATGGCAAGACCAAGACTGAAAAGCTGAAGCTTGGAAAAGATGATACCTCCATTTCAATCAAGCTCGAATGACGGAGAAGACAAATCTGGTGCAAGGCCCGGCGAGGAATTCTGCGACCCCTCCGATTTAAAGAATGGACTTTACTTGGGAGGTATCGTGAATATCCTGAAAGCAATCATATTTGAATATTTTTTGCCCCTGAGGCAAATTCCTTCAGGCATTTTTTGCGGTATCCAGTTGGAGTCATGCCTGTGCATTTGCGGAAAATCAGGCCGAAATAGCTCTGGCTCTTGAAGCCGGAATTATATCCTACATGGTAAATGTCCATGTTGCTTCCTGCCAGCTGTTTTTTTGCTTCCTCTATTTTGCATTGGATCAGGCATTGCGAGAAGGTCATCCCGGTTTGCTCCTTGAACAGGTGAATGAAACGTGAAGGGCTAAGGCAGCAGATTTCCGCCAACTTTTCAATAGTCAGGACTTTCATATAATTGGCCTTGACGTATTCCAGTGCTTTGGCGATCCTCGGCTCCTTGACTTCAGCCGTCAGCTGCCGCAGGATAGTGAGCTCTTTTCGTTCGATGATATATTTACCGAGCACTCCCAGCAGCTTTTCCGCCGCGCCGCATTTTTCCTGGTCATACACCGGCAGATCAAGGAATTCCTTTTCCAACTGATGGAATTTCGTTCTTGTTTCAGGCATCCGGAATGGTCCCACCGACAAATAGCCGTCGTAAAGATCGCCCTTGAAAAGGGGGATTATCAGCTCATGGATTCCGGCGTGGCAGCGGTTGATGAAATTCCCCTTCCTTGCGTTTGATCTTTCTTCGATAAGCAGGCCGGTATTATGAAGGCATTTTTCTTCGGTTCTTTTCTTGGACTTAACTCCCGTGCAGAAAGAATTATATCGGAGGCACTGATGGTAGGGAATGCGATTGTCGAACCAGAACCCGTTCGCCCTCTTCCAAGATACAGGAAGTCCGGTGAGGTTGGTTACCGCCTGCATCAGGCTGGAGACTTCCTGGATAAAGGCAATGTCCATGATCTGCTGTTCCTTCTACTGACTGTCTGTCAGACAGTCAGTATAGGCGTTAATTCTAATAAATATCAATAATATAGCATAATAATTATAAAACAATAGCATTTTATGATATATATATTTCTTCCTGCTTTGGCTATTGTATTGGCAGAAAATAAAAAATATCAAAAGCAATAACAGGAGGATAAAATGAAAAAAGCATTGTCAATGATCATCGTTGGCGCCTTGATATTTTTTTTGCAGGGTGGACTCCTGGCGGCCAGCTATCCTAATACAAGTGAACTGGAATACCGTTCACATGACGGTATGCCGTATCGTCTTTTCATTCCTAAAAACTACGATCAGAGCAAGTCATATACCCTGGTTGTGTTCCTTCACGGCAGCGGTGAAGTCGGCTCTGACAATGAAGCACAGCTCAAGAACAACGGCAACGGCAGCCTTTGGCTGATAAATACTGATTACCAGGTCAGTCATCCCGTGTTTTTCGCGGCACCGCAGGGCTCATGGGGAAATGCCGCCGTCCAGGCCAAGGTTGCTGGCATGATTAACGCGTTAAAGCAGGAGTTTTCCGGAATAGCTACTGACCGTGTTATTGTCACCGGCCTTTCCCTTGGAGGAGCCGGAACATATTTTATGATGTCAAAATATCCGGACCTTGTTGCTGCTGGAGTTCCGATGCAGGGACCGAAAGATTGGCAGACCATCGCAAACAACAAGAACATGAATATCTGGCACTTCCATGCGGCTGATGACAACAGCGGTTATCATCCGATTAGCCAAGCGGATTATACCGTAAAATATCTGCGGTCCTATGGCTTGAACGTTGTCTACACCCGCTACAATACAGGCGGACATGGCATTTGGCCGGAAGCCTATAAAAATCCCCAGCTGATGTCATGGATATATGCCGCGCGGAAGGGCGTCAAGACAGAGGTCTCCCCTTTTCTCAAGATTAAAAGTCCTGCCGAAACAGATACTTTTTCCACCAGTCTTCTCAATCTGTCGCTCAGTGGAGTTGCAGGAAATGCCGAAACTAATATTAGCAAGGTTGAATGGAAGAACAGCCGTGGCGGCACCGGAGCAGTCACAGGAACAGGCAACTGGTCTGTTGGGAATGTTCCAGTGGTTGAGGGCGAAAATGTGGTTCAGATAATTGCCACCGGCACCAGCTGGTCTACAACTAAAGGAGGCAATACCACTTTCAATGACGCGCTTATCGTCAACTCCAATCCCAATGGAACTGTCAATAAGGCGCCGGTTGCCAATGCCGGTGTTGATCAGAGCATCCAGCTCCCGGAAGACACTGTCCATCTTCAGGGAAACGCCACTGATGATGGACAACCCTCGGGAACTCTTTCTTATAGCTGGAATATCATAAGCGGGCCCGGCCCTGTGGTATTTGCCGATGTCGATAACGCCATAACCACCGCCACCATCAGCGTAGCCGGCAAATATGTCCTCTCCTTGACCGTCAGCGACGGAGAACTTTCAGATTCAGACGAAGTTGAAGTTACATTTTCCGAGGAGCCGGTTATCCAATTGGAGAACGTGGCCCTCAACAAGCCAGTAGCCGTTGATTCCATATATAATGCAACATACATTGGTGCAAATGCGGTAGACGGAAACAAGACCGACGTAAACAGCCGTTGGCTTTCCGCCAATAACGGGGAATATCATTGGATCGAGATTGATCTCGAGGATGATTATGAGATTAGTGAATTGCGCCTCTGGAGCGGATATAAAACTTCCGGTTATGCGATTCAGAACTACTGGTTCCAGGCTTGGAACGGCAATGAATGGGTTGATATAGCCGTCCGGCAGAACAACAGCAGCCAGCAGACTGTCGATATATTCAATCCGGTGGTCAGCGGTATAGTCAGGCTTGTATGTGGCAATGAAGATCTGGCAAGGCTTTATGAGATCGAAGTATATGGAGTACCTCATGTCGCAGTACTTAATCAGAAACCGGTGGTCAATGCCGGAGATGATCAATTTCTCACCTGGCCGGGAAACACTGTAAATCTTGCAGGTACCGCAACTGATGACGGTCTTCCTTCTGGCAGCTTGACATATCTTTGGAGCAAGATCAGCGGTCCGGGAGCAGTTTCCTTTTCAAGCCCGGCTTTAGATTCATCTGCGCAATTCGCAGCTCCAGGAAAATACGTTCTGCAACTGACCGTTAGCGACGGAGAACTAAGCTCAAGCGATCAGATAATCATCTGGGTAATGGACAATATCTGTCTGAACAAGCCGGTAACAGCTGATTCCGTATATAACGCCACTTATCTTGCTTCCAAGGCTGTTGACGGGGACAAGACAAATACATCTTCTCGCTGGCTGTCGGCCAATAACGGAATGGAACACTGGATTGAGATTGATCTCCAGGGCGAGTATATGGTCAACAGGATGAAACTCTGGACGGGTTACGTTAACTACGGATATGCCGTTAAGAATTTCCGGCTGCAGGCCTGGGCTTATAATTCCTGGGAGGATGTGGTCGTGGTTTCAGGCAATACAAGCCAGTTCCGTGAAGAAAGTTTTGCTGCCATTGTCACCGGCAAGGTGCGTCTACTTTGTGGCAGTGATGATATGGCGAGGGTCTATGAGATTGAGGTTTTCGGAACATTGGCAAACTGAAGGAACTTTGATTGGCGATGATTTCGATGTATATGGTTTTTTTCAGTGATATGGGCAATAAGGCATGGGAGTGGAGGGCATCCGAGGGGTATGTGTCAAAGCTTGAGGATGCTTTCCCGGCTGATGAAATCAGCCTTGTTTGATATGAAGATCTTCTCATTGTGGTTTTTGATCAAGCGCCTTACCCCGTCAAGGAGTTGTTTTGCGTGGGTTTCCGCATTTATGTGGAAGGTAGACAGTGGAGGATGAGAATACCTGGTAAATCCAAGGTTGTCGCAACCTATGATGCTGATATCATCAGGCACTGAAAGTCCGCACTTGTAAATGGCATTCATTGCCCCCATGCATAAATTGTCGTTTCCGCAGAAAAGCGCAGTGAAATCGCATTTGCGGTTCAATATCGTCGTCAATTTTTCGCTTACGACATCCGGTGTTAGATTGGAATCGACGCTGATGTTTGTAAACTTCCCCCCAAGCTTTTTCCATTCATCCCTGAATCCCTCGGATCTATGATGCAGGAACTTCGAGGTTGTGAATGCCGCGGCTTTCCTATGTCCCGAAAGGAAGAACTGACGCGCCGCCTCCTCTCCAATCCAGACATCATCAAAACCTATGCGGCTACATATGTCGCCAGGCCACATGTAGATGCTTATCACCGGAACAGGAGACAAGTTGACAACATTTTCCAGTTCATCATAGCTCAGATTGACCGGTATTACTGCGCTTGCTCCGTCCTCGCAAACTCCCCTGTAAAGTGAGCGTATAATATCCCGTTCCATTGACGTGTGCAGGACAATCTGGAAACCGCTTTCTTTTTCCATTGATGCCATCTGGCTGAAAAGCCTTCCCGCATACGAGTCTTTTCCATAGATGTCATTATAATGGGGAACAAGAAAAAGGACACGGTCACTCTGCAGATTTATCCTCTGGTCAGAACGAGTATGGTAGTTCAGTGAAATCGCCCTTCTCAATATCTTTTCTTTCGTGGCTGCCCCTATCCCCATGTCACGTTCCCGGAGCACAAATGATACTGTGGTGTGAGATACACCCTCGGATTCCGCGATTTCCCGCATTGTCAGTTTGGATTTTCCGGTCTTTTTCATAGGAGCAACAATAATTACTTATGGCCAAATTGCAAAAAATTATGTTTTTTTTAATAAAAACACTTGCAATAACTAATATATCAGCTATTTTATTAGTAACAAGCAGGCAATAATATTATAAGGAGGAGAGAAAATGAAAAAAGCAATTGCGCTCATGTTCGTGATGACCATGGTTCTCTCAGGCACGGTATTTGCAGCTTCAGTCCCAGCCGACCAACTTGAGCACCGATCGGTTACGATCGGTAGTACAACCATGCCTTACAGGCTTTTTGTGCCGCCGACCTACAATTCCTCGTCGAAGTACCCAATCGTCGTGTTTCTCCATGGAAAGGGGGAAATCGGAACCGACAATGAGTTACAGCTCAAGAACAACGGCAACGGCAGCATGTATTTCATAGATACAACCAATCAGGCTGCATATCCGATGTTCTACATTGCCCCCCAGGCGGCTTACACATGGAGGGAAACAACTCATCTTGACCTTCTGAAAAAAGCGATACAGGAACTGAGTGTGGAGTTCAATCTGGACATGGACCGCATATATCTTACAGGCATATCCATGGGCGGATATGGCACTTGGAGGTTTCTGAGCCAGGATCCGGAGTATTTCGCCGCCGGCATACCCATGTCATACGGATCCGGAACTGCCGACAAGCTTATCCACCAGCCGATCTGGGCCTTCCACGCCGCAAACGACACGGTCGTCTCTGTCGGTAGCACTGATAACGCTGTCAAAAGGGTTCGTGATCTCGGAGGAAGCATAACATATACCCGGTTTGATTTAGGTGGCCACGGTATCTGGAGCACAGCCTACAAAAATCCTCTGCTGCTCCAGTGGATGATGGCTCAGAGACGAGGGGTGCGCAACGCTACAAAGCCTTTGCTTACGATAGAGCAGCCTGTCAATGCTGACTCCATGGAGATTGCACAGAGTCCACTTTCCATTTCAGGGACTGCCAATCTCGGAACTTACGAAATCACTGGGGTTGAATGGAAGAACCTCTATAACGGTACAAAGGGCGCTGCAACTGGAACCTCGAACTGGAGCAAGACAGGCATCCAAATATTCCCCGATGCAAACAACCTGATCCAGATTACTGCGACCGGAACAAGCTTTGTCGCTAGCTGGGGTGGAAAAACCACCTTCAACGACTGCATAAATGTAACTCTAAATGCCGGTCTGGTTCCTTACACGCTTACTGTTAACAGCGGCAATGGAGACGGGCAATACGAAGCCGGGATATCCGTCACCGTGACGGCAGATGCCGCTCCCGCAGGGAAGGAGTTCGACTCATGGACCGGGGACATTGCGAATCTCGCAAGCCCCTCCAGTGCATCTACCACGCTCATCATGCCTGCGGCCAATGTCACCATCAGCGCGAGCTACAGGACGACTAACCAGGCTCCGGTTGTCAATGCCGGCCTGGATCAGAACATCACGCTTCCCGCTGCGACCAGCCTCCAGGGATCCGTAACTGATGACGGGCTTCCTTCCGGAACCATCTCATATCAATGGTCTCTTGTCAGTGGTCCGGGAGCAGTATCATTCTCCGCCCCGACAACTCTCTCGACTGTTGCGAATTTCGCAAGCGCTGGAAGCTATGTCATCCGCCTGACCGCCAACGATGGCGAAAAATCCACAAGCGACGATATCACTGTTACCGTGAATCCGCAACCTGTGATTTACTACACTCTGGCTGTGAACAACGGCAATGGCGACGGGCAATACGAAGCCGGGATATCGGTCACAGTGACAGCGGATGCCGCTCCCTCAGGGAAGGAATTCGACTCATGGACCGGAGACATTGCGAATCTCGCAAGCCACTCCAGCGCATCCACCACGCTCATCATGCCGGCGGCTAATGTCACCATCAGCGCCAGCTACAGAACAACCAACCATGCTCCGGTTGTCAATGCCGGCCTGGATCAGATCATCACGCTTCCCGCAGCGGCCAGTCTTCAGGGAGTCGTGACTGACGACGGTTTGCCTTCAGGCACACTCTCATATCAATGGTCTCTTGTCAGCGGCCCCGACGCAGTAATATTTTCAGATGCGACCGCCCTTTCCACAACTGTCGGCTTCGCTGCTGAAGGAAGCTACATCCTGTGCCTGACAGCAAATGACGGTGTTCTTTCCAGCAGTGACAATGTGATAATAACGGTGGATCCTGAACCACTTCCCGCAATACTCGTTGACTTCGGTAACGACGCATATATTTCCAGTGACAACTGGAATAATCTCACAGCCGGCGACAGGCTTGCAGACTCATATCTCGACCTGATTGACTCGGAAGGAGTTTCCACCAATGTACGCTTAACCGTCACGGACAGTTTTGCAGGAGCCAACACCTCTGGAACGACCGCAGTAAATGAGTTGGGATTGCCCGCAAGCGCCAGCAGGGACAGCCTCATTGGAAACGACATGCTCTTCGGCGGACAGCTTGAGCCCACCGCCGGATTCAAGTTGGAGGGTCTGAGCCCTGACATGCTGTATACTCTGACTTTCTACGCGTCACGGATGAATGTTACTGACAATCGCGAGACTCAATACACCGTTGGGGGCGAAACAGCAGAGATTCTCTATCTTGACGCCTCGAACAACATCAGCAACACCGTCACTACTTCAGGAATCAGGCCTGACTCCAACGGCGAGATCAACGTCGCTATCCAGAAAGGTCCGAACAACAACAACTCATTTGGATTCTACTACATAGGGGCAGTCATCATCGAGGCGGAACCTGCCCAGTAAGAAGGAAATATTGATCAGTCATTTCTGAATCAACGGTTCTTAAAAAGCACTTTCCCAAGGTTGCAGGGCAACTGGAAGGAAAGTGCTTTTTATTTATACTTTTTTCAGGCAAGGAGGCTTTATTCCGAGGCGTGGCATTGCGGCTGCAAGGAAATAGTAATTGTCGGCGAGATAGTTGTATCCGCATGGTCGTCCCTCGCGGGTTCGCCAGTCAATGCTGCGTCCATAACCAGGCATGAGGCCGCTATGCGTTGGTTCATTTTCGAAGGTGTCCATCATTGCAAACAGTATCCGGTCGGCATCGGATTTCAGGCCGGCCCGATAGAGAGCCTTGATGAAATGGCCTGCAGCCATGCCGCAGCATCCGCCGTTCTCGTAGTTTCCCCACGCGGACATGGTTTTCCAATTCAGGGTGTCTGAGGGATTGCAGGGAACGAGGTTGCCGGGAACGCCGTGGCGTCCATCGTATCCGAGGCTGCGCCCCAGACGCTCCTGCGATGCGCGCCAGCGTTCACGGCATTGGACGCCCGGAGAACCTTCCACTCGCATAAAACCGTGATCCGGAATGTGGACCAATACCGGCATTCCGTAAAGGCTTATCCAGTCTGGAACTGTCTGCGGATCAGGACGCGATGACGGTGGAAATTCCGGCCAGTCGAATTTTGCAGACCAGACAGTAGGAATTGCGGTAATGGGATCCAGCACCATGTCAAAGGCGACTTTGCGCCTGGCATCCCGGGATGGGCGTATCTCCTTGAAGACCTCCGGCTCGTACACGGCCGGGTGGTAGACTCCCGAACGTGCCTTCAGAAGATCAAGAACCGTTGCAGTCTTCTCGACGACGGTCAATGATGGCTCGTTGTCGTCAATTCCCAGATCCGCCATCGTTGCCGACAGTTTGATTAGGCCCTCCTTGACCGGCGTCCCATAGAGGGCGCTCAGGAAACACTTCCGGATCGAGTTAACATTGAACCTTGTCGTTGTCTGGCCCCACTCGTCGAGTATCTGTCCGGCCACGATCACCATGACTGCTGACGTGTGCATAGTCGATGCATAGTCGCGCGCCACCTTCAGCTTCTCTCGGGACCAACCGACTTTGCCAGGCTCGGTAAGCCACTCCCATGAAGTCCCCGGGTAGATGTATTCGCGTGCAGTGTGGCGGCCCATCTCTATCGAACAATGATCCATCCGTTCCTCCGTCTCAGTCATCGGTCCTCCCCTACGCCGAAGCTCAGCCTCTGGCAACCGAGTGTAACGAGGTTACCAGCAGGCGCATAGTTGGAAACCTAATATGTGAAATTGTTCTTGCTAATGATTTCTGCCCATTCATGGTTTCGTGTCTCTATTGCACTTCCATCTAAATAGAGGACATTACCATGCCTTATAGGAAAAAGATTTACCCTTCGGATGCCAATATCGGTAAATCTAATTTGAATATTATAAATCAAATATGAAGCATGTCGAAATTCTTTATCTCTTGCTATTGCCGTGGTTGGCGGATCGGTCATCTTCAAGCCTGGGACATACATATATGATACGCTCGCTGTTGAAAGGTCAGTTCCGTCAGGAATGCAATCATCTTCACCGGGGCAGGTATACATTTTGACGTTTTCGAGATATCCACCTGCCCGGAGCATTTCAAATCCTTGCCTTCCAGGTTTGTTTGGGAAATAAGTATTGTTAGCCTCAGCATACATCTTAAGAGCCAATCCAATTTGCTTGAGATTGCTTGTGCAGGTTATGAGTCTGATATGGTCCCCTCCGTTTATTTGGACCATGCAAACAGCGAGAATTATTAATGATGCAATAGATAAATATATTTTCTTTGTCAATGATAATTTCATGTGTTTCCAATTTCTTATTATGCGATTCCCCATAAGCAGGGTGTCGAAATTACAATCATGTAAGCCCCGCCTCGGATTTAGCCTCAAGCCTGTCACCATATGCACTTTAAAATAGACCACAACAGGCCCTGAAGTCAAGGTTCCAGCTAGAGCCTGCTCGAAAAGGCATAAGAAAACATCCGCCTTGGCGGATTAACTCCTTTGAAACTTGCCTTAAAAGTAGGTTGGGCTTTCCAGCCCGACAAGATGGCGGCCAAGAATGACCGCCTTACTCAATTGGCAAAAGTTTCTTATTGATAAAACTGCGCCCTCCGCAGTCGGTCGCTACAAACAAAGAACAATGAATTTGAGGCGAATTCGTTAGCAGCCTGTCCTCCGTAGCTTTACGCGAAGGAGGATCAAGCTCGCAAGAGCTGTTATTTTCTCCACGGTTCCAGCGGAATCCAAAGCGCAGAACGATCTGCGCCAAAGATTCGTCCTCCGGCTGGAGGACTCATCATAAAAAGGCAGTTTTGAAATTACCTCGATTCAGATCAGCCTAACAAAAAGCAAATCTTTTAAAGGAGAATCGAACCTCCGGACTTGAGAGTCTCACGGAGTTTTGTGATATTGATGTCACAGACTTTCTTTCCTGAATCCAGAGCTTGGAATGCGGCAACTCCGGCGGCTTCTCCGGTCTGGTTCAGATTGATCATCACGCGCACCGCACCGAAAGCGGCCTTGTCGGTGGATACTGTCCTGCCTGCGAAGATGAGGTTGTCGACCTTGCGGTTCACCATGGTTCGGTAAGGGATCTGATAGTATGTGGGATTGACCTTCCTTTCAGGGCGCCAGCGGCCTTTCTCCATTCCGAAGAAGGTAAAGTTCTCCTGTCGTCCGTCAAGATACTTGAATAAGAATCCGCCATTCTCCTTGTTGTGCACATCGACCCGGTAGCTGCCGTTTGCGATGGTGTCATCAAAGCTCTTTCCCTCGAGGACATCCTCCTCAGTCAGGCGATATTCGCCTGCGAATCTGCGAGTTTCGCGGATCCCGATATAAGAAGCCAGACTCAATAATATCATGTTTTCAGAAGGTGCATATTTCCTGAATATGTCCATGATCGCTCGGGTCTGTCGACGACCTTTGATCTCGGCATTTGTCAATTGCCTTGCATCAGAGGCGTTGGTGTTGAAGACATGGGTTTCGGCATACATGCGGATATCCTTGCAGCCGGGGATCTCGCCGCTCCAGCCGCAATCCTTCTCGAGACCGAATTCCTCGTAGTGGGCCTTGACGGTTTCATAATAATTCACGCCTTCCGGGCAGAGGTTCCTGATTTTAGCGCATGTGGTCGGAGGCTGCAGGAAATCGTCCAGGACAAACGGCACGCCCATCCTGAATGCAAGATCACCGTCGCCGCTGGCGTCGATGAACACCTTCGCTTTGATCGCCTGTCGTCCGTCCTTGTTTTCCACGAAGACAGCCTTGAGTTTTCCGTCTTCGACAAATGGCGCGGCGAAATGGGTATGCAGGAACGGAACAATGTTCTTATGTTCGGTGACAACTTCATCAAGCTCTATCTTGAGTTCTTCGGAATTGAACATGAAGGCCTTATGGGGGCATTCCTTGATCTCGGCAACGGCATTTCTTTTTCCGAGCCGTTCAACGACCTCCAGGGACATGCCGGCGGCGATCTGCTTCTTGAATTCCGTATCGTACTGGCTGTGCCAGTAGTTCACCAGTCCCTGGGTCGCGACACCGCCGAACGAATTCATCTTCTCGATAACGACAACCTTCGCGCCAAGTCTGGCGGCCCTCACGGCCGCGAACACGCCGGTACAACTTCCTCCTATGATACAAATATCGCACTCCTCGGCAACCGGAATCTCTTTTGCGGGCTCTACTATTCTTTTCATTGTCCTATTGTCCTTTCTTTAGTATAGGTAATTTAAAAAGTCCCTTGGAACGCCGACCTCCAGGTCGGCATAAGAGCCGGTCTGGAGACCGGCGCTCCTTTAAAACAGGACTTTTGAAATTATCTCAATTTTTCAATTATCTCATCGGCGAACTTTACCAAAGTCAGGCCGATATTCTTATTATAATCAGAGGGGAGGCGATCAGTGGGAAATGAGACTGCGATAGTCGCAATCAGGCGACCTTCCGCATTGGTAATGCCGGAGGCAATCGAAGAAATGCCGACAGCTCCCTCGTCTTTAACAATTGACAGGTTCCTTTTCCGTATATCCTTAAGTTCCTTGCGCAGGGCATCCTTGCTTGTCACAGTGCGATCTGTAAACGAGGAAAGACCGTCGGTTTTCAAATACCGTTCAAGTTCCTCTTCCGTAAGATTTGCCAGTATCAGCTTGCCCTGTGCATATATGTGCAGGTTCCCTGTGATGATATACGCCTTGCCGGGACGGATCCCAAGCTCATGATCGCTGTCAATGTAGTCAAGACAGATGAACTGGTGTCCAGAAACCAGACTGCAGTAAACCGCTTCCTTGCCTGAAAGTTCGTGCAACTTCTCAAGATACGGATGGACAGTGCTCTTAAGTGAGGTCTCTGAAGCAAGTCCTTCCGCAAGATACTGCACCCGCCATCCGAGGCTGTAGGCCCCTCTCTGCTCATCCTGTTTCACGTATCCTTTGAACATCAGGGTGTTCAGCAGCCCCTTTACGGTATTGACGTTCTGCGCCAGCTTTGAGGACAGCTCGGACAGTGTCATGCTTCCACTCTTTCCGGCCAGCAGTTCCATTATATCTATCGCTTTTATCACAGATTTTATCATGATATCACGCTCACTTTCACCAGTATTACTATTATGTAGTTGATTAATACTATAATGCCGTACTAATAAAAATCAAGAAATTATACCCGAAAATATGGATTTTTCTTTTAATGGAGACGTGTGAGAGTCTTGGAGCAGTCCCTAGAACATTGCTTAAATCATCTATTGCTTGTTGGAGTTCACAGCTTTAGCGTGCGCATTTTTCTTAATTAATATTTCAGCGAGTTAAGAAAAAGAGGGATTATTGCTGGAAAATTAACCTGGAAAAGGATGAAAATACAAGACACGCTAAAGCTGTGAACTCCAACAAACACGCAAATCCTGATTCGCCTTTGATTCCAGACTGTTTTACACGCATCATGAAATCAAAATTCCTATCAGCTTTCAAGACTTTTTACGCTGTCACGGGCAATCAGGCTGTACTGGAGGACGGAACGCTGTGGAAGCCGCGATTTCTCGAGATGCGAATCGATGACGTTGGCTGCAATCTCCGCCAGCCCGATATGGTCTTGTGTGATGGTGGTCTGCGGAGGTGTCGCATAGCACGAATACAATTTGTGTTCTGAGGCGATCAGGGAAATGTCCTCAGGGACGCGTTTATTGAAGAGCGACAGCGCGTATGCCGTCACGATCCCTGCGTTTCCGCCCGGGCAGAACAGGGAATCCACGCCCTGTCTGAGCAGTTTGCCTATGATTTCCACATAGTTGTCATCACTGGACAGCTGGATCAGGCCGTCGGAGGAGGGAAGGCCCCTGGCTTTTAACGCATCGCCGATGGAGGTGCGTCGGATGTCTGCGTTGCCGGTTCCGGCCATGCCATGAATTATGCAGCCGATCTTCCGGCACCCCCGTTCGTGGAGATGTCCGATTGCAAGCTCCATCCCCTGGGCTTCATCGGAACGAACGGAATAGACGTTCGGTGAATTGGACGGCGCATCCCGGTCGACGAGCACCAGCGGCGCCGAAAAACGCTCCGACCATTTTTTAAAGTCGTCCGGTTCGGCTCCTATGGCCACCGCGCCGCAGAACTGGATGCTGTCAAGCCGTTCAATGTTGTCCTGCGGCAATACCTCGATCCGGAAACCGTGTTTCGGCAATACGAAGGTCAATGCCATCATTACCATTTCAAGACAGGTGCGGATAGGATAGATTTCATCGCCAGGCAGGATGATCACCACGTTGCGCTGCTTGGTCGAAAGTCTTGGATGGTAATTATGGGCTTTGGCAATGGCAAAAACATGTTCACGCACATCTTTGCGGATATTGGGATGATGACTGAATACCCGTGATACGGTGGCGGGCGAGACTCCCGCGAGCTTGGCTATATCCTGCAATCTCATCTGCAATCCTCCTAGCAATTGATTCATTTGCAATATTCTATGCCGATTGCTGAAATAGTCAACTTCTTTCATGTTATGTTTCAATCAATAGGGCGCATTAGTGCTTGACATGGGATTTGCCAACGATATATGTTGAAAGCATATCAAAGAGGAGACTTTACCATGTCAGCTATAAAATTTGGTGTTTGCGGACTGGGACGCATAGGAATCAAACACGCGCGGTGTTTCAGTCAGGAGAAGGAAAAATACGAGCTTGTTGCTGGGTGCGACCGTGAACAGGAGCGCACAAGCGAGTTGCGGAAGGACTATGGATGTGCGGCGTACAACGACTTCGGGGAGTTCCTGCGTAATCCGGAAATGGAACTTACGATCATCGCAACGCGCTCCCTGGATCATGTGAACAACGCGAAGCAGGCGCTTGCGGCAGGCAAATATGTTTTGCTTGAAAAGCCAATCGCCGTAACCAGCGACGATTTCAAGAAGCTCAAGAAACTCGACAGGAAATATTCCAGCAGGCTCTTCTTCCTCCACAACCACCGTTTCGAGCCGTCGTTCCAGAGCATCCAGAAGATCATAGCTAGCGGAATCCTCGGAGATGTCCAGATGGTGAAGATCCGCCGCCACCATTCCTTCAGGCGCCGCGGCGACTGGCAGACGCTTTTAAGCTGCGGAGGCGGACAGCTCAGCTGTTGGGGACCGCATATCATCGACCAGGCCCTGCAGTTCATTCACGCGCCGGTCAAAGATATCTGGAGCAATCTCAAGCGCGTCAACTCCCTTGGCGACGCCGATGACCATGTGAAAATCATGCTGGTAGGCGAAAACGGAATCGTCGCGGACCTTGAGATAAGCGACTCCGTTGCCCTGGCGGACGCATATTGCACGATCTATGGCAGCAGGGGCAGCCTGATCTGCGCCGACGAGAAAAACATCCAGCTGAAATTCATCGATCCGAAGCACCAGCTGCCGGAACGCCGTGTCAGTCCCGATCTTCCTCCGCCTGGCGGCGGTTTGGGTGCCGATGAGGATTTCCACTGGATTCAAAAGACCGTCAAGGTCGAACCCGAGGGCGACATGTGGGAGCTGGTCGAGTTCGAAATCGCCCGTCATCTATATAGTGCGATCCGGGAGAACGTCCCGTTCCCGGTCGTCAACGCCGATGCCCTGGAAGTCGTCCGTGTCACCGAAGCAGTGAAAAAACAGAATCCCCACTTCAACTGGCTGTGAGCTAATATGAAGAAGATCAAAATCGGACAGATCGGCGTCTGCCACGAGCATGCCTCGGGGAAGATCAATGCACTGCGCGGCATGCCTGAGGTGTTTGAGATCGTCGGCATCGTCGATGACCGCAGCTCAAGGTCGGCCAAGTTCGCCGGCGGAGACCTCAAGCCGTACGAAGGGCTGAAATGGATGACGGAGGAGGAGCTGTTCAAAGTTCCCGGCCTTCAGGCGGTGGCGGTCGAGACCCCTAACGCCGACTTGGTCCCAACGGCCATCCGCTGCATGGAGCGCGGACTGGCGATGCACATGGACAAGCCCGGTGGCGAGGATCTGAAACTGTTCGGACGGCTGCGCAAAGGCTGCGAAGATCGCAGACTTCCATTCCAGATGGGATACATGTTCCGCAGCAATCCGGCGATACAGTTTTCGCAGAGGATTGTCCGGGAAGGCTGGCTGGGCGAGATATTCGAGATCCAGGCGAACATGAGCCACAACTACGGCGGCGATGCATACCAGACGTACCTGGGCGAGTTCAAGGGCGGCATCATGTTCAACCTGGGTTGCCATCTCATTGATTTCATCATCCCGATGCTCGGACGTCCGGAGAGCATCAAACCGTTCTTGAAATCGGCCCCCGGATTTCCCGACACGATCAGGAACAACTGCCTGGCGATCATTGAGTATCCGCACGCCACCATGACCTTGCGGGCATGCAGTCTCGAGGTCGAAGGGCTGAGCAACCGCCGCCTGAAAATCTGCGGGACGAAGGGGACGATAGAGCTCTGTCCGCTGGAGCGCTTCGACGGGAAACCGCTGCAGATGCGACTTTCGCTACTACAGGGGAACGCCGAATACGCAGCCGGAACCCATACCGTCGATTTCGGTATCAAGCGCGACCGCTACGCGAATCAGCTGTTCGAACTTGCGAAAACAATCAATGGCGAAATGGAGAATCCATACGGATATGAACACGACTATCTGGTGCAGGAGATTCTTCTTGCTGCGTCCGGATACATAAAATGGAGACGTTGAACATGCATGCAATGCTGGTTGATGCCAATAGGAAACTCGTCTGGAGCGAAGTTCCAGATCCAGTGCGGAAAGAAAACGAAGTGATTATAGAAGTACATGCGGCGGCCCTCAACCGCGCCGACCTCTTGCAGCGCGCCGGGCACTATCCCTCACCTCCGGGCTGGCCCGAGTGGATGGGGTTGGAAGTGGCGGGTGTCGTCCTCAAGGCCCCGGCGCAAAGCCGCTGGCGAACCGGCGACAAGGTCTGCGCGCTCCTCGGCGGCGGCGGCTATGCTGAACAGGTGGCCGTCCCGGCGGACATGGTACTCCCGGTTCCGAAAGGCTTGTCGATGGAGCAGGCAGCCGCGATCCCGGAGGCTTTTGCAACCTCCTATCTCAACCTCTGTCTCGAAGGAGGCATGAAAGCAGGCGACACCGTCCTGATCCAGGCTGGCGCAAGCGGTCTTGGTATCGCGGCGATACAGCTCGCGAAAGATCTCGGGGCGAAGGTCATGACGACCGTCGGCTCGGAGGAGAAGGCAGATTTCGTACGCGCGCTTGGCGCCGATATAATCATCAACAGGAAGACTGACGATCTTGCGGCGGCCATGGACAAGCATCCAGTGGACATAGCGATGGATTGCGTCGTTGGTGCGGGAATGGGTGCATGTGTTGAAAAGATGGCGCGCGGCGGCCGCTGGATCGTCATCGCGACGCTCGCAGGAGCCAGGACCGAAATCGACATGAACGTCTTTTTCCGCAAGGGGCTGAAGCTGATCGGCAGCACGCTCCGCAGCCGCACATCGGAGATGAAGGCGGAAATCCTATCCGAACTTGAGTCGAAGCTCTGGGACAAATTTTCCTCGGGCAAAATCAAGTCCGTCATCTACAGGACGCTCCCGATGGCGAAAGTGGAGGAGGCGCATAGTATCCTTGAAAAACAGCAGAATCTGGGCAAGGTTGTTTTAACAATGGAGAAAACTAAAACATGAACTTCAAAGACAGGATCGCGATAATCACCGGGGCCGCATCCGGAATGGGGCTTCTCTCAGCGCAGGAACTTGTGAAGGAGGGCGCCAAAGTCCTTCTCACGGACGTGAACAAGGAGGCAGTGGAAGCCGCAGCCGCAGGCATCCGCAAGGACGGAGGCGAAGCCC
>Ga0209417_1002738_pt1 | contig 25774 bp, 34 predicted proteins | sample RifGroF2_FD_184002 | JGI IMG/M metagenome (GOLD analysis project Ga0209417, IMG submission 184002) | Groundwater microbial communities from Rifle, Colorado, USA - Groundwater F2 (SPAdes) (version 2) | ecosystem: Environmental > Aquatic > Deep subsurface > Groundwater | place: Rifle, Colorado... | reverse complement strand
GAAAAATACGAAAATGATATACAATAAAGAAAAGATAAGATAATTAAATAAAAGGAGCAGAGCAATGAAGAAGTTAAAAATCGATCAGCCAATCGTCAATTTCGAAGGCGAAGCGATCAAGACCACAGCCGAAGAAAACGCACCTGACTTTCAGTTAGGCCACGCGCTTTTGACTTACATTAGAAAAGGCCACAGTATGGGGTTGACACCGGCCGACAAGACGAATGCTTATCACGCCGGGTTGAAAATTGGAGCAAGCAAGGAAACAGTAGAATTGAGCAATGACGAGTACAAGGCGATCAAAAAATTGACCGACAATGGAAAAGAACGACAGCCAAACGGCGCAGAAGAAGATATTTACAGAATTGAGATTAGCGAACAGGTCAAGCAAATGGTTGACGGAGCAGAGGATATTAAACAATAAATTAGAAATACGGCATACTCCGCGTTAGGAGGAGTCGTTAAGACGGCGGTTACAAAGAATGAACGGTCAAGATTAACCAACATCACACCGCGATAAACAAAGACCGCTATGCGCAATAATTAAACAGGAGGCACTTTGGAAAACAGAACTATAAACGTCAGCGAACTCAAACCGGCGGATTACAACCCGCGCGAGATTAGCACAAGCGATTTAGAGGAACTTAAAAAAAGCATACAGCAATTTGGATTGGTTGAAGGAATTGTAGTTAACAGCGATATGACTATAATTGGCGGACATCAGAGGTTGGAGGCGGCCAAGCAATTAGGGATCGCCGAAGTGCCGTGTATAGTATTGGATTTAGACAAAAAACAGGAAAAGGTACTAAACTTAGCGTTGAACAAAATCAGCGGCTATTTTAATGAAGAAAAATTGGCAAATGTTTTGGCAGAATTGGAAAGCGAAGCCATAGGTTTTAGCGAAGCGGAGATCAGCCAAGCGCTTATGAGAAAAGAGATCAATTTAGAACAAAGCGAAGGATACAGCGTTGACGACGACGAGGAAATACAGAAGATTTTTGACCGAAACGAAAAAGTAGCCGTGGGAGTAGAACAACCCGGCGCGCCGATCAGAAGCGACAAGGTGGCATTTTACCTGGCGAATATGGAACAATGGCATAAGGTCAAGAGCCATTTTGCCACTACGCGAAGCGGAGAACTCGACACGAATAAATTGATGAATTTTGTTGACTCGACGGAAGCCAAAAAAGAAGGCGAATAATGGATTACTACGGCTCGCCAAGAATTACGAGCGAGTTTTGCGACTGCTCAATGCCGATTACATTCGACAGTTATAGCAATTGCGGGCATAATTGCGCGTATTGTTTTAGTCAATACATTAGAGGTACAGGCCCGGCCTGCAAGGATTATGACGCTAAGAAGGTAAAAGCCGTCAACGTAGACAGAGTAAAAAAGATATTCACCGGACAGATCAAAACGCCGATGTGGAAATGGATAGAAGCCAAGAGGCCGATACAATGGGGAGGATTAAGCGATCCATTTTGTCCATTGGAAAAACAGTACGGAGTCGGATTGGAATTACTGAAGTTTTTTAATGACATTGAACAGCCGATAAGTTTTAGTAGCAAAGGCGATTTGGCGATCACGGACGAACGATATCTAAACGAATTTAAGAAAGCCGGAAACAGGTGGCATTACAAGGCAAGCATAATCACACTGGACGAGGAGGACTGGCAATTGGTGGAGCGCGGCACGCCGACGCCACAGCGCAGGGTAGAGGTACTCAAACGATTGCACGAGGAGGCCGGGACGCTCACAACTTGGAGAATGAGGCCGTTTATTATAGGAGTAACCGACAAAACAATGAGCGAAATGATAAAGACAGCAAAGGAGATCGGTTGCCAAAGCATTACGACCGAGTTTTTTTGCTTAGATACACGCGGATTTGGACGAAACGAAACGCTGGAAAATTACAAAAGGATCAGCCAAGCGGCGGATATGAGTTTACTAAAGTTTTATAAGCGATACGGAACGGGAAGCGGATACGTACGGTTGGACTATAATTTTCTGAAGCCATACGTAAAAAGGTATATGGACGAATGCAAGGCAGTAGGATTGCCGTACTTTATAAGCGACGCCAAGCACAAAGACAAGAGTTGCGGAGGCAGTTGTTGCGGATTGCTCGACACGAACGAATACTTCAAAGATTACGCCAAATTCCAAATGAGCAACCTAATTCACAAAATCAAGGAAAAGGGCATAATGACGTTTACGGAAGCAATGGAATATTTAGACGAAACGGAAAAGGACTGGAGAGTAAATTCGAAAGTAGAGCAGTATATGAACTTAGGAAGCGGAAGCCAGCGCCACAAAAGACGAGATATGACGTATCAAGATTATTTTATTAAGCAATGGAACGGCAGTTATTTTCAGGATTATTTTGAGGGAGTAATTTACAAGATAGGAAAAGACGAAAAAGGCGACGCGGTTTATGCTTTTGATTACAAAAAGGCGAACATATGAAAATTGCGATTTGCACAAAAGGCAGGCCGGATAGGCAATATACGCTCAAGCAGATTTATAAGATATTTCCAAAAGACATTTATTTATTTGTTGAGCCGCAAGATTGGGAAAAATATCAAAAATATAGCAAGGTTGCCACGATCGTCAACATAGGAGAAAACGACAAAGGAATTGCATACAGCCGGCAATACGCTAATGATTATTTGGGCGACGAGATTATTTTCTTTTTGGACGACGACATAACGGCATTCAAAAAAAGAGCCGGCGCTATGAGGCCAAAACAGTATTTCGGATTAACGAAAATGACACCGGCGGAAATAAAGGGAATGTTCAAGTATATTGAGAAATTCTTATTAAACCACCCGGATTATTTGCAGGCCACGATAAGTTACGGCAAAAGCAATTGGTTGTATAATGGAGTTAGTAAAGAAAATACACGGGCTTGGTGTTTTGAAGCGCACAACAACAAAACGTATCGGCAAGCAGGAATTGAATACGATCCGAAATTAAACATATTTGAAGATTACAATATCACATTGGAAATTCTAAACAAAGGATATAAAAACATTAGTTTCTATTATTGGGCGTTTGATTGCAAGACAATGAGCAAGGAAACAGGCGGTTGCGGTACGGCTGAGCAAAGACGCGGAAAGCACGAGGCCGCCGCAGAGATTATGACGAGGAAATGGGGAAACGAAATTGCGCAAAAGATTTACAATAAAAATCACGATTTAACAGAAGTAAAAATAAATTGGAAAAAGGTGGTGGAGTATGGAAGATAGAATTAAGCAACTGAAAGCAGACCTCGCTAATAAATATGAACAATACAATACGATGGAATTACAGAATTGGGAGAGAAGAGCAGTAGAAATGCGATCACAAGGATACCCATACAAGGATATTGTTTACAACATTAAGACGGAGTTTCCGGCGCACGATCACGAGGAGGTGTATTATAGACAGATATTCCAATATAACGGAAGATTGCGCCCGGCTATTGATTTATTAAATGAAATTTTAGGAAGCGAGTCGATTATATCGGCGGTAACAGAACTAAACAAAACAGTAGACGTCGCATTACAAACGCAGAGCGTATTACTCGGCAAGAAATATCCGGCCGGGACACGCTTGGCGGCCGCAGAAGCGATTTTAGACAGAGCGCTCGGCAAGGCAAAGCAACCGGTAGAAGTAACGGAAAATAAAGAGGTTGCGGATATGAGAGAAAAACTAAAGGAACTAATAAATGAAGATGACGAGAAGGCAAAAGACGCTGAACCTTCTGAAACTATTCAAAGTTGACGGAGCGCCGGCGTCAGACAAATTGACGGAAGGACAGTTAGAGATATTCGAAGATATAGTATTTCGGGTATATCCTTTTGTTGAAGTTATTACTTGCACTCAATACGGGAAAAGTTTAACATTAGCGCTCGCGGCGCTTATTTTAAGTTGCGTTATTGGAAAAATGGTTGCTATTGTTGCGCCAACAGACGCGAAGGCCAAATTGATTATGAGATATTATGTAGAACACTTGGGCGACGATATAATGTTTTATAGCCAATTGGAAAAGAACACGAAACTGGAAAGGTTGCGCCAAGAGGAAAGCAAAGACAGAATAATTTTACGCAATGGCGGAGGAGTTTATTGTATATCGGCGCAAGCCGGGAACGCGCAAAAATCAATTGAGGCGGCTATGGGAGAAGGCGCAGACGTTATATTAGAGGACGAGTCGGGATTGATACCGGACAGGACGGAAGCGACGATCTTCCGTATGATCGCCGGGAAGAAAGATCCGTTATATGTAAAGATCGGAAACCCGTTTTATCGAAATCATTTTTACAAAACATCTTTTGACGACAATTGGAAAACGATTGTTATTGACTACATACAAGCATTGGCCGAAGGACGATATACACAACAATTTATTGACGAGGCAAAGAAAAGACCGCTTTTCGACGTGCTTTATGAATGCAAATTTCCTATGGAAGACGAAGTGGACGAACGAGGGTGGAGGCGAATGTTTTTTGAAAAACAAATGCAGGAAATAATGATTAAAGACATTGTACCGGCCGGCACGTTAAGACTTGGGGTTGACATCGGACGAGGAGGGAACTATTCGGCTTATGTGTTAAGAGGCGACAACTGTGCTATAATATTAGAGAAGAACCGTGATCCCGATTTGATGAGCCAGCCGGGACGAATTATTAACTATATGAAAGAATATAAGATTGAAGCCAATAATATTTACGTTGACGATGTGGGAGTAGGCGGAGGAGTTACGGACCGATTGAGAGAACTGGGACACGAAGTTAACGGTGTAAAAGAAGGACAAGGCGCAACAGACGGAGCAAGTTACGCAAACTTGAAGGCAGAAAATTACTTTTTAGTAAAAGATTGGATAGAAAACCAAAGCGGAAAATTAAGCGATAGCGCGGATTGGTATCAATTACTCGAAATACGATTTAAGCCGAATAGCAGTAGCAAATTCCAAATTGAGCCAAAGGACGAGTTACAAAAAAGAGGGGTGGAAAGCCCGGATATTGCGGACGCATTAATGCTTACATTTACGGACGGAGGACAAACGTTTACAGCCGACGACTTCGCTATAATATAAATAGGAGGAATTGAAAATGTCATTACTTCAGGGGATTAAACAAAAGTTTTTTAAGAACTTTGGAACAAGCACATTTTTTCAGAACTATTTGACGCCTTCGAGTTGGAGAAGATCAGAATATTTGGAACAGTACGAAGGGATTGTTCATACTTGTATATCGGCCATTGCGCAGAGAACAGCGATGATCGATTTTTTTGCAGAGAAAACAAACGCAGACGGCACGGAACTCACGACTAAAAACCACGAACTATTACGGCTATTACGAAACCCGAACGATCATTTGAGCAAATACCAATTGATAGAAATGACAGTTACTCACTTGCGGCTAACGGGCGAGGCATATTGGTATTTTGAATTGGGAGCGGTTACGCGAAAGCCAAAAACTATATTTATGTTGCGCCCGGACAAAATGACGCCGATTGTTGACGACAGCGACGACATTGTAGGTTGGATTTTTACGGCTGAGAACGGCAAGAAAGTACCTTTGGAAGCGGACGAGGTTTTGCAATTCAAATACCCTGATCCGAAAGATCCGAAACGCGGCATTGGAACAGTTCAAGCCGCTATGATTTATATTCAGACGGAAACATACGCGAGTAAATGGACGAGAAACTTTTTATTTAACAACGCCCGGCCAAACGGCGTATTAGCGCTTGACGCAAAAGTTGACGCGGCGGAGTTTCAGAAAATTAAAAGACAATGGCAAGAAGAATACGGCTCAATTGAAAACGCCGGCAAGACAGCAATTATACGCGGAGCGCAAGCCACATTTACGCAAGTGGGAATGGGACTTGGGGACATAGCACTAAAAGAACTCAAGAACCTTACACGCGACGATATTATGACTATGTTTAGAGTTAGCAAGCCAATTTTAGGAATATTTGAGGACGTTAACTTGGCAAGCGCAAAGACGGCTCATTATGTATTTATGAAAGAAATTATTGATCCAGAAATGTATAGAATTGTGGACACGCTAAACAATGAATTGATTGAACGATACGGCGACGGATACCAAATTGGATATGAAAGCCCGGTGCCGGAAGATCAGGCCGAGAAAATTGAATATTACAAGGCAGGGATCGATGTTTGGTTGACTACAAACGATATACGAAGCGCCGAAGGGTTAGACGAAATGGACGGCGGCGGCGTTATTTACAAGCCGATCAATTTAGTGCCGATTGGAGAAGAACCAGAACAGCAGGCGCAAGCAAAGCACGTAGTTTTGAAAATTAAAACAAAGGAATTTAAGATCGAAGCCGAGCAAAAAGAAATGTTTAGAATTGAAGTTTATAAGAGGCAAGAACGATGGCAGAAAAATATGTATTACCTTATGCGCAAATTACTCAACGATCAAATGAAAGGGATTTTAGCAAGGATCAACGGACAGAAAAAGAAAGCATTTGAAGATTGGTTGTTTGATGACGCGGCCGAACAAAAAGCGTTCACAGAAAAAATGACACCTTTACTTTTGGAACTTATGAAGGAGCAGGGACAAAGCGCATTTGACCTACTCGGACAGGAAGGCGATTTTGTAATCACAGAGAAGATCAAAGAATATGTTGCCGCCCGGACGGATAAATTTGTGCCGGAATATTTAACAAATGTTAAAAGCGATTTGGTTGCGACACTTACGGAAGGCGTCAACGCCGGAGAAAATATCAGAGATCTGAAAAAACGAATTGAAAAAGTTTACGATACGCAAAAAGGCAAGAACGCCGAACGAATTGCGAGAACCGAAACGGCATACGCAAGTAACACGGCCGCAGTAGAAGCATACAAACAAACTGGGTGGATTGAAGGCAAGGAGTGGTTCGCAGATCCGGACGCTTGCGACTTTTGCCAAACGATGAACGGCAAGACGATATCACTAACGACTAACTTTGCTTCACTTGGCGACGCGGTACAAGGCAAAGAAGGCAACGGGCAATATTTGGTAGATTTTATGGACGTAGGAGAACCGCCTTTACACCCACATTGCCAATGCACAATATTACCAGTTAAAAAATTAGCAAGGGAGTAAAATGGCAAATAATTTAGAAATCTTTAGAGGCGACACCAAACAATATACTTTGAATTTCAAAGACGCCGTCGGCGTAGCCATAGATATTACTGATTGGACAGTATTTTTCACAGTAAAAAAAGAAAGATCAGATTTAGACGCGGCGGCGAAGATCAGCAAGACGGTCGTTTTACACACGAACGCGGCAGAGGGAACAACAAGAGTAAACATTACGGCGGCAGAAGCGGCGACGCTTGAACCCGGACAATACTATTACGATATACAAGTTAAGAAAAGCGACGGCAGTATTTTAACGATTATTAGCGATATGCTTGTAATCAAAGAGGACATTACGAGAAGGACGGTATAAATGGAAGATACAAACGTAGTTATATCGGACGAAACAATAGACGTTGTTATTACGGAAGGCGAAACGATCAACGTTACTTTTAATATTATTGAACAATTAACAGGCCCGGCCGGCGAAACCGGACCTCAGGGACCACAAGGCGAAAAAGGTGACACGGGAGAAACGGGAATACAAGGACCAACCGGCGCACAAGGTCCGCAAGGAGAGCAAGGAATACAAGGAGCAACAGGACCACAAGGCCCGGAGGGTTCAGTTGGACCGACAGGACCACAGGGGGTTCAAGGCCCAGAAGGCCCAGAGGGATTGGGATTCTATATTGCTAAATATTATAGCACAGTCGCGGCGCTATTAGCCGACACGACACCAACCGGAATTGACGCCGGAGAATTTGCGTTGATTGTTACAGATGACGTGGACGATCCGGACAATTCACGACTTTACATTTGGACAGGGACGGCATACGCTTTTCAGAGCGATTTATCAGGCGCACAAGGAATTACGGGACCGGAAGGCCCGCAGGGAGAGCAAGGCCCGACAGGATCACAAGGACCGGCAGGCGCAACTGGAGCAACTGGTGCAATAGGACCACAAGGCGCGCAGGGGGTTCAGGGTATTCAAGGACCGCAAGGCATTCAGGGCGAAATAGGAGAAACCGGAGCAACAGGTCCACAGGGTGCAACTGGAGCAACCGGCGCAGACGGGCAGAGGGTGTTTGTTGCTGAAGCCGGAGAAATGGAAACTTACGTTATGGGGAGCGAATCGCAAGTAGGCGATTTTATAGTAAACAATGATGACAATACTTTCGAAATAATAAATAAAACAGCCGCGCTATATACGGACCGAATTGAATTTAGAGGAAGCATATTAGGAGAAGAAGGACCAACTGGAGCAACAGGGCCAACAGGACCGGCAGGAGCGCAAGGCTTAACTGGACCAGAAGGACCGGCAGGCGCAGATTCAACAGTACCCGGGCCACAAGGACCAATTGGAGAAACTGGGCCACAGGGCGCGACCGGATTACAAGGACCGCAAGGATCAACCGGACCGCAAGGTATTCAAGGAGTTCAAGGACCAACCGGAGCAACCGGGCCGCAAGGATCAACCGGACCGCAAGGACCGCAAGGACCAGAAGGACCAGAAGGCCAACAAGGAATACAAGGTGCAACGGGACAGGGTTTTAATATTGCAAAGATTTACGCAAGCGTTGCGGAATTAGAGGCGGATACAAGCCCGACGGGAATAATATCGGGAGAGTTTGCGATTGTTACGACAGTAGATCCAAACGACGCGGACAATTCAAAACTTTATTTATGGAACGGATCAATTTACGCATATACAAACGATTTGAGTGGAGCGCAAGGTATTCAAGGACCAACAGGAGATACGGGACCACAAGGCGCGCAAGGTATTCAAGGCGAAGCGGGTCCACAGGGCGCGCAAGGTATTCAAGGTGAGCAGGGAATACAGGGTATTCAGGGTATACAAGGCGAAGCCGGAACAAGCGCGGACGTAGCGGCGTCAATTCACGGCGTATTAGAAAAAGACACGCCGGTAGACGCAGACGAGTTCGGATTATCTGACAGCGCGGATACTTATTTATTAAAGAAAATATCTTGGGCGAACATCAAGGCCAAATTAAAATTATATTTCGATACGCTTTATATGACTTTTGCAGGCGGAACGCTTACAGGCGATATTACATTTGGGGAAAACACGGCGTTAGCATTAGACAGCGCATTAAGCGCCGACGGGAAATATTGCGGGATCACGGAAGCGGGGACGGCAGGAGCGGCATTGGCGTTTGGAGATCTTTGTTATTTTAATAACGAGGACAGCCGTTGGGAATTAGTGGACGCCAATTTAAGCGACGGGTATAACAAAAAATTAGGAATATGCGTATTAGCGGCCGGAGCGGACGGAAACGCGACTGAAATGCTTTTGTATGGAAAAGTCAGAGCGGACGCGGTATTTCCGACGCTGACAATAGGCGCACCGGCTTACATTAGCGAAACGGCCGGAGATATTGTTGTTGCACAGCCGACGACGACAGACGCCGCGATCAGGATAGTAGGATTTGGAAACACAGCCGACGAATTGATGTTTAATCCTTCGCCTGATTATATGACTCATATTTAAGGATAATAAATGGCAACAAAAACAGTAATTTTAACTTCATCACAGACATATTCATTGCCAACTACTGGAGAATTTGCTTGGGACGGCAATGCTTTTACAGTTGAAGCCATCGGCGGCGGTGGCGGTGGAAAGTATTCTGCTCCTCCTGGAAATGGTGGAGGTGGCGGCGGAGCGTATGCTATTAATCCTGCCGTTACGGATGGGACAAATGTAGTTGTTACTATCGGTGCAGGAGGCGGAGCAAGTACCGCTGACGGTGGAGATACCTCTTATGGTGCTGATGTTATCGCTAAAGGTGGAGTAACTGCTACTTTAAGAACTGGTGCGGCAGGCGGAGCGGCGGCGGCTTGTACTCCGACAACTGGTGCGTACTCAGGCGGTGCAGGTGGAACTGGTGGTGGTATAGGTGGTAAAGGTACTGGTGGAGGTGGCGGAGCGGCAGGTGCTCACGGTGCAGGCGGTGCAGGCGGAAACGGAAGCACTTCTGGCGTATATCACGGTGGAGGTGGTGGTGCAGACGGCGGAACAGCAGGTGGTGCGGGCACGACTGTTCCTGGAACTGCGGGCGTAGGTGCGAACGGTGGTGGTAATGGCGGTAGCAATTCAGCAGGGTTAGACGGTACAGAATGGACTACTCACGGTTCGGGCGGTGGAGCAGGCGGATTATTTAATGGTGGAAACTACGGGGGAGGTGGATCTCAAAATGGTGCTGGTACTAACTATGGTGGAGCAGGAATAGTAGTAATTACTTATACTTACATCTCCTCAGCAATTAAATCTATAAACGGGTTAGCAAAGAGTTCAATAAAAACAATTAACGGATTAGCCATCGCATCAGTTAAGTCGAGAAACGGATTGACTTAACAATCAAAAGAGGGGGTGTTCTTTGTGAGTTGGAGAGAAGCGAAACGACAGAGAGCGCAAGAAATCGGAGGTTGGTTTTGCGAGGATTGCGGACGACCAATATCTTCAAGGAAGGCGGTAGGACACCATATAAAATACCGCCGGGACGGAGGACCGGACACGGTCAGGAATTGCCGATTGCGTTGCAAGTTTTGCGAACACAGGGACAAGCACATTGGAGGCAAACAAAATGGACAGACGCGAGATACTGAACGAAAGCGCAGAAGTCCTGATCAAAATCGGACGCGGTTTGACTTTGACATTGGACCTTATAAACAAGGAGATCGAAAAGGCCGGGCTCTTAGACGCCGGAACTTACGTAGCGATCGCCAACGTAACGACCTTGCTTGAAGAGGGGATCAACGACATTTGCCACGAGGCAAAAGACATTCAGTTGAAACTGATTTACGATTGCGAAGGAAGCGATCAAATAAATTGCCCGAAATGTGGAGGAGAATTGATAGAATGCGCGGAACATTACAAATGCGTCGCCGACAAATGCGGTTACACCGACGCCGGAACGAACTAACGAACAGACGACTGGGGAGGGCGTCTTTCGTCCTCCCATTTAATTAAAGGAAAAAATGGACATACGTTGTAAAAATTGCGGTTACTTATTTATGAAAGAGCCGGTTATAGTTATCGGCGAGATTAAGTGCCACAGATGTAAAACGATCAATAAAATAAACGTAGTTTCGCAAGGCGGAGTTGCGAAAAATAGCCAATGTGGTATAATGCCAAGTAGAGGACATTTAGATCCCGATCAGGCGCATTTTAGAATACGCCATTATTGATCGGGTATTTTTAATAACAGGAGGCAAGACAATGGACGAATTAACTATTGATACAAAGGAAATGAAATTTAGCCCACAACTCAAGGCAATTTCGGTTAAAGATTTGGGCGAAGGCGAAATTGAAGCAATCGTAGCGACGGAAAACGTTGACCGAGTTAACGAAATTTTGGTTATGAGTGGGTTGGACACTAAAAATTATATGAAAAACCCGGTTGTACAATGGGGACACGATTATAGTCAACCACCGATTGCAAAGACGATCAGTTTGAAAAAAGTAGGAGATCAACTCGTAGCAAGAATGAAATTTGCGATTGAAGTATATGACTTCGCAAGATTGGTTTATAACTTAATTCAAGGCGGTTACATTAACGCATTTTCGATTGGATTTATTCCAAAGGAAATGGAGGACGGCAAGAACGGCCAATTAATTTGGACCAAATCGGAGATGTTGGAATATTCAGTAGTGCCGATTCCGGCCAACAGCCAAGCGCTTTTAACGGCAAAGAAGTTTGGAATTGATGTAGATTATTACAATAAAGTTGCCACCGGCGAAATTAAGATCGAGAAAAAAGAGATCGAAGCAACCGAAACCGGCGAATTGGAAGATATTGAAGTTAAGCAAGGCAAAGTGTTGAGCAAGAAGAACAGAAACATACTGGAAGCCGCCAGAGCCGCGTTAGACGAAGTTTTGAGCGCAGACGGCAAAGAGGACGCAGACGAAGGAAAAGACGAAACCAAAGGCGCAGAGGACGAAGAAATACAATCAAACATTGATTTAATTAAAAAATCCGCTTCGGCGTTGGAGGCCAATGCCTCCGCCGCAACCGAACCGGGCGCGAATAAAGTTAAATACCTGATTAAGTTAAAAAAGATCGCTCAAATCAGCGATAGGTCGACAGAATTACTTATCAATCAGGTTAAAGAAAAAATAGCAAAGGAACAAAATGGAAAATGAAGAAAAGACAATCGAACTTGACGAACAAACTCAATCCGCTATCGCCGACAAAGTTAGCGAAGGTTTGGGCGCTACCGTCAAAACCTTAGTTGACGAAAAAGTCAACGAAATTGAAGCCACTATCAGCAAGAAAGCCGAATTAAAAGGCGGCGAAGGTTCAGACGACGCAGAAACCAAAGAAATGAAATTAGTCCGCTTTGTAAAAGCAATGCGCGACAATGATTTTGCAGAACTTTCGAAATTCAAAGCAATGAACGAAACCACTGACGCACAAGGCGGATACCTTGTACCACCGGCCGAGTTTATTGCCGAAGTACAACGCCTTGAAGAAGGTTATGGCGTAGCATTAGCAAACGCCAATGTTCGCAGAACAAGCCGAACGTCCGTATTGATTAACAAAAAAGACGCCGGCGTTGAAGTTTACGAAACTGCAGAATTAGCAAGCAAAACCTTAACCGGTATGACCTTTCAACAGGTTGAAGTATCGCTAAGAAAATATGCCGGTATTGCTCCTCTATCCGACGAATTGGACGAGGATTCAGCAGTCAACGTGTGGAACGAATTGACAACCGACTTCGCTCGCGCTTTTGCAAAAAAGCAAGACGAAATAATGTTTAACGACACCACATACGGAATTACCAAAATTTCCGGTACCAACGTCGTTACCATTACCGGCGGATCAATCGCAAGTTTGACTTTTGACAATCTTATTGACGCGGTTCACGGCGTGCCGACCGACTCAATGTCAAATGGCAAATTCTACTTCCACCGATCGGTATTAGGGACAATCAAGAAAATCAAAGACGAAAACAACAATTATATTTGGCAACCCGGACCAAACGGGTCCGTCAACGGCACAATCTGGGGTTACCCTTACGTTTTGACCGAAGTTCTTACTGCCGTTTCAGCAGATGCACTTAATACAGCGTTCATAGTTTTTGGGGATCTGAAGTATTACACTCTCGTTCTCCGAAATGTTATGACCTTGAAAGTGTTGGAAGAAGGTACAGTTGGAACCGGAGATGACGCCATTAACTTGGGCGCGCAAGACGCAAAAGCGTTAAGAGCAGTTCAAAGAATGGACGGACGCGCAATTTTTGCCTCCGCTTTTTCCGTTATTAAGACTGCCGCCGTTTCCTAATCTTCACAGACCGGCTCACGTAGCCGGTTCTGAAGGCGAGGAAAAATATGTTTATAGACAAAATAAAAAATATGGCAATTTTAAGGCCGTTTATTACAAAGAAAAAGGACGAAAAAGAAGGGAATAAAAAATGGCGTACACAGATCAAACGACGATCGAAAAATACCTCCAAAGAGAATTAACGGACGACGAAAAAGCCATAATCGACGTTTTAATCAATGCGGTTAAAATCTTTATTGACAGCACGGCCGGAAAGACATTTGAGGCCGCGACCGAAACGAGATATTACGACGGCAACGACAAGAAAGAATTATTTATTGACGAATGCCAAGCGATTACGGCAATTAGTTATGTGGATATGGACGACGACGAAGTTACGGCTTATACGACAGATGATTACTTAACTTGGCCTTACAACGAGGACACGATCAAATCGATAGTTAAGAAAAGCGGATATTGGCCGAGCGGAATTAAGAATATTAAAATAGCAGGATCGTTTGGAAGCGCCACAAGCGCACCGGATAACGTTGTTACATTGGCCACAATGATTGCGGCAAAGGTTATGGAAAATCCACAGGACATTATTAGCGAGTCGATTGAAGGATATAGTAAAACAATTGCGCAAGCCGTCGGACCGACGGAGCAGAAGTTGTTAGACAGTATTGCGCCTACGATATTGATATGATAAACCATTTTTTGAAGCATACAATTTACAAGTTTACGGCAACCAAAAGCAAATATGGCGATATTGAATATTCAGGCGACGGGACGGAGATCAAGGGTTGGATAAGAGAAAACGCTGAAGTAGTAAGAAGCCAAAACGCGGAAACGATCAATTGCGACGCTATGGCGTGGTTCAAGCCGGACGAGGGTTTACGAGAGGACGATATAATCAAGTTTGGGGATAGTTATTACAGGATTAAGAAAATGATTTATGCGCGCCGGCTCGGAAGCAACCGGATCAACTTTCTGAAAGCATTGTTGCAAAGAGAAAAGGGAATGATATCGTGAGTTACAGAATAATTGACAATACGAAAAAATTTGCGGACACGGCCGAGAAAAGATTAGATTTATTTTTATCAGATATGGGAGTGGACATAGAGCGGTTGAGTAAAATGTATGTTCCAAGAGATAAGGGTATGTTGAGAAATAGCGGCAAGGTCCAGAAGTTAGGAAGGTTCAAATACATTGTTAGTTACTGGATTGCTTACGCACTTTACCAAGAGCGAGGAATGCGCCGGGACGGAACGCATAAAGTGAGAAAATATTCACAGCCCGGCAAAAAAGCGCATTACTTGGGCGACGCGGCCAAGTCGATTACGGCCAAAGGCAAGGAAAAGATTAAGGCATATCTAAACGGGGTAAGAGTATGATTTTAGAAGCAATTGCGGATTATTTAGAAAACGAAGGCGTCGGAACAGTAGGGACGGACATTTTTATTGGAGATTTTCCAAACGAAACCGACAATGGTATAATGTTGATAAGCAGAGGCGGAGATAACGAAAAGAATTATGACTTGAGATTTTTGACAATAGACATATGGGGACGAAACAAATCAACCCGGTTAAGTTGGGATAAGATTTTTGACGTTATGAAGGCGTTACACTTACAAAACAATTTCGACGTTACGGGTTACCATATTTACAGAAGCGAAACGGCTAACGTAGAGGATTTGGACCGGGACAGCGAAGGCAGGAAGATATTCAAAATACAAGCGCGGATCATTTATAGGGACACAAATAACATAATAAGTTAAACTCATTAGGAGGAAAGAATGACAGGGAACATTGCGAACGTAAAAATCGGGGTTTGCCAAGTGGTTTTTAACGGCGTGGATTTGGGCCACACCAAAGACGGCGTTAGTTTTAGTTATGAGCCGGACATTGCCGACGTTACAGTTGACCAATACGGGTCAAGCCCGATTAACAAGGTTTTAATCGGCGAGAATTTGCAAATGAAACTTTCTTTAGCAGAACAGACATTAGCCAATATGAAAGTTGCTTTACCTGGTGCAAGCCACGAAACCGGTGCGGAAGGTAGCAGACTTGAGATCGGCCGAAATTGTGGTTACGAATTAGACAACGAAGCACACTTATTAAGACTTCACCCGATTGCCAACGAAGCCAGTGACTTGAGCGAAGACGTGGTTATTTACAAGGCCGTTGCAGTTGAAGCGGTAGAAACCAATTATAAAGTGGACGAGCAAAGAGTTTTAGAGGTTACATTCCAAGCGCTTATTGACGAAACAAAGAGCGAAGGAAACCGACTTGGCCACATTGGCGTTGATAGCATTAGTTAAAAAATAAAAGGACAAAATGAACGACATCAAGTTAGACCTTGACGTTTATGCGCCCAAACCGGAATACGCACAATTGGGAGGCAAAGCAATTGAGATTTACCCGCCGAAGTTAAAAACCATTGTTAAACTCTTGGCAATTTTTGAGAGAATGAGCAAGGCAGAGGCGGACGAAGATAAGAGCAAGGCATTTGCCGAACTCACAGAATTGCTACTCCCAATCGTACCGGCGTTAAAAGAACCAGACGTCGATTTGACGTTTGAGCAAATGGGCGCGCTAATAAAATTTGTTTTTGAAATGTCGCAACCGAAGGACGGACAAGCGTTGAAAGCGGAAGGCATAGAACTTACAGGCGACGGAAACGAAGAAGGAAAAAAAAATCCGACTGCTTAGGTTGGTAACATATTTTCTACGAAAGTTTCCGGGCTATACATTCCAATCACTTATGGACGAATACGCGATCAGATTTTATTCCTTAGTCAGCCAATCCGTTAAATTGGACGCGGCCGAACGTCGGGAACAAGCATTGATCGCTGTTTTGCCAAATGCTAAAAAAGGCGAATACGAACGAATAATGAAACAGTTTGAGAACTTTAGCGAAGATCCGATTGAAAGGTTTTTAATCAACCGCCCGGACAACAAGAAAAGTGGCGTAGATAAATTAAAGGGTTTATTAGGAGGATAAAGTGGCCGACATAGCAGGATCAACAGAAATAGGAAAAATACATTATGCTCTCGATTTAGATAGCAAAAAGTTTGATAGTGGGCTGGACAAAGCGGACGGCAAGTTTAAGGGCTTGACGGGAATGTTAAAAAGCGCGGAAGCCGGAAGCAAGGCATTTGCGGCCGGGTTGGCGATTGCCGGCGCGGCACTTACCGCTATTTCGATTGCAGGAATTAAATCAGCCGCCAGTTTGGAAACTATGAGATCGGGATTTATTACGCTTTTGGGATCAGCGGAGAAGGCAGACGAAGCGTTGCAAATGATTAAGAAGGACGCCACCACAACGCCTTTCGAAATGGCAGGACTTGTACAAGCAAACCAATTATTGACTTCCGTTACAAAGGACGCCGGACGATCAGAAAAAATGTTATTAAACGTTGGGAAGGCGTTAGCGGCTATGGGAAAAGGACAGCCGGAACTCGACAGAATTATCGTTAACTTACAACAGGTTGGAGCGGTAGGAAAAGCCGCTATGATGGACGTAAAACAGTTTGCCTTTGCAGGCATACCGATTTTTGAAATGCTTTCACAAGCAACGGGCAAGACGGGCGAAGCGTTGAGTGACTTTATCACAGACGGCGGAGTTACTTTTGAAATGTTGGAGAAAATGTTCAATGACGCCGGAATGGCCGGAGGACGTTTTGAGAACGCTTTTAGAGATCAAGCCGGAACGTTTAACCAACTTTGGAGCAATATGAAGGACAATCTTTCTATTGCCGGAGCGGAGTTTGTTAAGCAAACTGGGATCTTTGACTTGGCCAAAAAAGCACTCGGGATTTTCATTAAGTTTTTGGACGAGAACTTGCCAAAGATTATTGAAGGGATTAAGAACTTTACGGAAATTATGAAGAACAATTTACCGATCGTTATTGGAATTATAGTAGGAGCGCTTATACCGGCGTTTGTTGCTTGGGCCGGAGCGGCTTGGGCGGCGGCCGCAGGAGTTTGGGCGGCGTTGGCGCCATTACTACCGTTTATAGCGGCAGGAGCGGCATTAGGCGCGATTGTTCAATTACTATTGAACCATTTTGGAGGTTGGCAAGGAATTATGGAAAGATTACAACCTTATATAAATGCTATGAAACCGATTATAGAATTATTGAAAGGCGCATTCCAAGCGCTTATACAGACGCTCAAAGAACAATTATTGCCACTATGGAATGACCAACTTAAGCCGGCGCTTATTGCGCTTTGGCCGCTTTTCAAGTTGATTGCGACGATTATAGGCGTAGTTATAGTCGGATCGATTATGGCAGGGATCGCGTCGTTTGTAATACTGATCGGGATTTTGACCGGCGTATTAAAATTTGTAGCAACTTTCGTTACAGGCGTTGTTCAATTCTTTAGCGGACTTTGGCAGTTCATTTCAGGTTGGTGGGGAATGATTTACGGACTTTTTACGGGCAACACGGAATTAGTTAGAGCGTCGGTTGAGAAAATGAAGAACGGAATAATTAGCATATTTTCGGGACTTTATAACGCGGTTTACGGATCGGTTAAAAGTTTGGTAGAAGGGATTTTTGGATTTTTCAAAAATCTTTACGATAATTTAATAGGACATTCGATTATACCGGACATTGTAAACGGGATTGTAGATTGGTTTAGGGACTTGCCGAGTAGATTAGTTGGAGCGTTGGGAGGAGTTTACGACGCGGTTACGACACCATTTAGAAACGCTTTTGAATGGATTAAGGGCAAGGTAGGAGGCGTTAAAGAAGCATTGGAAAAGATCAACCCGTTTCACAGAGAGTCGCCGAGTTTGGTTGACAATATTAAGGCCGGCACGGCACAGATCATTGGACAGTACCAAGATATGTTTAGCGGTATTACGGATATGACCGGAGGGATCAGACCGGAGTTACAAATGGCCGCCACAGCGCCTATGAAAGCGCCGGAGATCAACTCGGCCGGCGGAGGCAGGACCGAGAACCATTTCCACATTGGAGAGATGTTGGGGACGCCACAGGACTTCTCTACCTTCGTAGAAAAGGTTAGTCAAGAACAGTCAAGGCAAGACAGAGCAAAAGGAGGAATATAATATGTGGATTTTAGACGGAAACCAAATACCAACACCACAAAGAAAAGTTATTAAAAACGACGTTGTAGCCGTTGTGCACCGGACGCTCGACGGAGGATTCAGCCGGGACTTTGTGGGAAGCGAAAAAAAGATTTTTGAATGCGAATATACGCCGATTAGCGCGGAGGATTATGAGGTTATTAGAGCCGAGTACGAAGATCAGCGCGACAACGGCACGGCTAAAATATTGACGATTAGCGACGACGATTTTACATTTAGCGCCGGAGTTATTATTTCAATGCCGGAAATGAATTTTAATTTTGCCAACCATTACAATTACAGAAACGTAAAAATAAACTTTACGGAGGTTTGAGGTGCAAACAGTAACAGAAGAATTTGACACCGCAAGCAAGGCCAAGATCAGGCGGCCGGTCGCCGGGTTGGGAGTTAGTTGGTTAAGAAACTACGAAGGCCACGATTGGTTCACGATAGGGACCTCCACAATCGGCGGAGGCGACGTTATTAAGGGCGAGGACAACGTTGTGCCGGAAAGCGATAATTACGATTACATAGACGAAACAGAATACCTTATGAGTATGGAATATGACCGTTATTTTGATGAGCCGGTTTTTAGTGTTGCGAGATCGGTTTGCGACGTTATTTTAGACAACAATTCGGATAGATTTTTGCCGCTTAATTTTACGGACGAACTATCGGACAGTTACGCAGAAGCAAATGCGAATGAGTTTTGGAACGCTTACTCTGGGAACGTTACGGGATACGCACAGACCTTCGAAGCATTGGGAGGAGTTTTAGACCGGGTTGCTTTTTACATTAAAAAGACCGGAAGCCCAACAGGAAACATTACGGCCAAAATTTACGCTAAAACCGGAACAAATGGGGTGGACGCTTGCCCGACCGGGACAGCATTGGCAACTTCGGAAACAATTGACATTAGCACTCTTGAAACTTCAGGCGAATTAAAAGTATTTAATTTTACGGGCGAACAAAGATTGGAATTAACAGCCGGTACGATATACGCGGTTGCGATTGAATACACCGGCGGAAACGCTTCAAATTGTCTTTCGGTTGGGTTAGACACTTCAAGCCCAAGTCACGATGGGAATTACAGTTATTACGGTTGGGGAGCGTGGGGAGGCGAAGCAACTCAAGACGTTTGTTTTTACGTTTATGAACAAGTCGGAGTTAACGAAATTACTTGGGACATAAAAAGCAGGAGGCCGATTAGAGCGAGCGCAGGGTTCAATTACAACGGAATTTCAAACAGAATACAGCAGTTTGTTGGAATGATTATTGAAACGCCGAAAATCGACCAAAAGGAAAACACTTGCACAATTCACGCGATCGACTTTACGGAGGCGCTTTGGGGTTACCCGGTGGAAAGAACGCAACTTTACCAAGACAAGCGAAGCGACGAATTGATCGACATACTTTTACAAACCGTCGGACTCACAACCGGACAATACATTTTAGATCAAGGGCTTATAACTATACCTTTTTGTTTTTTTGAGGCCGGACAGAAGGTTGGAGATATAATTGCAAAGATTTGCCAAGCCGAGCAGGCCACGTTTTACGTTGACGAAAACGGGATATTTAGATTTGAGAATAGATTGCATTTGCTAAACGCGCCGCACACGGCTTCGGTATTAACTATTACAGACGCAATTATATTAAAAGAAGAAAATCAAAACATAGACAAGATTATCAACGTTGTGGAGATCAAAGCCACACCGCGCGCCGTAGTAGCGGACGATAAACAAATTTGGACATTACCGGCGGCAAGCGAAGCGATCGCGCCCGGCGCAACTTACGAATTATTTATAAATTATGAAGATCCGATTTTTAGCAACATAGAACCGACGGCCGGAGGCGGACAAAGTAACTTCACGGCGAACACGGCTACGGACGGAAGCGGTACAAATTTGACGAGCGATTTTGAAATTACGGAATGGACGAACTTTAGCAAGGCGACGAAATTAGTTATACGAAACAACCACGCGACGCTCACGGGATATTTAACGGCTATGAATGTATTCGGAAAGCCGGCCGAAAAGATTTTGGAGCAAGGACTTTATTTGCGAGAGGAGGACGCAACAAGCGTTACGGATTACGACGAACACGTGGTTACGATTGAAAACGATTATATTCAAAGTTACGCGACAATGAAATCAATCGCCAGTTCGATATTGTTAAACAGAAAAGAGCCGGGCAATTATAAGATAATTACGATTAGAGGATTACCGCAATTACAGTTGGGGGATTTGGTAACACGCGGAACGGATAACTACTTCGTTATAAGAATAAAATCAAAGATTACGGCTTCGGAAGGTTTTACGCAAGAATTAACGATTGTAAAGAGAACAATCTCATCTATTAGTTAAATATGTTAAAATAGAGGCAAATATGAAAATAATTTGTTCACAATGCAAGCGACACATCGGGACCATAAAGATAGGGTTTTGGGAATACGAAAAAAAGAACGGCACAAGAGAAATGAAGTTTATAGAAGATCCAAACGGGACGGACGTTAAGTATATTCAAGAACGAGGAATACTATCTTGCCGTAAAAGATTTGACGGGCATTGGGGGTTCAGTTGCGGAATTTGCGGAAATGACAGCCGGATCGCCGAAGCGGAAAAAGGAATAATTGGAACAAAAAAAGTTGATAGCAGAGGACGAATTACCGTCAGAATACCAACCAAAAGAGATATAGCGAGGGTTTTTAGAAACTTGGAGAAAAGGCCAACCGGCGTAAAAGAAGCCAGCCCGGAAAAAAGAGTAGTAGATAATTTTGAAATAACAACCGAAAAAGGGGAGGAAAAATATGTCTTACAATGCAATTGATTTTGTTTATGGAGAACAACCGAGCGCTACAAAATGGAACTACTTAGGTTCAAACGACGCCGGGTTTAAGGACGGGACAAATATTGACGATGACGCGATTATAGCAAGACATATTGCCGACAATGCGGTAGGGACCGCGCAGATCGCAAACAACGCCATAACAGCCGATAAGATTGCGGCCGGAGCGGTAGGAGCCGACGAAATAGCCACGAACGCCGTAGGAACGGCCGAGATCGCGAACGACGCCGTTACGGTGGACAAATTAGCGGACAACTGTATTGCTCAACCACAATTACAAAACGATTGCGTTGGGATAAACGAGATTGAGGACGGGTTGTTTCCTTTCAACAATCAAGGACCTTACACCAACTTAAATATTATTTTTAACATATTAAATACGACAAACACGGGTACTACTTGGACGTTTCCTTCAGCAGGACAATTTGCTTCTTCTTCAACTTATGCGGTAGTAGCGACGGTACAGGATGGATCAGCCGCATCAGGGATTGTGGCAACAATTAAAAGTAAAGCGGCAGGGAGTTGTATTGTTCAAAACAGTTGGGGGACGATTGCAACCTCTATGATCGCGATGGGGAGGTAAATTATGACACGAAATTGGAACATTAAATCAAAGAAGGATTATAACGAGGAATATTTTGAGGTGGTGGTTGATTTGCCGGTACACGAAACGATCAACCCGGCCGGAGTTATGGTAGATAATTTAGTTATGGTTAACAAACAAAGAATGAAAAAATATTTAGAAGAAGGTAAAACGGAGGATCAGGCAATTAAGGGCGTGTTAGACGAAACGGCCGACGAGCATTGCGATCCTTCAAAGTTTACAATTTAAGCAGGAGGGAATTATGACCGGGATCGAACAAACATTAGCGAACGCCGGAGTGCTTGGAGCAGTAGTACTCTGGTTTATGCTTAGATCAGAAAAACGAACGGACAATTTAACGAAGGCGCTGAACAACAATAATTTATTGGTTGTTTATTTGATTGAAACAGTAGCAAATTGCCCGAACAACACGACGGCCGCAAGTTCAATGCGCGACGAACAAATGGCCCGGATCAAACAAGAGATTTTAGGCCAACAAAACGCCGAAGGTTAAAATGACAGAAAAGGTTATACAGATTGGGATTATATTTTACTTCGTTGCAACCTCAACAGTTTTATGCTATTATTTGATTAAACAAGCGAGGAACAAATGAACGAACTATTTACATTGGTTTTTTTACACTTTCTCGGCGACTTTCCATTACAAGGAAAATATTTAAGCGATAAGAAATGCGAATTACCGATAGTTATGATAATTCACTGTTTTATTTACGGCGGATTATTTTTTTTATTTGCGGATTTATCAATTTATTTAACGGGAATTATTATGGCAAGCCATTACGCGATCGACTACGCTATGGCCTGCAAATTTATTAAAATGCGCCCGGACTACAAGTTGGCGCTTGACCAATATTTACACGTTTTATTACTTGTGATTATTTGGTTTTTTAGTCAAGGAGTATAATGTTTATACAAAGCCCGAATTACACAAAGGGACGAGGCGGAAAACCGGCAAGCCTGATTATTATACATTGGTTCGGAGTAGGAACGATTGACGGCGCTATTGCTTCTTTCCAGAACCCGGCACGAGAGGCCAGCGCACATTATTTAATATCAGACAGCCGCTTGGTTCAAATGGTGGACGAAGGCGATACAGCGTGGCACGCGGGGGTTTATGCGGTCAATCAAATATCAATCGGGATAGAACACGACGCCAACCCGGACAAACAGTTGAGCGAGGCAAGTTATCAAACTTCGGGAAAATTGGTTAGAGAAATTTGCGCCCGGCACAGCATACCAATCGACAGAGAACACATTAAGGGCCACAACGAGATCAAGGCAACGCAATGTCCTGGAACAATAGACATAAATAAAATAATTGAAATTGCAAAAGGAGGCAGCAATATGGATAAGTTTCACGAGTTTGTTATTGCGACGATCAGACGAGCGCGCGAGGTTATGCTTAGCGGTCCGCTTGACAATCCAGGCGCGGAAGCGGACGCCAAAAGGATTGAAGCCGAATACGCCGCCGGAAATCAATACGTTTTAGAGCAGTTACTTTTTGACGTTTACACGAAGGCGGGGAATTATCAACTTATGACAAAGGCGGAGCATAATACGATTATGGCAAAAGCGGAAGCCGACGCCAAAGAAACGGCGGATCAGGCTTACAAAGACGGTGCGGCAGGCGTGGTTTGCCCGGAATGCCCGGAACAAGTCATTTGCGAACCTTGCCCGGAATGCAAACCGGAGATCAAAGTTATTACTGATTTGAGCGGACCGGAAATAATAAAATTTGGAATTAAAAAATGGTTGGGGATAGCATAGGAAGCGACAGGGGGATCTTCCTTCGGACGGCGTAATTTAATAATTGTGCCGCCGAAAAGAAGGGAGGCCAAGCCTATAGAAACTTTTTTAACGTTGGCATTACTTCAGATAAGTCAGATTATGCCGGTTACAATGCCGCCAACGGCAAAACAAGCAAAAGTAGTCGAGGTCAATCAATTTTTGGAAAAACCTTTGGTTGCGGAAACTGAATTAACACCGCAACCCGTGAAAGGGAATCACAAGTTTGCTAACGGTAACTGCACAAAGTATGTTGCCGATAAAAGAGGCGGACTGCCGTGGTCGGGTAATGCCAACAGGTGGCTCTATAATGCTCCAAGATTTAATTACGAGGTGGGAGATGAGCCGGAGGTCGGAGCAATTCTTGTAACAAACGAGGGTTGGGTAGGACACGTTGCTTATGTAGAAAACATAGACAGCGACCGGATCACAATTAGCGAGATGAATTACAAGGGATTTGGGGTCGTTTCACAAAGGACAATTTCCAAAAATTACAGTGCGATTAAGGGTTACATTTATTAAATAAGAGGAGGCGCAAATGAAAACAGGGTTAGTTACAACCGAGTTTTGGGTGGTAATTGCCACCTTTTTGACCGCTATCTTCGGAGGCGATCAAAACGAATGGGTAAACGCAATACAAGCAATCGTCGCCGGCGCGGCCGGAGTTGCCTACATTGTCTATCGTATCCAATTGAAAATTGCCGCGAACAAAAAAAAATAAGGCAAGGAAAAAGAAGGTCAACTCACGCACGGCCTTCTTTTTTAGTTATCCACAGGACGAGGGCTTTACAAAATAAAATAAAAGGCGCATAATAAAAGCACTATGAATGATCCAAAAATAACAATTTGTGTTTTTGTAAAGATCGACAATTTTATTGTTGGTTCGTTACATAGTCCAAATGAGTCCACCGGGTAACCGGAGGGCTTTTTTGGTTGTTGAAAGCAGGACGGATTAAACTCTTTTCTGCTTCTAATAACTAAACTTATTGGAAATTCGTGGCACAACTCACCGATAGAGGTAATGAGCGAATTAAAAGAATTTGATTACAAGTTCGGGGACGTTAGACAACTACGGATACCTCACTCACGGGCAGACAGTTAGGACACGGGCAAGCGCCTAAACACTAACTGCCCAGAGAAGGAAACGGCTGGGAACGCACTATGGGATTAGGCAGTTGGGAACAGGTTCCATAAGAATAGAATACATAGCATACAAAAAGGAGTAGTATGGAAGGAAGGGAAAAATGGTTGCCAAGAACAATCAGGATGCCCGACGATTTATGGTATAAACTGGCTTTAGAGTCAGCAAGAAGGAAGATACCAACGTCGGAATTAGTGAGAGAATTAATTGTAAAACAATTGGAAACGGAGGAGGGTTGAGGAAATGGAAGAACAGCCATTATATAAGTTTGTAGAAATTAACGGCAAGAAGTATTGCGATCACAAGGTATTTGGATTACAGGACGCGGAATGGTTCAGGGATCACAAAGTTAATCCGGAGGACGAGGCGATACCGGTGTTTCAAAGAGATAACAAAGTTATGATCCACCCGTTTTTTATGGACGCGGAGAACAGAGAAAAATACAAAAATTATTACGAAAGGCAGAAGGAGTTAAAAAATGATTGAAACTGGGAATAGGATTTACTTTATGGACGCGGAAAAACAGTATTTATATTTTTATAGGAAATCAAACGGTATTATAAAAGGGAGTTTCGACGAGTCGGAACAGCCGTACAACAAAAACGAAATGGCGATTTTGGAGCAATTGCGCGGCGACGACTACTGTTTTAACGATTTAGATAATTAAAAAAACTTGACAAAATTAAAACCACAGCGCATAATTAAACTACGATCAGCAAGCGCCCATTGGCCCAACAAAAAACAAAGTCAGATGAGGCGAATATAGATCTAAATGGAGGACTGGAACGCCGGGACAACCGGTTTCCGGTTCAAACACAAGGGGAGGGACGTTAACAATCAAAAAAATAATAGGAGCAAACATTATGACAAAATCAGAATTTAAGTTAGAAGAATTTAATAATTGCCGGCCGAATTTGGTTTTAGGACAGATCAGTGCTTTTGATATTGAAT
>Ga0209417_1002737_pt1 | contig 25792 bp, 18 predicted proteins | sample RifGroF2_FD_184002 | JGI IMG/M metagenome (GOLD analysis project Ga0209417, IMG submission 184002) | Groundwater microbial communities from Rifle, Colorado, USA - Groundwater F2 (SPAdes) (version 2) | ecosystem: Environmental > Aquatic > Deep subsurface > Groundwater | place: Rifle, Colorado... | reverse complement strand
GACTTGATCAGGTCGTTGGCCTTGATACCCAACCGCTTGGCAAGTTCGCCGACGGTGATGCTTTCGGATATCTTGATAATGCGTTTGATAGCCTTGGGAACGGTAATCTCGGTTTTTTTCGTATCGGGAGCACGCTCTTTGCCGCCCTTTTTCTTTGAACCTTTATAGACCGGGTCAAAAGTGCGCTCACGTTTTTCCAGAATTTCATTCTTTCTGGGTTGTTCTTTTTTCTTAGGTGGAGCGCCTTTTTTACCACCCTTGCCGGCGTCACCATAACCAGGTCCGTCTTTTTTGACGCCACGACGATTGTCGCCGCCCGGTGGCGCGGCGGGTGCAAGCTGAACCTGTTTCATCCGGGAACGGTCTATCTCGGTTGCAGGAGCCGGCCCAGAGAAGACCGCCGACTTTCTCTGCTCATACGCTCCGGCCGGTTTTCTCTGGTCAGCAGCAGGCGCCGGTCTTCTCTGGGCTGTATCGGATGCCGGCCTGGCGGGAGCGGTTCTCTGCTGAACAGGGGTTTCCTTGGTAACAACGCGAGTCGGGCGATTGGTAACACCCGGTATTTCAATCATGCCGAGTATTCTGGCCTGATTGGGTCCGGCTTTTTGTGGTTCCGGCGTTGCGGGTTTGGCGACCGGAACCGGCTTGGCAACAGCAACTGGCTCAACTGTTTCAGCAGGTTCACTCTTGATTGCAGTTTCAACCGGTACTTTTACATCCGTGACCGCGGCAACCGGAGTCGGGACCGGAGTTTGAACCGGAGCAGGAATCGGCTCAGGTGCAACAACGGCACTTGGCTCAACTACCGTCTCGGAAACATTGACCGGTACCTCTTGAGGTTCGGGTGTATCTGACAGGGGGATGATTTTAGCACGACGCCGAATAATATTCGAAGCTACCCTGACCTCATCCGTGCCGTTTTCTCTGGGTTGAGGAGCTGTCAAGCGACTCACCACATCTTCATCGACCTGTGAAGTGGCCGTCTTTGCATCAATACCGATCTCTTTGAGTTTGGCAATTGCCTCTTTGGGCTCCACACCCAGTTTTTTTGCCAAAACCCCAACACTAATCTTACCCATATTAATTATACCTCCCCCAGGAAGTTTCTATATCTGTCAACTGATTTAAGCAGCGGAGCTACAAAACCGCCCTGCTTGACGGCAATCGCGCTACGCGGAGCCTTGCCGAGAATAGCTCCGAAACCGTCTTTAGTAATGATGATACGGTGCGGAACATGATTGACATCGGCAATACAAATAATTTTCTCGCCTATTGTTTCCGAAACATCGGTTGCGACCAGGATAAGACCCGGCTTTACTTTAGCGCGAAGAGCGTCGCTTACCATCGAGCCGCCACCGATGATGCAGCCGGCCTTATTAGCCAGACCGATCAATCCGAAGATTCTGTCAAACAGCAGCTGGCGAACATGTTCCACCATTTGGTCGGGCGGCATCGAAGAAACATCCTGCTTGAAAGAACGTTTGAACTGGCCCTTTACCAAAGCAGCGGCAAGGCATTCCTTGTTTATGCAGGTATAAGACCCTCGGCCGGGCAGCTTTGAATCCAGATCCGGCATCACTTCAGAGTCAGGGGAAAGAACAAAACGGATAAGCTGGTCCTTGTTTTTGCTCGTCCTGCATCCGAGACAGCTGCGTTGAGGCTGTTCTGTAACTCCGTGGCGGGCCATTAATTATACGTTACTCCGCTTGATCATCGGCTTTGGCTTCGGTGTCCGCTTCCTGCGTCACGGATGGCTCTTCATCGGCAATGGTCGCGTCGTATGATGCAAACTCCTGCAACTCGGCCTCGGCCACTTTTGATTCGCTCTTGATGTCGATCCGGCAGCCGGTCAGACGGGCCGCCAAACTCACATTCTGTCCACGCTTACCGATCGCTAGCGAAAGCTGGTCGTCAGGAACGATTATTTCGAGAACACGCTTCTCCTCGTCCACAAAGACTTTTGAAACCTGAGCCGGAGAAAGCGAGTTGCACGCAAACCGCGCAATGTCCTCAGACCAGGGAATAATATCGATCTTTTCACCACGAAGTTCCGAAACCACATTTTGAACGCGGGCACCCCGCATGCCTACGCACGCTCCAACCGGATCAACATCGCGATCATTGGATGAAACAGCAATCTTGGCGCGGCTGCCCGGATCACGGACGATTGCATTGATCTCGACAATACCTTCCGCAATCTCAGGAACCTCGGCTTCAAAAAGCTTGGCCAGCATGCTTGGATGTGTGCGCGAAAGCATGATCTGTGGACCTTTGGTGGTCATGCGTATTTCGGTGATAATCGCACGGATACGGTCTCCGGGACGGTAGACCTCTCGCGGCATCTGCTCCTTGGCGGGGAGCACCGCTTCCGCGCGTCCCAGATCGATCAGCAACTCACCTTTTTCAAAACGGCGCACCATGCCGGTGATAACTTCCCAGATGCGATCATTGTATTCATTGTAGATTGTTTCACGTTCAGCATCACGAACCTTCTGTATGATGACCTGCTTTGCGGTCTGTGCGGCAATTCGACTGAACCCGCTGGAATCCAGCTTTTCGCCCAATGAATCACCGACTTCTGCTTCCGGGTCGATTTCATGCGCTTCCTCAAGACAAATTTCCTTGTAGGAATCCTGCACCTCTTCAACAACGGTAACAAACTCGAACAGCTCAACCTCTCCCGACTCGTGGTTATAGTGGGCTTCAAGATCTCGGGTATTACGATATTTCTTGTTTGCCGCCGTCAAAACTGCCTGTTCCATCGCCTCCAGCACCACTTGACGATCAATACCCTTCTCTTTGACAAGTTGTTCGATGGCGTGCTTGAGATTTATGATTGTATCCACGATTGCTTCTCCTTGCTGGCGTGTTTATATTCCATCAGAGCTCGAATTCAAGATTGGCTTTCGCAACCCGCTCCAACGGTATCGAAGCGGATTGACCCTCCGTGAGTGTCATCCTGATAACACCGTCAAAAAGTCCTTCAAGCTTTCCCAAAAAGGTCTTACGCTTGTTGCCCTTATCATCCTGCAGCGGCTCATATGTGCGAACCTTTATCAAACGGCCGGTAAATCGTTCATAGTCCGAAGATTTCTTCAACGGACGGTCCAGGCCCGGAGAAGAAACTTCCAGGGTATAATTACATGAAATCGCATCCTCCACATCCAGAATCATCGACAGTTCACGACTGACATTAGCGCAGTCGTCAAGCATTATTCCGCCTTCCTTGTCGATAAACAGCCGGAGAACCGCATCCCGTCCAACCTTGCCGAATTCAATATCCACCAGCTCAATCCCCAGTGATTCAAGAATCGGCAGCGCAATTCCTTTAACATAAGTACAAGTATCTTCTTTTGGTGCAGCCATCACAAACCCCGTAAAACAAAAAAGGTGAGCCTTGCGAGCTCACCTGCGAGTGAACATAAATTTTACTTGTTGTAGCATGCTACGCCTTGATATGCAAGCATATTTTAAAAGAATGATCGGTTATTTTATACAGACGCGACGCACTTCAAGAATATCAGTCAGCCCTTGAAACACCTTGATGATGCCGTCCTGTTTAAGGGTTGTCATGCCATCATTGGCGGCAAGAGCACGGACACTGTCCGTATCGGCACGGCGCTTTATCAGCCCCCTCAGTTCCGGAGTACACTCCAACACTTCATGAATGCCAAGGCGGCCCTTGTATCCGGTATTGTTGCAACGGTTGCATCCTACCGCATGGAACATGCTGATATCGCTATAGTCGATTCCGGTATTAGCAAAATCGGTTCGTCCATATTCATCAACCAGCTCGTTAAACTCATTCAAAGTCGGCTGGTAACTCTGCTTACAATCCTTACAGAGCCTGCGGCCGAGCCTTTGCGCCAGAACGCATAACAGGGAATCGGAAAAGCTGTATGGGTCCAACCCCATTTCAAGCAACCGCGTAACGGTTTCAGGCGCGGAATTGGTGTGCAGCGTGGAAAAGACGAGATGCCCTGTCAAAGAGGCTTCGACGGCCATGCTGGCGGTCTCCTCGTCACGCATTTCGCCGACCATGATAACATCCGGGTCAAGCCGCAGAAAAGAACGCAGAGCAGCGGCAAAGTTGAATCCGATCCGCGGATTGATCTGTACCTGGCGCAAACCGGGCTGGGTAATCTCGACCGGATCCTCGGCGGTCCAGATTTTACGGCATGTTTGATTGATCAAGGCAAGGCCCGAATGCAGCGTGGTGGTCTTGCCCGATCCGGTGGGTCCAACCACCAGAATCAACCCATGCGGACTGTTCAACGCTTCATAAAAAACTCTTTTATTGCGTTCAGTCAATCCCAGCTCTTCAAATCCGATCGGGTCTCCGCTCGCCAGAACGCGAATAACCACGTCTTCCATGCCCCCGACGGTCGGCATGGTTGCAACGCGAAGCTCAATATTGAGCGGCCCGAATTTTTTGAACTCTATCTTGCCGTCCTGCGGCTTCCTCTTCTCGGCAATATCCAGGTTAGCCATGATCTTTATGCGCGAGGGGATCGCAAATTTATATTTATACGGGATTCTCTGGTAAATCGAGCACTGGCCATCGACACGGGTACGGACGACAACATCCTTTTTACCAGGGTATGGTTCGATATGTATATCCGAGGCTTTATCCATGTAGGCATCATACACAATCTTATTGACCAGCTTGACAATAACACTGTCTTTCTCGGTAACTTTCTTTGTTTCTTCTTCAATTTCCGGCTCATCGGCAGAGGTTTTACTTAATAATTCAATGATGCTGTCCGGTACTATATCAAGATTGACCTCATCGTCCGCATCGGTAGTACTGACCGTGTCGATATTGTAAAGACGCTTGAGAGTCTTGGATATGCTTGCCTCGGTCGCAATCGCGGAAATAATTTTAAGACGGATGCTGTCTTCCAGCTCGCGAATATCATGCGGTTTGAGCGGATGGACCATCGCCAATGTTATCGTATTTCCTATTTTTGATATTGGAGCTATACGCTGTTTCTGTGCGTATACGGCACTGATATAACGGGAAAGGGACTGATCGATATCTGACAGGTTTATGTGTATGTAAGGCATGTCATACTGGGCTGCAACCGCTTTCGCGAGAATATCCTCGTCAACGTAGTGCAATTTCAGCAAGGCCTTTTCCAGGGTTATACCGTTCTGCTTGGACAGATCGCGCGCCTGCAGCAGCTTCTGTTGATCTATTACCCCATCGGTGAGCAGAATATCACTCAACTTGAGACGTTTGTTCTTCTGATCCAGAACAAAACTCAGGTCGCTCTCCTTGATAAAACCCAGTTTGCACAATAACTGACCGATCGGTTGATCGGGAAAGAGCTTTTGCAGCTCAAGCGCTTCCAGTAACTGTTCCTGGGTTACCAGCTGTTGTTCAACCAACAACTCACCAACTTTTTTGATACTCATATGCCGCCTGCTCCCGATCAAACAGAAAACGCTCGTCCTTGTGTAAGGTTCGAGCGTTATAACAGAAAATTCAGGAAAGTAAAATCGTTTAGCGGTTGTTTAAGCTATACCCGTTCTCGGTCAACAGATCTCGGATTATACGGTCGATCGTCAAATTAGTCAGGAAAAGACCGCCGCCCGGAAGTGAACTGTCATCAACTTTTATGCCGGACATTTGCAGGGAATAGCCCAAGGACCTGTCCTTTAGCAAACTGTGCTGTGCAAAAGAGCCATTTATCTTCAAACGGGAAACAATTTTTTCAGAGACCTTGCGAAAGTCATCCCGTGATTCGAGAATTACTACGCGATACCCTTTTGTTTCCAGGATTCTAAAAAGAGTATAATTAACCGGATCGCCATCATACCGGGTAACAATGTAACGGTGGCCACCTCGTTCGAAGTACCTCTCAGCTTTCACTGCCAGAGATATGCCGTTGTTATCAGCGGCAAAAACGTCCAATCTGCGATCACGATCGGCAGGTATCGAAAGCGCCGATAGTATCTCATCCACCATTCCGGGCTGGTTTTTGGCCGTTATCACGTGAATGGGGTAAGCTTCATGCGAGGGAGCGCTTTTAAGAGAGGCAAAAGGCTCGTAAAGCGTGAATCCTTCATTTTTAAGGAAATTGCTCAGCACGGGTGGCACGGAGACATGTCCGCTGTTCAACAGAACCACATCGTGCTTGATAAGACTCTCGGGTGTTTTTTCAACCTTGAAATCGGACTGAACAGTCAATTTCGGGTCTGTTCCAAAGTCAAGGGTGAAGTTTTCTTCGACAGAGTAAAAGCCAGCCGCTTCCAACATTGTTGATACTAATTGTTTGGTGCCGGCATTAGAATAGTTGATAATCCGTATGGCAGGGTCTTTTTCTTCAATTAAAGCTTTGACAAGCGGCGGAATGCTGGAGTGTTGATCCAGCAGTATGCGTGCGCCATTCATGCCTGAAAAAGAAGGATAACGTTGGGGATCAAGCGAGAGTGAAAATGCTGGCGTCTGCAGTGAGATCGGTTGCTGATCAACTTTTTGGGGTATAACCTTGTCCCATGTTTCACGAAGTTTCGCCAATGCTTCCTGTGAGTCAAGTTTGGGAACCGGGGATTCGAGCACGAAGGTCTGGCCGGCCGTAGCTTCAATTCCCTCGGGTCGGTCCGCTGGCGGATGAACTGGCTGAATAAGTTTCAGGGAACCATCCGCACGCCTTCTAACAGGCGGAATAATGATTTTTTGACCAATTCTAAGACGTTTTATGTCGTAGATGTTGTTTTCACGCCTGATTTCTTCAATGAAGGATTCGGCCTCGTTATTACTGAGGCCATAATCGCGCATCAGAATCTTAAAGAGGTGGTCTCCAGCTTTTACGGTATAGGTTGTTCCCTTGCCCGTGATATGTGAGTTTTTACCGGCAGTGGAGCGAGCTGATTGTTTATGAATTCCGCCGGGCGCTTTTGCTTTTGGTGCGGGTGATACAAGTGTTTGGGGATCAATCTCGAAACGAGGGTCCATAACCGCGCCGGAATCGGCAGCTGCGAATAATGCAACCAGGCAAGCGCTAACAATGGTAAAGCGGAATTCAGGTAAAAATGGCATCACATCTCCACACCAGGCTCGGTCTTGAGTATTAAACGAATATCAGAGAAATGTCAGGGCTCTTATACTGCACACCTTATGGAAAGTCAAATGAGACACCTGCCACAATCATTTGAGGGAGACTACAAACGCACGCACTGATTCATTTTTTTTGTATATGATAATATCCGCTTTCTGTCCGGCGGCGCCACGCAACTCAGTCACGCCTGAAATGTTTTTTCGAGATTCGACCTTATAGTCCGAACTTCCTGCCAACTGGGTGAGCACGGACTTGAGAAGCTGTTCCGGCAGGGCACTGCCCGTAATGGAGCGGACCTGAACCGCCTTGATTGCATTTCCAGAAGAAAACACCCTGAACTCAACATTATTGCCTACATAACGTTCCCAGCCCGGATTACTTGTTGCGTACTTCTTGTCATGACCCTGCAGCGGGATAAATTGGGGCAATACGGTGTCTGCAGACGGTTTTGGCGGTTGACTCGATAGAGGTTGTTTTTGAGATTGGGAAGCGGGAGATGCCGGCTTTTGCACTGCGGTCTTGGATGGAAGTATACGTTGTTTCAAAGAGTCCAGCAGATGCGGTTTTTGTTTCAGAAGATACCAACCGCCCGCGACGGTTACAATCAACAGCATCGACAGCGCCAGAACACTTCGCTTCATATATGCTGATTCAGAGCGGTAATTCTGTTCAAAAGCTTGTAAAAGCTCCTCCGGTATCAAATCTTCCGATGAATCTGTTTCATCTTTGATTTTAAACTCCGCCGGGGTGACCGCTGAGATCGAAGTAGCAACATCAGTCTCAACAATTTTATCGGGCTTGGAAACAGAAGATGGGACTTTTGAAGTTGGGGGAGAAATGGGTGTTCCATTGACGGGAATCCGGAGCTTGACTGTTTCAGGTTGAACTGCTGTAACAGGCTTTTCCCGTGTTTGGAGCAAAGGGCTCTCATTATTTCCGGACTTCGGAAGAGTTCGTACGGAATCATTTTCTGCAATGCTTGGAAGAGGTTCAATAACTCTATCGTCCTCGACCTCGGCAAACACTTCAACCGGTTTGTCGGTGGTGATCTCGTTATTTTGTGTTCGAGCCTGGACTAAAAGCATTTCCGCTATTTCATCAGGACTTCTTAACTCGGTTGACTCTTGTACAAACGGGTCTGCCTCAACGGTTTCTCCTTCGGAAATTGAATGACCAGTGTCAAGACCCGATAAAAAGTCATCGACCAACCTGTCGGCATCAGCCTTCGATTCTTCAGGAATGGATACCGCGGACCTGATTGATGCCACGGTCTGTTTGGGTGACACATATATTTTTGCCCACTGTTCACCAAGCAATGATTTAAGGATATTCTGGAAGTTATCAATAAGACTGGCTTCGGTCTGATTCAAGTCGATCACATACTCAAAAAGACCATTGATGGACTTGGCTTTGCCGCTCCCCTCATGCATGAGAATAAATCTTGGAGAGCCGGCACCGAGAAGCATCTGTATATGGCGGGCAACGCTTTCCCCGGTAACACCTGCAATATGATCCTGGATACAGACTGTTGCCGGCCGTTTTTCGAACACATCCTTCAAGCCATGGTCGAAGTCCGGAACTACATCGATGATAACTTTCAGCATCGGTTGCAGTACACTTTTCATGTAATGTGCTTTGGGACTATTTGATATGAATAGCAAATTGAGCATGAATAACCTTTTAATCCAAATTTGCTGATATGTACACGGCTTAACGTAGCTTGTCAACAGCAATGGCTGTGATATCCGCTTGAAGGAACTTAAGTTTTAAAGGGAAAAGGCTTTGTTTACAACATCAGCCTGCTGTGCAAGATGAAGTTGGTGCGACCCGACCGCGGGGCAGGCATCGGGAGGACGGCCGACATAACTGACGGGAATTGACATGTCTTCGAAAATCCCGTGAATATGATGCCAGGCGCCCATATTCCGCGGTTCTTCCTGAACCCAGATAAAGCGGCAGTCAACCGGGAAACCCGAAATCATGGAAGTCAATGCGCTAACTTCGATTGGGTAGAGTTGTTCAATCCGGACAATTGCGGTATCAGATATTCCCAGCCGCTCTCTTTCATCAACCAGTTCATAATACAGTTTTCCGCAACAGAACAGTACTCGCCGCACTTCCGAAGCTTCCACTGGATCAGCGATCAGCGGCATAAAAGCGCCGTTTGTCAGATCTTCAACCGATGAAATACAGCGAGGATGACGCAACAGGCTTTTGGGGGTAAACACAACCAACGGCTTCCTGAACGATTGCAGCACCTGGCGACGCAGAAGATGAAATATCTGGGCCGGCGACGATGGACAGGCCAGCACCATGTTGCCGTGAGCGCAGAGTTGTAGAAAGCGTTCCATGCGGGCGCTGGAATGTTCCCCCCCCTGCCCTTCGTACCCGTGGGGAAGCAGCATGACCAGGCCGCTGGCACGATTCCATTTGGTTTCCCCGCTGGCAATAAACTGGTCAATGATAACCTGGGCCCCATTGGCGAAATCACCGAATTGTGCTTCCCAAATAGTCAATGAGTTGGGCGTCTCCAGTGAATAACCGTACTCGAACCCAAGCACCCCGAACTCGGAGAGCAAACTGTTCCAGGCGTCAAAGCGGGTGTCTTCCTTTGCAACAGCTTTCAATGGCGTATACGAACGTTCATCATTATTGTCAATCACGTAACAATGACGGTGGTTAAAAGTTCCCCTGCGCGAATCCTGCCCAGATATACGTACCGAAACACCTTGGTTCAGCAGTGTCGCGTAAGCCAGTGTCTCGCCATTGCCCCAATCTATTCCATGCCCTTTCAGCACGGCTTCAAAGCGCTTCTGAATCAGGGAGTGTACTTTTGCATGCGGCATAAAACCTGGCGGCAGCTCGGCAAGTCTTCTGGAAAGAGTCAACAATGTTTCAGTGGAGACTCCTGTCGCAACATACTCCTGGCTGTAAACGCGGCTGATGTTTTGCCACTTGTCCGAAAAACCGACTTTTGTCTCAAGCGGTTTTTTGCTGAATGCGGAGTCCAGTGCCTGCAAGACTCTATGCTCGACCGCGGACAAAACCTCCGCGGGAATTGTTCCTTCCTCTATAAGAGAATTAAGATAAATCCGGTTGACCGGGGGCCTGGCTGATATCTGTTTATACATGAGCGGCTGGGTAAATGATGGTTCATCCCCCTCGTTATGGCCATGGCGGCGATAACAGATCAGCTCGATGACGACATCGCGCCGATACACTTTCCTGTACTCCATAGCAAGTTCAGCGACATGAAGCGCGGCATCAGGCGCTTCACCCTGCACGTGAAAGATCGGGCAGCCCAGCATCATTGCAACATCAGTCGCATACCGGGTAGAACGCGAATCCCTTGGGGCGGTAGTGAACCCGATCTGATTATTGAGAACGATGTGAATGGTGCCCCCGGTCCCATAACCCTCAAGCCGGGACATGTTGAGAACTTCCATGACACTGCCCTGACCGGCAAATGCGGCGTCACCATGGATAAGCAGTGGCAGGACACGCGAAGAGCCATCGGCTCCATAATGATCCTGACGCGCACGGCACTTGCCCTCAACCACCGAGTTGACCGCCTCCAGATGACTGGGGTTGGCGGCAAGGGTCAAGTGAATGCGATGGCCATTCAGATCTATTTCAGAGGAATGCCCCTTATGGTATTTGACATCACCGTCTCCAACAAAACCGAATGCCAATGTATCCTGAAACTCGGCAAATATTGACTCATAGGGTTTATTAAATATGTGTGCCAGCACATTCAGGCGTCCCCGGTGAGACATTCCCATCACCAGATCCGTGACACCGGATTCAGGACAACACCTTATCATCCGGTCCAGTAACGGAACAAGAATCTCACCCCCTTCAAGTGAGAATCGTTTCTGGCCAATAAACTTTCGGTGAAGGTACGACTCGAATAGTGCCGCCTGGTGAAGTTTTTCCAGGATGTGGAGTTTTTCAGGCACACTGTGCCTGGGAATGTTACGGTCAGACTCCATCCCGTCTATCAGCCATTGGCGTTCATCGGGATCCTGGATATGCATGAATTCAATACCGATCTCACGGCAATAGGTTTCATTCATGACAGCGAGAACCTCCCGCAGAGTTGCCTTTGGCTTCATAAATCTGCGGCATGAAAATATTGTGTCCAGATCGTTGTCATCCAGATCGAAATTGGCCAACTCCAGAAGCGGGTGTTGTAACAAGCAGTGAGATAATGGGTCCGTACAGGCCAGCAGATGCCCAATACTTCGATAGCGATAGATGAGTGATTGTACGCCGGATTGTTTCAGAGCATGTTTTTCGCCAAATTCGGATAATACTGGTGGACATTCGGAAGCAAGCTCAAATCCGCTGAAAAAAGCGGACCATTCCGCCGGAACGGAATCCGGTTCACGCTTCCAATCCGCCTGCAGCGCTTCAAGCCAGTCACCCAAGGTATTTGCCAACAGGGTCGCATCCATCTGTTATTCCCCACAAATACCTTGATATGGTTCAGTTGGTGGAGATTAGCATAAATCCGCGCATATCAAAAAAAAAAGTGTCGCCTGCAACACCCATATTGAATTCACGCTATTCCAACCGGTATCCTGGAATATTTGATCAATCAGCATTAAAACCGGAATAGCAGATAACATAATAATTTCGTCACTGACACGACAGGTTGACATTAATGGAATAGGCGTGCTATAGAGTTTCTTTACACAGCACTTACTGCAGAGAGCTGATAATGTAAAATGGCAAAATCCGCAAATCAGTATCACAATAATATCATTATCTTATCTTCAGCGAGAGTGGCGGAATTGGCAGACGCACCAGACTTAGGATCTGGCACCGTAAGGTATAGGAGTTCAAGTCTCCTCTCTCGCACCACACTATTTCCAGGTGTTTGTTTAGTTGATCTTCCAGATGACAAACATTACATTTCATTTAAAAGAGGACAGTCACCATGCAGGTAAACGTTGAAGAGATCAGTCCGGTACAAAAAAAGATTAACATCGAAATCCCGGCTGAACGGGTAAACGAAGAGATAGAAAAGGCGTACTCGGTTATCCAGAAAAAAGCCAAGCTTCAGGGCTTCCGTCCCGGCAAAGCTCCGATGAATCTCATAAAGCGCACCTATAGCGATGCAATGCGTGATGACGTGATGCGCCGCCTCTACGAGCAGACACTATATAAAGCCCTTAATGATCATAAGATCGAGCCAATTGACCCACCAACGATCGAAAGCGATATTATCGAGCAGGGAGTACCTTTCAAATACAGTGCCCTTGTAGAGGTAATGCCACAGATTTTGCTTCAGGATTATAACGGACTTGTGGTCAGCAAGGAAAAGTATGTTGCCAAACCCGAAAGCATTGACGGCGAGCTTGCACGCATGCAGGAGAACATGGCGCAACTTATCCCCGCCGATAGCGATTGCGCCATAGAGAACGGACACTCGGTTTCCGTGGATTACTCGTTTTCAGTGGATGGGTTCCCCGCAGTTGCTCTTCAAAACCAGGATGCAGTGGTGGAAGTTGGGGCAAACCGCCTGATTCCTGGTTTTGAAGAGCAACTGATCGGCTTGAAGGCAGGAGAAACCAAGGAGTTCACTCTCTTGCTGCCGGAAGGATATCGTAATTCCGGAGCAGCGGGCAAAGAAGGGCTTTTCAAGGTAACCGTCAAGGAGATAAAGCGCAAGGAACTACCGGAACTCGACGATGAGTTTGCACAGCAATTCGGTGACTACGACACAATCGCCGATCTGCGGGCAAAGATGGTTGAATATCATGAAAAACATGAGACCGAGCGCATTGAAAGCGAACTAAAAGAGCGCATCATAAAGGCGCTGATCGAAAAGAATCCGCTGGATGTTCCGGAATCCATGGTAAAACGCCAACTCGATTACATGCTTGAAAATTTGAAGAACCGGCTCAAAAGCCAGCAGATGTCGCTCGATATGATGGGGCTTTTGTCTGCGGGATTCAAGGTGCGATTCCGTGATGATGCCGCAGACAAGGTCAGGGGTGGATTGCTGCTGATGGCCCTGGTGGAAAAAGAAAATATTGCCGTTTCCGACGAGGACCTGAATGAGCGTTATGAAAAGATTGCCGCCGGCAATCCCGACATGCTCACGAGGATCAAGGAATATTACGCAGCCAATCACAACGCAAAGAACGCAATCATATCCGAGATCAAGGAAGACAAGGCCATCTCGGTACTGATCAATAGCGCTGTAATCACCGAAGTTGATGCTTCTGAATTGAAAACAGCCTGAGGAGAACAGAATACATGTATATCCCGATTGTTGTAGAGCAAAGCGGACGTGGCGAACGCTCATACGACATATATTCTCGCCTGCTGAAGGAAAGAATTATTTTCCTTGGCGGAGCTATTGATGACAATGTTGCCAATCTGGTAATTGCCCAGCTTTTATTTCTTGAAGCCGAAGATCCAGACAAGGATATCCATCTTTACATTAATTCCCCTGGTGGCGTGGTCACTGCCGGCATGGCCATATATGATACGATGCGTTATATCAAAGCCCCGGTTTCAACCATATGCGTCGGTCAGGCGGCTTCAATGGGCGCAATTTTGTTGACCGCTGGTGAAAAAGGAAAACGTTACAGTCTTGAGCATTCCAGAATCATGATCCATCAGCCTCTGGGCGGTTTCCAAGGGCAGGCGACTGATATCAGTATCCACGCAAAAGAGATACTGCGCATGAAGGACGAGCTTAACGGTATTCTTGCAAACCTGTCCGGCCAGACGAAAGAGAAGGTTGAAGCTGACACCGAGAGAGACTTCTTCATGTCAGCTGAAGATGCCAAGGAATACGGTCTGATAGACGCGGTTTTCTCAAGGAAACCTGTAACAGGGGGTACTCCATGAGTCGTAGAGATACACCTCAGGAACATCTGACATGCTCCTTCTGTGGCAAAAGCCAGGAAGACGTCAAAAAGCTCATTGCCGGACCAGCAGTCTACATCTGTGATGAATGCATCGAACTCTGCAATGATATTATCGCGGAAGAGATGAAGATGGAAGAAACCCTCGGACCTGACTTGAAGAAGCTTCCGAAACCTCGTGAAATCAAAGACATTCTGGATGAGTATGTAATCGGCCAGGAAAAAGCGAAAAAAGTGCTTTCCGTCGCTGTATACAACCATTACAAGCGTATTGATTCCGGCGGCAAGCCGGGTGATGTGGAAATGCAGAAAAGCAACATTCTTCTGCTCGGTCCGACCGGATCAGGCAAAACGCTGCTGGCGCAGACGCTGGCGCGTATCCTGAAAGTACCCTTTGCAATGGCCGATGCGACCAACCTTACCGAAGCAGGATATGTCGGTGAGGATGTCGAAAACATAATCCTGAGCCTGTTGCAGGCCGCTGATTACGATGTGGAACGTGCCCAGAAAGGCATCGTATACATTGATGAAATTGACAAGATCGCCCGCAAAACCGATTCACCCTCGATCACCCGGGATGTTTCCGGAGAGGGAGTCCAGCAGGCCCTGCTCAAGATAATTGAGGGAACCGTTGCCAGCATACCTCCAAAAGGCGGGCGCAAGCATCCCCAACAGGAGTTCATGAAGGTTGATACCACCAATATCCTCTTCATCTGTGGTGGCGCATTCGCAGGACTCGAAACGGTAATACAGCAGAGGATCGGAAAGAAAACCCTCGGTTTCGGCGCTGATGTAAAAAAACGTGATGAGAAGAAGCTTGGTGAACTGCTAAATAACCTGACACCCGAGGATCTTCTCAAATACGGATACATCCCTGAGTTTATCGGCCGGCTTCCCATGCTGGCAACCCTGACTGAACTTGACGAAGAAGCCATGGTGCAGATACTGAAAGAACCCAAAAACTCATTGGTCAAGCAGTACCAGAAACTGTTCGACCTCGAGAATGTTCGTCTGCGCTTTACGGATGGCTCCCTGATTGCAATTGCAAAAGAAGCGCTTAAAAGGAACACCGGTGCTCGCGGACTGAGAGCGATTCTTGAAAACTCGATGCTGGACATAATGTACGACGTGCCATCCCAGCCAAACGTGCAGGAAGTCGTTATTAACGAAGATGTGATTTACCACAAGGAAAAACCGATTGTAGTATATGAACAGGAACTTAAAGACGCTGCCTGATAGTATTATCTTTTTTTTCAGCTGGTTATAATTTCAGTGTGCGCAGCTAGACATTGTATGTTTCATTCTTATTTTGATAAACCGTTCCAATTGCCCAGAAACTGCAGCTTTGCACGAATTTGTTCTTGACACGATTCACAGAAATCTGATAAACACTGTGTCGCTTTGTTATCATAATTAAAAGTTATCGGAGGTGTACCGTGACAAAAGCAGAATTGATCAGTTCAGTTGCAGAACAGGCCGGTCTGAAAAAAGTGGAAGCAGAAAAAGCTGTCGCCGCATTTATCGCCAGCGTGACCACTGCTCTGAAAGGCGGAGATAAATTAAGCCTGGTCGGTTTCGGCACATTCTCTACCTCCAAACGTTCAGCACGCAAGGGCCAGAATCCGCAAACCGGCAAGAAGATCGACATTCCTGCCGCAACTGTTCCGAAGTTCAAGCCCGGCAAAACCCTGAAAGAAGCTGTCAACGTAGTTGTGACTAAGAAGAAAAAGTAATCATCGGGGGTTGTAGCTCAGTTGGTTAGAGTGCCAGCCTGTCACGCTGGAAGTCGCGGGTTCGAGCCCCGTCAACCCCGCCATAAAATAGAGGGCGAATAGCTCAGCTGGGAGAGCGCCAGCCTTACAAGCTGGATGTCACAGGTTCGATCCCTGTTTCGCCCACCAATAAGAAAGAGGACTTAAGCTTAGTTGCTTAGGTCCTTTTTCTTTGCTTTCACCACCTTGATGACGACCAGTGGCGGAAATCCTGCAAGGCATGTTTGGGTTACGAGCTTGCAACGTTTACATAAATGCCTTGTTTTCTGTCATTTACTTATTGAGGATAAATGCCGGTTATGTTATTTTTATAAGCTATTTTGTCACTACACAAACAACGGGAGATAACCGAATGTTCAGTTCCCTTATAAAAAAGTTTATCGGTAGCAAGAATGAACGTGAGCTGAAGAAGATGTGGCCGATAGTAGAAAAAATCAACTCGTTCGAACCTTCCATTTCCCAGCTTTCCGATGATCAACTTAAAGCCAGGACAACGGAATTCAAAGAGCGCCACTCTAAAGGTGAATCACTGGACTCACTGCTTCCGGAAGCTTTTGCGGTCTGCCGTGAAGCGGGCAAACGCGTTCTCGGAATGCGGCATTTCGATGTGCAGCTGATCGGCGGAATGGTGCTGCATTCAGGTAAGATTGCCGAAATGAAGACCGGTGAGGGTAAAACGCTGGTTGCCACCCTGCCCGCCTACCTCAATGCCATTTCCGGCAAAGGTGTCCATGTCGTTACAGTCAATGATTATCTGGCAAAACGCGATTCGGAGTGGATGGGCAAACTGTACGGATTTCTGGGACTGACCGTGGGAATCATCATCCATGGTATTGAAGATGAGCAGCGCCGGATAAACTATGCGGCCGACATTACCTACGGAACAAATAATGAATTCGGATTCGATTACCTTCGCGACAATATGAAGTTTGATCTGGATGACTATGTTCAGCGCGGGTTCAATTATGCCATCGTTGACGAGGTTGACTCGATCCTGATCGACGAAGCCCGGACGCCTCTGATCATTTCTGGCCCGACCGAAGATTCGACGGACAAATATTATGTAATCAACAGCATCATTCCCAAGCTTGAAAAAGGTGAAGTCATTGAAGTCGAGGCGAATACCCTTTCCGGTAAGCGTAAACAGTACACCGGAGACTTCACAATCGACGAAAAGGCCAAGAGCGCGTCCCTGACAGAACAGGGCGTACTGAAAGTAGAGAAGCTGCTCAAGGTTGACAACCTGTATGACCCGCGCAACATCGAGATTCTTCACCATGTGAACCAGGCGCTGCGAGCCCATGTGATGTACAAAATTGACGTGGATTATGTGGTGAAAGACGGCGAAGTCATGATCGTTGATGAGTTCACCGGACGCCTCATGCCTGGTCGCCGCTGGTCGGACGGCCTGCATCAGGCGATAGAAGCCAAGGAAGGGGTCAAGATCGAAAATGAAAACCAGACCCTGGCGACGATTACCTTCCAGAACTATTTCCGCATGTACAGTAAACTGTCCGGTATGACCGGGACGGCAGATACCGAAGCTGAAGAGTTTCACAAGATCTACAAGCTTGACGTTACTGTTATTCCAACCAATCGCCCTCTCCTGCGGCCGGATTTCCCCGATGTAATCTACAAGACCGAACAGGAGAAGTTCAAGGCTGTGATTGAGGATATCAAAGAGCATTATGCCGCTGGGCAACCCTGTCTGGTCGGTACAATTTCCATTGAAAAATCAGAGGTGCTGTCCGAGCTTCTGAAAAAACAGGGAATACCGCACAATGTTCTAAACGCCAAGCAGCACGAGCGCGAAGCGGAAATTGTTTCACAGGCCGGTCGCAAAGGCGCGATCATGATTGCCACCAACATGGCCGGCCGCGGTACCGACATCGTCCTGGGAGGCAACCCAGAGGCCATGGCCAAGCAATGGCTGAGAGCCAATCCGGAGGCAAGCGAGGAACAGTACCAGGCGATCATACAGCAGTACAAAACACAATGCGCCGCTGAACATGACGAGGTCACCAAACTGGGTGGACTGCATATTCTCGGTACCGAGCGCCATGAATCCCGCCGCATCGACAACCAGTTACGCGGCCGTTCCGGCCGTCAGGGCGATCCGGGTTCGTCCAAGTTCTATCTGTCGCTGGAAGATGACCTGCTTCGCATTTTCGGATCGGAACGCGTGGCCAAGATCATGGACCTGCTGAAAATTGAAGAAGGCGAAGCAATCACGCACGGCATGATCACCAAGTCGATTGAGAATGCGCAGAAGAAAGTTGAGGCGCATAACTTTGACATACGCAAACACCTGATCGAGTATGATGACGTAATGAACAAGCAGCGTGAGGTAATTTACACACAGCGCCGTGAAATCCTTGCCGGTCAGGCGATCAGGGAGAGTTTCCTGGAGATGCTGCAGGAAACCATCGATGATATCGTTGCAACCTATGCCATAGAAAAAACGCCCGCGCACGAATGGGACTGGCAGGGAATCAGCGATGTGGTTTTCAGGTGCTTCAACCTGCAACTGGACCTTCCAAGGGAGTTGCTGAGCCGGCTGACCCCTGTAAATTTCAGCGACACCCTGAAGGAGCAGACCCAGGCCATATTCGAGGCAAAAGTCCAGGAAATGGGTGACGAACTGATAGACCACCTGATCAAGGTCATGATGCTTCAGGCCATAGATACCCACTGGAAAGATCACCTGTTGAATATCGACCATCTCAAGGAAGGCATCGGCCTGCGCGGTTACGGCCAAAAGGATCCAAAGCAGGAGTACAAGAAAGAAGCCTATAATCTCTTCATGGAACTGATGATCCGTATCCGGGAAGAAGTTGTCGAACGTGTCTACTGGGTTCAACTCCAACACGGCGGAGAGGAAATCGAGGAGATGGAAGAAGAGCAGCGCAGCAAAAAGCTGGTTTTCAACCTGGCCGGAGACGAGGATCGTGTCCAGGAACCGGCCAAAAGCCAGAAAGCCGCCGGCCGTAACGATGCCTGCCCTTGCGGCAGCGGCAAAAAATACAAGAAATGCTGTGGCAAGTAACTGATTATCTGGAGGTCACATGGATATAAAAGGCTTTCAATTTGCTGCAGTTGAGGCTGCCATAAAAAAACCGGGGCGCAAGGATCTTGCGTTGATATATTCCGAAACTCCAGCGGTCGCCTGTGCGGTTTTCACCACCAACAAAGTCAAGGCTGCTCCGGTCTTGCTGTCCGAGGAACGCATACGAAGCGGCAAAGCTCAAGCCTTGATCGTTAACAGCGGCAACGCTAATGCATGCACCGGTGAAAACGGCTTGCTGGTTGCCGGGAAGACGACACATCTGGTCGCCGCGGAACTAGGTATTTCCGATGAAAACGTGCAGGTTTGCTCTACCGGCGTGATCGGTGTACAGATGCCGGCAGACCGGATTTGCGCTGCCATTCCTGCACTGGTCGCGGGGCTTTCTTCCGGAACGCTGGACGATATTGCGCAGGCGATAATGACTACCGATACCTTTCCGAAAATGGAGGCACGCAGCGGGGAGATGAACGGCATCGGCTATACTGTTGCCGGTATCGCCAAGGGTGCCGGGATGATCATGCCGAACATGGCCACCATGCTCTCATTCATCATCACCGATGCCAATGTCGAGGCTACTTTCCTGAATGATTCTTTCCGCAGGGCGGTAGACGCATCTTTCAATTCGATAACCGTGGACGGTGACATGTCCACCAATGACACCTGCCTGATGATGGCCAATGGCGCCGCCGCCAATCCTGTTATTTCAGGAGCGACTCCGGAGGGGGTCGCTTTTGAGGTCATCCTGCACGATGTGCTGCTGTCCCTGGCCAAGCAGATTGTTCGTGACGGCGAAGGGGCCACCAAGTTTGTCGAAATCCGGGTAACCGGGGCAGCTGATGACGCCGACGCCAAACTGGCCGCAATGGCCATCGCCAATTCAAGCCTTGTCAAGACTGCGTTCTTTGGTCAGGACGCCAATTGGGGCCGCATCTTTGCCGCCGTCGGATATTCCGGAGCCAAGGTGGACCAGTCGCTGCTGTCACTCCGTTTTGACGACGTGGTCATGGCCGGTCAGGGTGTCTTTGCCGGCGGGGACGCGGAAGCCAAAGGCAGCGAGATCCTGAAAAAGCAGGACTTCACCGTCACAGTTGATCTTGGCTTGGGACACGGATCGGCCAAGGTTTACACCTCGGACCTGTCCCATGAATATGTCAGCATCAACGCCGATTACCGGACATAACTTGCTTTTCATTAATTACACATCCCCTGCAGCCCCCGCACCTGGGGGCTTTTTTATCGACTAACGGGTTATTTCTGTGCGCCTGATACAATTGTTCCTGATGGTTTCATTAATACTGCATTCGACTCCGCTGATTGCTTCGGATGAGCTGATGAATGCGGGCCGGGCATCTTCGATCGACTTGCTGCTGGACAATGCCATCAGGCGCGGCCTTATCGCCGGTGGAGTCGTTGTGGTAGGTAACCGCAACGGTCTCTTATACGCGAGCACGCGAGGCAACCTGTTCCAGACGCCCGGATCTCCTGCACTTACCGAGAGAACCTTGTTTGACGTAGCATCATTGACCAAAGTCATAGCAACCGCACCGGCCGTGATGAAACTGCTGGAAAACGGCCGGATCAACCTGCTTGACCCCATCACCCGCTGGTTCCCGGAACTTGAAGGCTCGGGGCGGGAAGATATTACCCTGCTCAACCTGCTGACGCACACTTCCGGGATAGATGACATGGAAATTTCCGCGGATGATTCACTCAAGAAAGCACTGATAAAAACTGCGTCACAAAACAGCCCGCCACCGGGCGATCGTTTTCGCTATGCCGATATCAACTTCATCCTTCTGGGTGAAATGGTTCGGAGAGTTTCCGGCATGCCTCTGGACATGTTCTGCAGAGAGCATGTTTTTGCCCCGATCGGCATGGCTGATACCCAGTTCCTGCCGCAAGCGGATACAGCTACGCTGATTGCTCCGACTGCCGGGTCCAACAAGGCTCTTTCGGCGGGGATTGTTCAGGATATGAACGCCAGGAGACTCGGCGGAGTTGCGGGACACGCAGGGCTCTTCAGTAATGCCTCGGACTTGACCAGATTCGCCACCATGATCCTTAATCAGGGAAGCTATAAAGGCGCGAGGCTGTTCAACGAACGAACGATAGCTCAGATGACGGCGCCCTATTTCTACAGCAAGGGACGGATAGTCAGGGGATTGGGGTGGGACATCAAGTCACCCTTTTCCGCCCCCAAAGGCGATCTTTTTTCGGCGATGTCGTTTGGACACACCGGATACAGCGGTTCTTCATTGTGGCTGGATCCGGAACAGGACCTGTTTGTGCTCATGCTTACAATTCGTCTTGACTATCAGGATGTTCGACAGTTCAGCAGATTAAGAAGCGACATATCCACGCTGGCCGTTTCGATCTTTTCACACCCACGCATGGCAGACGAGATTTCAAACAACGTGCAAGCGCCCTAAAACTCTAATAACTTGACACGTTACAACTCCTGTGCTAGTTAATTTCAGCATACAAAATTCTTCCGCATCCACTCAGCAAGGGAGAGATCGATGAGCATCAAACTGCTGGTCGCCGATGACAGTATCACTATCCAGAAGGTAATCGGCATCATTTTCGGGGGAGACGATTACTCCCTGACGGTCGTCGATAATGGCAAGACAGCAATAGAGAAGGCAATAGAAGTTTGCCCCGATGTACTGCTGATCGATGCCCTCATGCCTGGCATGACCGGCTATGAAGTCTCCGAGGCGGTACGCGCGACACCGGCATTGGCCAACAAACCGATCCTGATCCTTACCGGCTCGTTCGAGCCATTTGATGAAGATAAAGCCAAGAAATGCGGTGCGGACGATTTCCTTGCCAAACCATTCGAATCACAACAGATTATCAGCAAGGTCAAAGAACTTGCTGAACTTGGCCTGGCACGCGAAAGCGCCGCGTTGGCCGCGAAAGCGCAATCAATCCCCCAAATGGAACCCGAGCCTCCGGCAGCTGTTTTTGCTCCAACCGCGGAACCTTTTGCAGAACCTGCGTTTACTCAACAGAATGAAGTTCCTCCCGTTTCGACCCAATCGGATATTTGGGGAGCATTCACTACTGAAGCTGAACCGATATCCAAGCCGCAGACCGCACCTCTTCCGGTTTTTGAAGCGACACCGATAGCAGCACCTTTCGAGTTCGAGACAGAACCGGATGTTTTTGCAATCGTCAAGGAAGAATCGGATGCTCAACTTGTTCAGCCCGCCGTGACATCCGCACAATCGGAACAAAATACCGGTTCGCAGTGGATTCCTGTCGAAGAGCACACCTTTGAGTTTGAAGAAGAAACCATCTCCGAGCTTCCTCCCGCTGCAATTGCCGATCAAACTACACCCGTAGTGGAGACGACGTTCGGAGACATCTCGTTTGAAGATGAGGAACCGGTCCAACCCGCCACTGTTGCCGCACCAGTGTTCACTCCGGTTGTAGAACCGGCCTCCCCGGCCTTCATAGCCGCCGAGCAGACTTTTGCTGTTTTTGATGAGCCGTCTTCCGTATTTGCAGCTCCACCTGAACAGGTTGAGGAACTGACTTCACAAACCATTGTGGCACCAGCGGCGGAATATTCAGCGACAGAAGCGCCTGCCGTGGTTGAGGCTCCGGTATTTGCCGCCGCTCCGGCCGCATTGACAGAGGATCAGCTTAGAGCCGCCATATCATCAGCTTCAAAAGAGGTTATCGAGCGGATCGTCTGGGAAGTGGTCCCCGATCTGGCCGAAACGCTCATAAAAGAGGCCATCCGCAAGATCAGGGAAGGCCTGTAGAAAGAAAGACCATACCAGAAATCATTGCAGATGGGGATGCTTACACATCCCCATTTTTTTACCCGGATCTCAGGATTGTGAGGACTTATTATGATTAAGAACGCGATTGCAAGGATTGTCGAGCGAGAGGATCTTACTGAAGGTGAGATGATCGAGGTCATGAACCAGATCATGTCCGGCGAATGTACCGCGGCCCAGATCGGAGCATTCATTACCGCGCTGCGCATGAAGGGCGAAACAATTGAGGAGATCACCGGAGCCGCACGGGTAATGCGTGAACGGGCCACTCCGATCCGGGTCGGTCGTGGTGTCCTGGATATTGACCGCGACGATATCAACATCGACCGGGAAACCATCCTGGATGTTGTCGGCACCGGAGGTGACGGCACCAATACTTTCAATATTTCCACCACGGTTTCGTTTGTGGTTTCTGCCTGCGGTGTCAAGGTGGCCAAACATGGCAACCGCTCGGTTTCCTCGGCCTGCGGCAGCGCCGATGTTCTGGAAAAATTGGGTATAAACCTGGACGTGACCCCGGAAACGGTGGAAAACTGTATCGCCAAGATTGGAATCGGTTTCCTGTTCGCCCCTGCCCTGCATGGCGCGATGAAACACGCCATCGGGCCGCGGCGCGAGATCGGCATTCGCACAATCTTCAACATCCTGGGACCGCTGACCAATCCGGCCGGAGCCGATTGCCAGGTCATGGGCGTCTACCGGTCGGAGCTGGTCGAAAAACTGGCGGGGGTGCTTCACAAACTGGGCTGCAAACATGGTTTCGTGGTACATGGTTGCGACGGCATGGATGAGATGACGCTGACCGGCGAGACTCTTTTGGCCGAGGTTACCCCCGCCGGAGTCAAGCTGTTCACGGTTACCCCGGAGCAGCTGGGATTGTCCCGCTGCCCGATGTCCGCGCTCAAGGGTGGCGATGCGGTTACCAATGCCGAAATTGTCAAATCCGTTCTTCTGGGAGAAGCAGGGCCACGCAGGGAGATCGTGCTGTTGAACGCTGCCTATGCCCTGCTGGCTGCCGGTAAGGTTGTGACACCCGAAGAAGGCGTTGCCCTGGCGGTGGAAGCGATTGATTCGGGCCGTGCCTTTCAGCAGGTGCAGAAACTCGCCGATTTGACGAATCAGGCATGATGTCTAGCTGCAGCCAACAGCAACAAATTATGAAAGAGTGAACATGACAACCGATACACCCGACATATTGAAAACGATTGTTGCCCACAAGAAGCAAGAAGTTGGATCCGCCAAGGCTGCTGCGCCTGTCAATGAACTGAAGCTGCGTATCGCTGACCTGGAAGACTTACCGCGCGGCTTTGAACGGCACCTGCGTGAAGCGGTGGCATCGAACTGGACCGCGATCATTGCGGAGGTAAAAAAGGGCTCACCCAGCAAAGGGGTGATTCGCCCCGGCTTCGATCCGCTGGAAATCGCCGAAACATACCAGGAAAACGGCGCCACCTGCCTTTCCGTGCTGACGGACGAACATTTCTTTCTCGGGCATCTGCGCTTCCTGGCACTGATCCGTGAGACGGTCTCCCTGCCGTTGCTGCGCAAGGACTTCATCATCGACCAGTATCAGATCTACGAAGCACGCGCAGCGGGAGCCGACGCGGTTCTGTTGATAGCCTCGATACTGGAACTCAACCAATTGCTGGAGTTTCAAGCTATCGCAAAGGAACTGCACCTGGACGTTCTTCTTGAGGTACATGACGAAACCGAGATGGAGATGGCGCTTGAGACTGACTGCAAGCTGATTGGCGTCAACAACCGCAATCTGCGCACTTTTGAAACCGATCTGAATACGACCGGCCGACTGGCCCGCATGATGCCTGCAGATCGCCTGCTGGTGGCCGAGAGCGGCATAAACACCCGCGCTGACATAGTTCGGCTTCAGCACGATGGAGCCGGCGCATTTTTAATCGGCGAGGCGATGATGCGCGAAAACGACATCGGCGCAAAGCTGCAGCAATTCCTGAACGACTGATAAACACTAAAGAGGCAAAAAAACATATGGCGGGAAAACAGGGCATCGGCTTGGCGATAATCGCCTTCGGAGTATACATATTCGGCGGCATAGCAACATTTGGCGGCCTGGCGTTGATCTTTCTGATGAAGAACAAGGATCTGTTCGGATGGGGCGAAGGGCGGTCAATCGGTTATCTGTCCCTCTGTGTGGGACTCTGCCTGTCAATCCTGGGTGTTCTTTTGATGCGAATATTCAGAAACCGCGGCCTGTCCTGAGACCGCGGCATCCATTAACTTCTTCAAAATCCCTTTTCCTTCAACATGCCGAGGGACTGCAATAATTCAAGCGCCCTCCTCAGCTGATAATCTTTCTGCAGGTCAGTATCCCGGGCAGCGCCGCCGTGTGGGGAAACCGGCGGTAGGGGTCGGGGTTGCGACGGTTCCGGCTTACCGTCCGACGCCAGACTCCTCTCCAGGTCTTTCTCCTTGAAATCCTTTTCCTTCTCTTTTACCGGCAGCGGCACTATGTTTGGAACATCCACATCCGGGACAATTCCTTTGGCCTGTATCGAGCGGCCGTTTGGTGTGTAATAGAGCGCTGTTGTCAGTTTCAGAGCGGCATCACCTTTCATCGGAAATACGGACTGAACCGATCCCTTGCCGAAACTCTGCTTGCCCATCACGATGGCGCGCTTGTGATCCTGCAGCGCGCCTGCCACGATCTCGGAAGCGCTGGCACTGCCGCCGTTGATCAGGACCACTATCGGATAATGCGGTTCCTTCTCGCCCAACGTGGCATTATATACGCGACTGTGTTCTCCCCTGCCCTTGATCGAAACGATCTCGGTTTTGTTGATATCATCTCCGATGAAACAGTTGACGACTTCAACCGAAGATTCCAGCAGACCGCCAGGATTATAACGCAGGTCGATCACCAGACCTTTCATGCGTCCGCCGGCAGCCGAGTTAAGATCATGGAGGGCCTGTTTGAATTCTGGCCCGGTCTGCTCCTGAAACTGGGATATCCTGATGAAACCGTAGCCCTGGGCAAGCTGGCGCGATTTCAAGCTCTTGAGTTTGATAATATCGCGAATCAGGTTGAAGACCAGTGGCTTTGGTGATCCGTTACGCAAGATCGTCAGCGTTACCGCTTTCCCTTTCTCGCCCCGCATGCGTTTTACGGCAGCGGAAATGTTCATCCCGCGTGTAAGGGAATTATCAATTTTCCAGATATGATCGTTCGACTGTATACCGG
>Ga0209417_1002736_pt1 | contig 25795 bp, 22 predicted proteins | sample RifGroF2_FD_184002 | JGI IMG/M metagenome (GOLD analysis project Ga0209417, IMG submission 184002) | Groundwater microbial communities from Rifle, Colorado, USA - Groundwater F2 (SPAdes) (version 2) | ecosystem: Environmental > Aquatic > Deep subsurface > Groundwater | place: Rifle, Colorado... | reverse complement strand
GTTTGTGGGTCTTTCTTTCCTGAATTTTTCTTTTCAGCTGTTTTTTGTATTTTTGAAGCCATGGCTTTGTGGCTGTGCTTTATGAGGAGTTTCGAGAAATGCCTTGTTACATCATGGTGGGCCTTGTTTTTCAGATATGCGAGAGCCAGCTTTTTTATGGGCTCATCGTTTATAAGATCAAGAAAAATATTATCGGATTCCGAGTCAATCACCACCCGGATTATGTCGAAGGGGTCATTTTCCTTGTTTTTGAGCAGGTTTCTTATTCCGGCCGCAAGTATCTGTGTGTAGTTGTGATTAATGGCTTTTGCCGCCGCCATTCTCACGTTTTCCACGGGGTCGGCAAGTCCCCCCGCGAGGACGTATGATTCTTTTTCCAATGGCAACATTCCGAGCGCCTCGTATGCGGCGAATCGAACGTTAGGATTTTTGGGTTCGTTGAAGAGCAGTTTTCTGATTGGATTTATGGCGCTTTTGTCGCCGATCGAACCCAGTGCGTTCAATGTATGAATCAGTAAATCGGGATCATCCTGAGTGAGATTGCTTATCAGGATAGGGACAGATTTTTCCCCGATATTTATCATCTTAGTTTTGCCATAATTTCTTATTATCGCGCTGTGTGAGACAAGTGTTTCATTTAGCTTTTCAAGCGAGACAGAGTCCTGCACCTGTGCGAAGACATCTATTATCAGCAAATCCAGCTGGGTGTCGGTGCCCATTCTTTCGGATAATCTTGACAATGCGCCAGGCGTGGCAATCTTGCGAAGAGCCTTGACGGCGGCGAGTATTATTTCGCGGTTGTTGGAGTAAAGATGGTCCGTTATTATATTTACCGCTTCTGAAGAGCCAATGTTGCCAAACGCATTCAGTGTAGCGATGATTGTCTCGCGGTCGGTATTCATATTTAATATATTGATAATTGACTGCAATGCTTTTTCACAATGGAGTTCTCCGGCTATGTCGATGAAAAACTTTTTATTTTGCATGGTCTTATGGTTTTGAAGTGCTTCAGCGAGTCTTTCCGGTGAGATAAGGAACTTCGATATTAAGATTGCCTTAAGCTTTTTTATGTCCGGGCAGAGATGGTAATAGTCCGATGCAATCATGGACAGGAGAGGTATGCTGTATTCGTTGTCGCCCGAGCCGAGTTCCTCTATAACGCGCGCCCTTGTCTTATCGTCGAGCTTGTCAAAATAATTCAGAAGTACCCTTGCTTTGATAGGGTCCTTCCGGTTTACGGTATAAATAAGTTCTTCTACATATTCTTCCAAATTTATCTGCATCGGCCGCCATCCTTAAGTTTTCTGGTAATAAATCATACTACGGAATTCTTTTTTAGCAAACCTGTCAGTCACGCCTAGCAGTGATTCCGTGGAGCCTATCATCAGGGAGCCATTCGGAGTCAGCTGGGTGCCCAGCGCGTCGAAAAGCTTTCTCTTGTCTTCCATAGAAAAGTATATTGCCACGTTCCTGCAGAATATTATATCGAATTTGCCGAGCAAGGTAAGTTGGAGGGGGTCGAGGAGGTTGATCTTCTTGAAAGTCACCATTGCCCGGATTTCCTCCTTTATCACCCAGTCATCTCCGACAGGATGGAAATATTTGTGCAATTTTGCTCCTTCCATGCCGCGCGCAAGTTCGAATTTCGTATATTTGCCACGGCTGGCTTTGGCTATCGCCGTATCTGAAATATCTGTTGCTATGAGGCGCATCTTGAATCTGGGCGGAGTTATTCCTGCGTCAATGAGCTGCATAATTGAACTGTATACTTCTTGTCCCGTCGAAGCTGCCGCACTCCAGATATTCAGGGTGCCGTAAGGATTCTGCTCGTAAAAATCGGGAACAAGCTTTTGAACTAGAAGCAGGAATGGAGATTTATCCCTGAAGAATGAAGTCTCATTTGTGCACATCGCATCAATCAGTCTTGTTGTGAGTCTTCCCGCAAAGTCCCTTTTGCAGAGACTGTACAGTCCCAGGTAGTTTGAGCAGCCAAGCTCGTTGAGTATGGGGCTGAGCCTGCTTTCAAAAAGATATGCCTTGCTTGCGTCAAGTGCAATTCCCGACTTTTCTTTTATGTATTTGCCAAGCGTCTCTATTTCGCTGTCTGTAATTTGTATCCGCATTCTTTTTTAGCGCCCTTTTTTTTACCTGGCGTTGACCGCATCAAGTATTTCTCCCGCAATATTTTCCAGCGGCGCTATTATGTCTGCCACTCCGGCTTTTATCGCTTCCATCGGCATGCCGAAGACGATACAACTGCGCTCATCCTGTGCAATCACTTTTGCTCCGAGCTTTTTCATTATGATAAGACCTTTTGTTCCGTCACTGCCCATGCCTGTCATTATTACCCCGAGCGCATTGTTCCCGTAGCATTTTGCGACCGACCTGAAAAGGTAGTCCGCCGAAGGTCTGCAGTTGTTTTCCGGTGGAGCGTCCGTAATTGATATTCGTATTTGCCTTGACTCGTCTTTCTCAAGTTTCATCTGTTTTCCGCCGGGGGCTATATATACTTTCCCCGCTTCCAGAAGCATTCCTTCGGCGCCTTCAACTGCTCTAAGCTTGCTTTTCTTTGTGAGGGACTCTGCTAGGGCGTTCGTAAATACAGGCGGCATGTGCTGTACTATGACTATCGGAACTTTGAAATCTGCAGGAAGCATCGGAAGCATTTTGCTCAGAGCGTTCGGCCCACCCGTCGATATGCCTATTGCCACAATGTCGATTCTGTTGGCTCCGGGAGAGATTATCGCTTTCATTCGTTTTTTTATGTCATTGCTACTTGATATAATCTCTTCTGTAACTCGGGGGTTAGTTGCTGCTGAAGTGGCCATCGCCGACTTCTCTATGCGTCTGGCAAGGGGCATGACGGCGTTCCCGAGTTTTAGCCTGGTTGAAATAACATTGATTATCGGATTGAGCTGTTTCAGTAACAGTTCCTTGCTGTCCTGTATATTTCTCGTTTCCGGTTTTGCGATGAAATCGAAGGCCCCTTCTTCAAGAGCCCTCATTGTTATTGCCGCGCCCGTTTTTGTATGGGCGCTCACCATTACGGTCATTGTTTCGGGAGAAATTTCCTTGAGCTTCTTCAGTGTCTCTATGCCGTCAAGTTCGGGCATTTCAAAATCCAGCGTGATAAAATCTGGTTTGAGCTGCCGTACCTTTTCTATTGCAGCTTTTCCGTTGTGAGCGGTTCCTGCTACTTCTATGTCAGGAATTGTCGATAAAATATCTGTGAGTATTTTTCTGTAAAGTACGGAATCATCTACGACTAGCGCTTTCAGTTTGTCCATTATTGCAGAATTTCCTTATTCTTGTAAATGGAAACGATTTTTCAGTTGTCTATAGCCAATATTTCTTCAATATTTAGTATAGCCACAAGTTCATCTTCTTTTTTGTAGATACCCGTGAAATATGTTCCTTTTATTCCTTGGAGATTTGAGGGCGGAGTTTCTATGGCATCGGTCCTGGCTATCAGGATATCATCCACACTGTCAACCAAAAGCCCGACACTTTCTTCTGCCTTTTTTACAACCACGATCTGCATCTCCTTCGTCCCGACCGTAACAGTGTCAATGTTGAACTTCTTGTGCATACTGATAATCGTTACGATTTGACCTCTGAGATTTATAACGCCTTTTACATAGTCTGGCGCATGATGGACAACTGTTATTTCCTGGTTCTTTATAATTTCCTGCACTTCAATACTTTGCAGTGCGCAGGTTATGTCTCCCACGTGAAATATCGCAAGCTCGGTCGTCGCACTCCAGTCGCCGGCACTATTCGTGAGTTTCATTTTTCACTCCTCCAAGTTTTATGGATATTTCCGGCATCAGGCTTTTTTCTTTCTGCCGTTTTGCAGGTAATGGCTGCATTTTTCAAGGATTTCATCCCTGTCCAGTTTTATCATGTATTCATCGAGTCCGACCTCCGCGCCCTTCTGCTCTGCCGCGGAACCAGCTATAGATGTCACTGCCAGTATCGGCAGTCCGCTGAAACGGGAATCCTCTCTGGCTTTTCTGGTGAACTCAAAACCATCCATGTTGGGCATCTCTATATCTGTCAGAACAATGTCTATCCGCTCAGCATGGGAAAGGAGCGCATCATAAGCTTTTTGTCCATCTTCTGCCGTGATGACCTCATATCCGGCATCTTCCATGAAGCCTTTTAACTGCGACATGAAAAATTTCGAATCTTCCGCTATCAGTACGACCGGGGATCCTCCGCTGCTTGATTCAGCAGCCAGCTTTATCTCCTCTTTCCTGTCCTCGCGCCACTGCGGCATTACGGTATACACGATAGCGTAAAGGTCTACCAAAAGTGTAATTCTTTCATTGATTACGGATGACCCGTATACGCCTGTTTGCTTGAAGGTTATGTCATCTATGTGTGTGTCATTTTCCACAACGTCGAGAATTTCGGATAGCAACAGCCCAACTTCGCGCCCACCGACCTTGAAGACAACCACAACATAGCTGTCCTGTTTTTCGAGTGGTTTTACGGAGGCTACCTCTTCGAGTTTGAAGAGCGGCAATGTCCCGCCTCTGTATTTTATGGCTGTCCGTCCGCCGATATTGTCTATGTCCGCACCCTTTATCTTCTCTATTCGGGCCACCAAGCCAAGAGGAATACCGAAAGGCTGATTCGCGGCATTGTGTACTATCAGCAAAGTCTGGCGGTCAGACTCTGAGTACCTAGCTTCGTCTTTTGCTTTTTTGGCAAATTTTTCAGTCTCCTCTTTCTTGTTCCCCACATCCGCAAGTTGCATCATCTCGCTTATTCCTGTGAGGTCAAGAATTAACGCAACTCGACCGTCGCCGAGTATAGTGGCACCCGCGTATGCCTTGCATTTTTTTAGGTGCTGGCCAAGCGGCTTAACGACTATTTCAGAGGAATCAAGTAGTTCATCCACAATCACGCCGTATTGGAAACTTCCCGCCATTACCACGGCGATATTAACTTCTTCAAGATCTGTCAGTGTATTCCTGAGTCGCTTGCGGTCTCCGGTGAAGTCCCCCTTATTGTCTCTGCAGTCATCCAAAACATCACTCAACTTAACCAGCGGCAGAAGCCTGTCTCTAAGCCGGATGACCATGGTGTTGCCTATCTTTTCTATTCTATCCATGATTTCTGATTTCGATATTCTCACGAGTTCTACGAGATTCACCTGCGGTATTGAGAATTTTTCTTTCCCGGCTGAAAGCAAGAGACTTGGAATTATTGCAAGGGTCAGAGGCAGTTTTATCTTTATCGTTGTTCCTTCACCTTCATGGGTTGCGATATCTATTGTGCCCCCCAGTTTGTTAAGGTTATTGTTGACAACATCCATCCCAACGCCGCGCCCTGACAGATCCGTAATCTTTTCCGCCGTCGAGAAGCCCGGACGGAATATGAGCTTTATAAGCTCTTTTTCCGACATGTTTTCCAATTGGTCTTGCGTACATATCCCTGTGGACAACGCCTTCGATTTCACTCTTGCGAAGTTTATCCCTGCACCGTCATCGGCTATTATTATGACTACGTGCCCTGCCTCATGATAGGCACTTATCTTGAGCGTTCCCGCCGGAGACTTACCCTTTGATTCTCTCAACTCGGGAGTTTCTATCCCGTGATCAAGCGAGTTCCTTATAAGGTGCGTCAAGGGATCGCCTATAGATTCTATTATGGATTTGTCCAGCTCAACATCTTCGCCCTCTATTATGAGCTTGACGTCTTTGCCTTTTTCTCTACAAAAGTCACGGACCAGACGGTTGAATTTGTTGAAAACTATTCCTACTGCCTGCATTCGCGTGGCCATTATGGCTTCCTGCAGTTCCGCGGTTATAAGGTCGACCCGCTGTACGGTCTTCTCTATTACATCAAAGTTTTTTGTGCCTGTACTTTGAAGAAGCTGATTCCTTGCGAGTACCAACTCCCCGGCAAGGCTCATAAGCTTGTCAAGCAGCGTTACATTTACCCTGATGCTGCTGGCATCAACCTTTTTAATCTTGGACAAGTCCGTTTCGGCCTTATCGCTTTTTTCCGGTCCCGCCGCCGTCAATCTGGCATTTGATGTTTCCTTGATATACTCTTCCTCTTTTGCTTTCGGCTCTTCAATCCGCGTGACCTTTTTCATTTCTTTTTTCGGAACCTGGGTGCTGATTTGCATTTTCTCCTCCTTGGCTCCATGCGTTTTATCCGGCTCGACGGGGCCGAGCCCCTGAAGCGAACCGTCTTCTAAGATTACATGCACATTTGATTCATCAAGACTGAGGAAGTCATAAATAAGGTCAGCTTCTATAATTGTCGCTATCAATACGTAAAACGGCAGAGAGGCAGGGATTGGAGAATCCTCGATAAGTTCACCGACTCCTTCTATGTCCACCTTGCTGTCGATGAATACGGACAGTTGAAGGAGCTCAGATATCACGTCCCATGGCGTTTTGTGTTTCCGCTCAATGTCATGAATAAGATCGTATTCTATAAGATATATCTGGCTACCGCCTCTTTCCGCCTTCCTGGCCCTGTCAAAGTCATATTTGTTGACGGTGAATATCACTCGCCCGTCCGGCAGCTTTATGTCTATGCTTTCGGCTGTAGATTCCTTTTCTTCTGTTGAGAGTGAGCCGTCAAGTATCTTCTTTATGGACTCAAGCACTGTGGCAACGTCTATATATTCCGTATTCTCAGGCTTGTTTATCATTTCTTTGAGAAGGTCGGCACCCTTTAGCAGAACATTTATTATGCGGGATGTGGAGACGAGTTCCTTCTTCCTAATCCTGTCAAACACGTTCTCCATGGCATGCGAGAGAGAGCTTAGTTTGTCAAGCCCGAAAAAGCCACAACCGCCTTTTATCGTATGAACCGCCCTGAAAATGCTGTTCACCAAATCTGGGTCAAAATCCGCGCCCTGCTTTTCCAGCGAGAGTAAATCTTCTTCGATGCCGTCAAGATGTTCCCGGGACTCTTCATAAAAAAGCTGGAGTATCTCATCATCGCCTATGTTGTCAGCCATTTCGAACCTCGTATTTCTTAATCAATTGGTCGATGCTATCAGTTTTTCCCCTCGACTTCAAAATGCTTATCCAGCCTCATTATCTTGAACATTTTCAATATGTCAGCTGACACATTTATAACCGTGAGCGTTCCGTTTATCTTTTTAAGACTGTTTTGCGTAGCAATGAAAACCCCTATACCGGAGGAATCAATCATCTCGACCTTGTCTATATCCACTTCAATCTTCTCAAATTTCTCATTTATAAGTGATAAAAGCTCTTGGCGAAAATTCTGTACCTCACCCGCCACTATATCTTTTTCGGGCGTAATGGATACGACTTTTCCCTTTTTAATGATCTTACTCATTTTAGAATACCCCTCCTTTGTACGAAAGAATAATTACTACTCTCAATAATACTGCCTAAACAAAAAATTTAAACCTAAAGATGACAGTTAGGCGGGAAATTTTTCTTTTCAAGAGAGAATAGTATTTTCACAGTAGAAATTATGGATTTATTTTCCGAGCCGACCGATACGTAGTTGACTTTCAGAGGTCGGTGCTCATAATAGTGTTAGAGCCAATTTCAAAAGTATTGGCTTTTGTCTGTTAATAACTCGTTTCCTTGCGCGTCAACGTTATTTTGACACGCCCGATGCGGTTTTTTCTTGAAAATGCCGCAAAAAACCTTCAAATGTCCTTTGACTCGCACGTGCCGCGCCCCGTAATTGTCTTTCAGTTCCGAATTGCCGCGTTCGACCGTCGAGCGCTCACGATAACGGATTTTCTTCGCCGGATCAAGCTCGATTTTATCACCGCGCCGCTTGTTCGGATCAATCACCGGAACGTGTCCGAGCGACTTTGAAAATGCATGAATTTCAGGTGCGTCATAAGCCGAATCGGCCAAGTCATACAGTATTTTTGCGCGCTCATAAGTTATTTGCATCAAAGGAATTGCAACTTGACTGTCATGCGGCGACGCGGACGTAAGTATCGTCGCAAGCGGAACTCCGCCGTCTCCAAGTATCAGATGCAGCTTGTACCCGCACCAGCGCAACGCCGCATTGATGAACCGCCCGGACTGAACAAGTTCGACAATCCGCAGGAATTTCTTCATTTTTGAGGTTAATTCGCCAAATTCTTCTTCCACCATTGGAAAAAGACTGCATTGCATATTAAAATATCTCTCGCGTAGATCGTTCATTTTCACCTCTTTGTGATGATTGAAGTCAAAATGAACTTTCCTACGCATTCTTTCAAGCTTTAATTCAAACTTTTGAAATTAGCTCAATGGATTTAAAAAAAAGACGGCGCGCGCAACACAAATACCACATAGCTTTCGACCGAAGTATAGAAAGAGGACGCTGCGTAGAAAGTGGATGAGATATTCGGACGATCCATTTCATGCACCGGCGGGGAAGATGAAAGCAAAGACAGGATAAGGGCCTTTTACCTGTAACAACTATCTTTGATATTTTGAGAAAAAATCAAAAAAAGTTTAAAAAGCACTAAATTTCTCTAAAATGACACCGATAAACTCTCCTAAGCACGAAAATAAAAAGCCCTGAAACAGAAACAAATACAGGTTAGGAAAGGAGGTGAGGGTAAACAAAGTAAAGTTTCTTTCACTTGTCGCATGGGTCCTGATTGAAAACTAAAAAGTTTTATTCCCTGAGAAATAATTTCCGCCGCCTTCAAAGGGAACAAGTAAATAAGAGGCGGAACTCTGACAAGGAAGTCGGAAGTATAAACAAGGAGTTTTAGAAATGAGAATTAACAACAACTCAGCAGCATTTAATGTATGGACAAGCTATACACAGAATTCATCAAACCTGCAGAAATCCATGCAGCGTTTGTCTACCGGCGTTATTTCGACAACAGATGACCCGGCGGGTATCGGTATAAGTGAACGTATGCGCTCTCAGACTAAAGGTATGGCGATGGCGCGTCAGAATGCCGAAAACGGTATTTCCCTCCTTCAGACAGCCGACGCATGGCTTCAGAAGGTCAATGACCAGCTCGCTCGTATGAAGACTCTGGCCGTTGAAAGCAATGGTATCGGCTCTGACACCGATAAAGCCAATATACAAACTGAATTCAAGGCCATGCAGGAAGAAATCGGGCGTATTACTTCCAAGTACACAGCAGCCGGTAAATTCAACGGTTTGTATCTGTTCCGCGGTGGGAACGGTGTGGCGGTTGTTACCGCAGACTCTGTACAGACAGGTAATATATCTGTGCAGGTCGGTGCCGACGTCAATCAGAAGATTGATATAACGTTGAAAGATCTCCAGGTAAGCAATACCGAAGTTATCGGTACTGTCAATACCTATGCCTACTCGACAAATGGATCGATAAATTCATCTTCCCATACAGCCGTATCATGGGCCAGCATCATAGATACAACGAAGATGAGTGTAGCATCGACCAGTTCTGTAGGTATACTTGATACAGCGATTGACTTTGTGGCTAACGCCAGGGCGTCTATGGGTGCACAGCAGACTCGTATCGAACAGACGAGAAGCGGTTTGCTCTCCTATGAAGACAACCTGCGTGCTGCCGAAAGTAAGATCCGTGACGTTGATATGGCTTCCGAGTCTACCAACTTCACTAAGTATCAGATTCTTACGAACGCGGCTAATGCGATGTTGGCGCAAGCTAACCAGCTGCCGTCTTCTGTTCTCCAACTCCTTGGATAATTCCGGGAGGTTTTCAATCGGGGTGCCGGTTTTCCGGCACCCTCTTTTTTTTGTATTTTTTTTCCTTTTCCCTAAATTAATTTCCTGGACTTACGATATAATAGATAGAGGCCGGGTTTGGACTATCCGACATGGACGTCGGTTTAATGACCAGGAGGGTCAGTAAAATGAACTTATTTAATACGTTGAAGGAGGATGCCTTGTCCGTGGCAGATTCCTTATTTTTGTTTTTTAAGGACTTCTTTGCGTATCTCTCAGGCGATGGTATGTTTTTTGCGTCAGAATTTCATAGTTACTGTAAAGTTTACATTCAAACTGAAAATTCATTGAGGAGATACTGATATGTCAACGCCCAGAATAGGCGGCTTGGCGTCCGGAATGGACACCGAATCGATTATCAAAGTAATGCTTGAGTCAAAGCAGGCTGAGGTTGACAGGATTCAGGCAAAAGTGGACGAAGACTCGGAAAAATATACCTCCTGGTCCGAGCTTAATACAAAACTTTCCGACTTGCGGACCGTTACAGGTTCTCTTTCTTCCTATACTACTTGGAGCCAAAAGACCGTAGCATCGTCAGATACTCAGTATGTTACCGCTACAGCTACATCCACAAGTGTTGCGAGTTATGACATTTTTGTTGAAACTCTAGCCAAAGCGCATCGTATCGCCAGCGATGCCCAGGCCTCAACAACGTCAGCGCTTAGCCTGACCGGCGATTTCGAGGTTGGCGGCGAAACAATATCAATTGAAAGCGCCGATACTCTCGAAGGAATAAGGGACAAAATCAATTCAGCTTCATCAAATATGGACGAAGACGAAAAGGTAAAGGCCTATCTCATAGGTAAGCAGCTTGTCATTGAAAGGGCGAAGACCGGCGATACAGACATAAGTATTACCGACGGCGCAAGCGGCGTCCTGAAAAGTCTGGGTGTTCTCAATCCAGATGAGAGTCTGAAAAATGAGGTTCAGCAGTCGGAGGATCTTTCCGCCACGGTAAACGGCCTTGCATATACCGGTTCCTCGAATACGGGTATAACCGATGCCGTATCGGGTGTGACTTTTAATTTTCTGAAGGAAATGACTGCGGGTTCAACTGAGACTGTAACCATTAGTAACGATACAGCGACAGTGAAGAGCCTCCTGACTGATTTTATTTCGAAGTATAACGACTCGATGGCTTATATTAACACTCAGAGTACGGTTAGGCTTTCGAGCAACAATAGCTCCATTACGGCCGTCGGGATACTTCAGGGCGATACGCTTCTTTCGTCGATGTATATAAAGTTCAGATCAATTGCAAGTTCGATCGAGACCAACCCTAACTACATGAACCAGAGCTTCAATTCCCTTTATAAAATAGGAATAGGATTTGACACCGAGGCAAATCAGCTTTCAATACTTGATGAGTCCAAACTTGATGATGCCCTCGAAAATAATTTTGACGATGTTACTGAACTTATTCGCGGCTGGGGCGAAACCGTAGATGGTCAAAAAAAGGGAGCCGGTATAATCCGGCAGATGGATGAATACATTTACAGTCTTACAGACCCCGTAAGCGGTTCGCTTACTTTGCGTCAGCAGTCCATAGACGATCTTATTAGTTATAATGACAGCAGGATCACGTCGATGACCCAGGATATGTTTGACTATGAGGCTGAGTTGTGGGAGCACTTTGCAAGCATGGAGACAATGGTCAGCGAGATGAATTCCCAGATGAATTACCTTATGTCCGCTCTGGGCCAGGCCGGTTGATATTTTTTAGGCTCAACTTCTTATTTTGACATCGCCAAGTTAACTTCCGCCCCTGGGGGTTGCGTTATTGGCAAACCTTTCCATTTCATGGTTCTAATGGAGTTATAGTCCTTGCCCTCCTCGAGGTAAGAGCCAAGTTTCCGCCTAGTTGAGTTGTCTATGAATTTTGAGAGCGGCTGCTCGACATTCTTGAAGTGCGCGAGCGCAGCCTTGAGCTTTCTGTCCCATTGCTGAACATTCATATCGAAATTGTCTGAGCTTATCACGCTTCTACATTCAGGGGAGCCGCAGGAGCAGATGAGACTTTCGTCGCCGATGAAAAGACCATAGTCATCGGTTATTTCGTCACCCGGCTTAATGTCTCTTATTGCTATTTCAAAATTGTAGCCTGTTGTCAGTGTATTGCTTCCACAATTATGGTTCATGAACCGCGCGATATCCCAGCTCATTACCCTTGTTCCGTCTGGATCGGAGTAAGAGTATTTTATGAGACAGTCTCTGTATTCCGGGATAGAGAGGAAGCAGCTTGACTCGGGGACAATGATTTCGAGCGGGTCCTTTATATAGGTTATTGTTCCTGCCGGGATTAATTTTGTAGCGAAGACTCCGAATCCTATTTCGTTATTGATGTGCTTCAGTTCTGAGGCGGGATGCAGCATGTCGGTCTCCTGATATAGTTTTTAATTTTTTAATAAGAGTTCAGAATGTTTTTGCGGGTGATATGCAAGATTAATCTTGGGGCGTGGTATCCGTCTTTGTCTCTTCAAAACTTAATACTTTGATCCAGAGTTCGACGTCTTCGCCTTTTTCTTTGCGGGTGATGGTGCCGACTACCTCTGCTTCTTTTTCGCTGTTTTCTCGGCCTAGTTCGATCCCTTTCTCGTCGAGATTCACAAGGTAAATGACGACGTCCCCCTCTTCGTCCTCGTCTTTATTAACGCAGGTTACAGTGACTTTTATAATCTTGCCGTCTTTGTCTTTTTCGATTTTTACCTCACCGACTATTACGTCACGGTCGTCATCGCTGTTTTCTGTGGACTGGATACCTTCTCCGCAAATATTGCCGCAGATAAATGCGTTGATTGCCAGCAATACCAATAGGGCAAGTTTTTTCATCTGTTACCTCAAATTCCTTTCAATCCCGTTTTTTGTATAAAAAATATTTCGACACATTGAGCATTAAATAAGCCAAACGACCTGTTGTGTCGAAGTATTTGTGAAAAATCACTTGGTGAGCTCAAAAAAAAAGGGGTGAAATGATAGTTGTTGAGTCTTTGATTAATCGTCCGGTGATTTTATTGCAATATTTTTTCAAATTAATTGAAATAAAATTGCAGGAATATGCTTTTTTGAAATTGCATTTCAATTTTTATATATAATATTGGGGTGAGAAAAGAAGGGGGGAGATAAAAAATGCTGATTCGAGCCTATCTTTCAATAAATAATCAGAAGATATCGGACGAACTTAAAGCACTGTTCAAGAGGCATGACGTTTTTACCATAACCCATCGGGAGAAAAAAAACGTCGATCTTATTTTTGATGAACCTTTCAATATTCTTATAATAAGCGAAGAAAATCTGTCTCCATACTTTCTTGAAGGGCTTAAAAACCATTCCAAATCGCATCCGGCACAGTCGTCGATTCTTCTTACGGACAGGGTGCTTGACAAGCTGCAGGAGTCCGAGTATCTGGCATCCGGTTTTGGCAGCGTTGTCTCTTCTAATATTCAGGCGGAGACAATCTGCATGGTGGTGGAAAATATCCTGATTAAGCACGTAAGCCTTCAGAACGAAATGTTCAGAAATAAGAGGCCGATAGCCGAACCGCGCCTTGCGGACTTTGTTTCAACAAGTTCTTCCATGCTGGCGTTCATGGGGTTGGCCCGGAAAGTCGTGAACTCCGATTCGACAATACTTATTCTTGGCGAGACGGGGGTAGGTAAGGAGCGTCTCGCACTGGCAATCCACGGGGAAAGCAAGAGAAAAGAGTCTCCCTTTATTGCGGTCAACTGTGCGGCGATTCCTGACAATCTTCTTGAGAGTGAGCTTTTTGGTTTTGAACGCGGCGCCTTCACCGGAGCGGTAAGGACGAGGCGCGGAGCGTTTGAGCTTGCGCACAAAGGTACCATATTCCTTGATGAGATAGGGGATATGCCGCTTCATCTTCAGGTGAAAATACTGAGGGTTATTCAGAAGAGGAAATTTCAGAAAATAGGCTCGGAAAAAAGTATAGAGGTCGATGTCAGGATTATGGTTGCCACGAATAAGGACCTTCTGCGCGAGGTTGAAAAGGGCAGTTTTAGGCGTGATCTTTACTATAGAATCGGCGTAATATGTCTTACTATCCCGCCGCTTTCAGAGAGGGCTGAGGACATTCCTGAGCTTGTTCGCAGTTATATCGAATACCTTGCCCCCAGGATAGGGGTCTCTGTAAAATCCATAGACCCGGATGCTGTTCAGGCGCTCATGGGGTATTCTTGGCCTGGGAATGTGCGTGAGCTTATCAATGTTCTTGAAAGGGCGATGCTGATATGCGGTACGGATACCATTACGACTGCTGATTTGCCAGAGGAGATATGTCCAGGCATGAAGTTCAACGATAATATCCTGTCCGGCGGCGGCGACTCATTTTTCAGGACAGCGAACTGGACAATGCTTCCCTGGAAAAATGTCAGAAATAAACTCCTCAATCACTACGAAAAAATATATATAAGGGACTTGCTTGCCGAGTGTCGCGGTAATGTTGAGGCCGCTGCTTCCAAGGCAGGGCTTACACCGCGGGCGCTTTACCACAAGGCAAAGAGTTGCCATATTGTTCCTAAAGAATTCAAATACATCGACGAGTAATCAGCAGGTTTTATCGAAATTCTGGATTTCCCTTATTACGCAGTTGATATCGATGTCTGTCTGCGCCGGGCCCGAGGGAAGGCGTACTCCGTTGGTCGAGAAACGCATGGCGTTGGGGTAAGATCCGTCGCGCAGGTGATTTGATTCTTCAAGGCTTTTCAGAAGCGGGATTGCCTCTATTCCGCGCAGGGCAAGGTAACTGATAAGCTTGTCGCGGTCATCGGCAACCGCTTCGATCCAGAGCGGGACTGTTTCTGAGTCGACATCTGCCGGTATGAGTTTAATTGAGTTCAGCGAGCTTAATCCGTCCGAATACATTCTGTATATAGCGATATGGCGCTGGACTGTTTTTTCAATTCCCTTCAGCCTTGATATACCGATGGATGCCAGAATGTCGGAGAATTTGAAGTTGAATCCGGGGCTGTGAAAGCCATCGGAATAATTGATAACCCCGTGATTGCGGAGCCGCCTCAGTTCCATTGCCGTGTCGGAATCGGAAGTTACAGCCATGCCGCCAATGCCAGTCGTGAGGAGCTTGGTGATTCCGAAGGAAAAGCATCCTGTAAATCCGATAGTGCCGAGGAAGCGGCCTTTTGAATCCTTTGAGTAGAACGACTGAGCGCTGTCCTCTATAACCTTAATTCCTTTAGCGGACGCTATTTCCATTATTGCGTCCATGTCCGGTGATCCCCCGTTTATGTGGCATGGAATTACTGCGCGGGTGCGGAAATTTATTTTTTCGCGGAAGCGATCGATGCTGAGGACTGGTTTATCGTGTTCGCTGTCGGCCAGTATTGGCTTGCCGCCGGCAAGAATGACTGAGTTTGCGGTTGCGGCAAAGGTTCTCGCGGGAATGATGACCTCATCGCCCGGTTTGAGTTTAAGCAGGAAGATTGACGAAAAGAGTGCCGAGCTGCAATTTGCCATTGCCACGGCATGGGGTACTCCGAGTGCCGCGGCAAAAGCTTCTTCGAAAGCCGCAGTCAAGGGGCCTATGGCGAGAAAACCTTTAAGCAACGCATCGTTTACGGAGGCGATATCATCATGACTGAGCGTTACTGCCCACCATTTTATTTTTATGTTGTCTGCTGTAGCGTCTGCCATGCGGTCGAGCTTTCTTTCAGAAAAGTGATTAATGATTATATCCATCGAAAAAATAAAATCAAGGGCTGTCTCTTGAAAATCCTCAGGGTAACTGCGATATTGGAAGAATATGACAGATAGGACCAAGAAGACATATGGACAATATTATTCTGCCGCATGGCGGTTATCAGAGCCTTCGCTCTTACCGGAAAAGCCTTATCGTCTATGATGCGACGGTTTGTTTTTGCAGGCGTTTTTTGACGCGCGGCGACCGGACAATCGATCAGATGACGCAGGCGGCGCGAAGCGAGAAACAGAATATTGTTGAAGGCTCTATGGCCTCGGCTATAAGCAAAGAGACCGAGATAAAACTGACCGGAGTCGCTAGGGCGAGCTTGCAGGAACTCCTTGAGGATTATCTGGGTTTTCTTCGGACAAGGAAGCTGCCGCTGTGGAAGAAGGATTCCAAGGCCGCTCTAAAAATCCGCAGCCTCGGCAGTGAAGAGGATGAGTCTTATTTGTCTTATGAGTCCTATTTTGAATCCCGGTCGCCTGGGACTGTCGCCAATATTATCATTTGCCTGGTTCACCAGTGCAATTATCTGTTGGATAAACAACTGGCAGGATTGGCCGCCGAATTTCCGAAACACGGAGGTTTGCGGGAGCGGATGTTTCAATCAAGAATTAAAGAACGGAATAAATGAAAACTGCGTTATTGTTTTTTTTGTTGATCGGCGGACTTGCAGCCGCGGAGCTGCCACCGGAAGGCTATTTCATGGATGCCATAGACAAGGCGAATGTGGAGAGTTACAGGGCCAGGGCAAATGCAAGAGTTCTTGCCTCGGTATGGAGCGATGTCCGGAAAAAGGTGAACGCAATACTTGCTGAGTCAGGAATTGAATCCCCCGTTTCTCTTGTCATCGAATGGGGCGGTGGATATTCCGGCAATTATCATTGCTGCATGGTATTCAAAGATGCTTCCGCCTTTGTCGCTTATATTTCAGAGGGAAAGCTTTCGTCTATCAGGATTGATAAAGGCAATGAGGAAGTAAAAAAGATTATCGGACGTATCAATGTCGTTGCCGAAGCCTTGGCATACCGGAATGGGAGTCTAGGCTCTTCCGGATGTGACAAAACATACTATTTTATAACGTTTTATTTTAGGAATCCCTGGTCGAGCCATGATGGTCAGAATTCATTTGCATACGAAGACGGAATGTTTTTCAGGTATTCGCTGCTTGATTATGTTCCCCGTTATTTGTATGCTGCTTATAAAAAACAGTTGGAAGATAAGAAATTCGTCAAGAGCGAAAAAGAACTGGCGGACGATGCCAGAAAAGCTTTCGGTATCATTGTCAAATAAATTCTTGCAGTGCAGGAATTAACTTGTACTTTACAGAAAAAAAGATACTTAAGGAAAGGCATTTATGGATATCAGGCTTGATTTTATTTTCAGAAGAAGAAGTATAAGGCAGTACAGGGAAAAGGAAATAGCGTCTTCGATTATAAAGGAACTCCTGGAAGCAGGAATGTCTGCGCCATCAGCAATGGCTAAAGACCCCTGGCACTTTATTGTTATAAGGAACAAGGAAACCCTGAAGTTGGTCGCCGCCGTTCTTCCGAATGGGAAGATGCTGGAAAAGTCCGATGCGGGTTTTGTAATATGCGGGGATATTTCGAAAGCTCACGGCAATGAACTTTCATATATGCTTCAGGATTGCAGTGCGGCTATAGAAAATATTCTGCTTGCCGCTCCCGCGCTCGGGCTGGGGGCTTGCTGGCTCGGCGTGCATCCGAGGCAGGAGAGAATCGACGGCATCAGGAAGATATTCGGTCTTCCCGATAATATAATTCCTGTCGCGGCAATCGCACTCGGATATCCTGACGAGGAAAAAGCTCCGTCCTCACGGTATGCTGAGGCTTCGGTACACTATGAAAAGTGGTGAGGGAAAACTTTCTTTGTCGTCACGTGGGACAGTTATATCGCGTCTGCCCGGAGATAATCTCAAGTGGGGGATATTTTCAAATCCGCTTGAAGTACTGGAATCCGTTTCTCCCTGTGACGTGAGAGGTGTGCTGGAGTCCGTAAACGAGCATGTTCGGGAGGGCCGGGCGGCGGCTGGTTTCATTTCTTACGAGGCTGCTCCTGCGTTTGACCGGGCAAATAAAGTGAAGATGTCTCTTGCCGCAGGTATGCCGCTTGTCTGGTTCGGGATATACGACTCGTTTCGCGAATTCGAATTCTCGGGGGATTTCAGTCCGGAAATCCCCGTGATAGTTCCGGAGATGGACAATAAAAGTTATCTGGATTCTATCGGACTGGTCAAGGATTATATTTTTGAAGGCGATATTTACCAGGCAAATTTCACGTTTCGTCTTCGTGGAAATATATTATCGCAGCCGGATGAGCTTTTTCTTTCACTTTTCGGCAAGCATCCCGCACCCTATTCGGCATTTGTAAATACGGGTAAAATCAAAATTGTATCAAATTCGCCGGAGCTCTTTATTGAGTCTGAAAACGGAATGATAAAAAGTATGCCGATGAAAGGGACTTTCCCGAGAAGTCCATTTCCTGATGAGGATGCTGAAGCGGCCCGAAGGCTTTCATCCGATCCGAAGAATAATGCCGAAAATCTCATGATAACAGATATGGTCAGGAATGATCTGGGGCGCATATGTGTGCCGGGAACTGTTAAGACGGGCCCTCTCTTTCATGTTGATACATACGCTACCCTTCACCAGATGATCAGTACTGTGTGCGGTAAATTATCCGGCGGTCTTTCTCTATATGACATATTCAGTGCGGTTTTTCCAGCGGCATCGATAACGGGAGCTCCGAAGATAAGGGCTATGGAAATAATTGAACAGCTGGAAAAAAGTCCGCGCGGAATATATACCGGCACAATCGGCTGTGTATTGCCGGGAGGCAGTTTGTGTTTTAACGTGGCAATCAGGACGCTCGCTGCCGGGCAGGACGGTGCATGCGAGCTTGGCGTCGGCGGTGGAATAGTCGCTGATTCAATTCCCTCTGAAGAATGGACTGAGGCTCTTTTGAAAAGCAAGTTTCTTTTCAAAGCGCGTGATCCTGAATTCAAGGTGCTGGAAACAATATTATGGAAAGATGGCGTTTTCTCTTTTCTTGAGGAGCATCTTAAACGCGCCGAAAGTTCTCAACTATATTTCGGCCGAAAATTTGACAAAGACGCATTAAAGGAAAAACTTCTCTCTTTTTCTTCCGGATTGGAGAAGGGGCGTTTTCGGGTGAGGATGCTTCTTGATCCCTGTGGCAACGCGGAACTCGTTCCCGTGGAGATAAAAGGTCCGCCATGGCCGTCCGGTGGACTGAAAATAAAGCTTTCTGAAAAAAGGACACTCTCATCCGATATATTCCTTTATCATAAAACCACGAACAGAGCCTTTTACGATAAAGAGTTCGCCGACGCGTCGGCTGACGGTTTCAATGAAGTAATATTTGCCAACGAAAAAGGCGAAATTACCGAAGGGGCCGTCTCGAATATCTTTATAGAAAAAAACTCCCGATGGTATACGCCCGAACTCCCTTGCGGGCTGCTTTCCGGAATATGGCGCGGGAAAATGATTTCAGAACTCGCTGCCGAAGAAACAAAAATATCTATTTCCGACTTGAGAAATGCCGAAAAAATTATCATCGGCAACTCCGTCCGCGGCACTGGGAATGTGCTGGAAACCAGTCTGCCGTCTTCTGTCCTGAATCTGTAAAAGCCATACGGTTTCACCGTTATTCCAGAGAGATGAAAGCGAAGAGTTTTTTGAACTTTGGCACAAACCGGGCTATCTTTACGAACTATGAAAAAAAGAATCATTCTTCTTATTGCTTTCACTCTTCTTGCGTTCGTGCTTCGTGCCGAAGATGAGGATTTTGACGATAAAACAGCGAACGACCCGTTGCGGATAAGGGCCAAGTCCGGTGATATTAAGGCTCAGCTCCAGTTGGCGAACGAGTATTTTTACGGACAGAACAGGTCGAGAAACTATAATATCGCAGTGCTCTGGTACAGGAAAGCCGCTGATCAGGGGAGCCCGTCGGCGCGTTTCAACCTGGCAATATGCTATGAGCGTGGTCTGGGCATAGGGAAAAATGAGTATAACGCATATTTATGGTACAAGAAGGCGGCTGAGTCAGGGGTCAAGCAGGCAAAGTATAACCTGGCACTTACTCTGGCCTCAGGGATTCCACCGGACGAGAAGCTTAAGACGCCACCGATATTCGCTCAGCCCGAGGAAGCGGAGAAGCTTCTGGAGGAACTTAAAAGTGAGGGGTTCATCCCCGCTTTTCGAGAGCTGGCTTCCCTGATATTGGAAAAAGAAGATGCGCAAGGCGAGACTGAAGAGAAGGCGTTCAAGCTTTTTTCATATGCCGCTGAATCAGGCGATGTTCCTTCAATGAGAATGCTTTCCGAATGTTATTATCTTGGGCGAGGCTGTCCGAGAGATCTCGGGAAAATGATATTCTGGGTCAGAAAGGCTGCCTCAAAAAAGGATGCCGAGGCTATCGGTAAACTTGCTTTCTGCTATAAATACGGAGAAGGAATCCCCGCGGATTCGGAGAAGGCTTTCAAGCTCTATAAGGCCGCTGCCGATATGGGGCTGCCGATGGCGAAAGTGAAGCTCGCCGAATATTATGAGTCCGGCGAATTCGTGGACTATGATCTGGGGGAGGCTATAAGACTCTATCGGGAGGCGGCAAAGGATAAAAATCCCTATGCACTTTTCAAGCTCGGGGTATTTGCGTATGACGGAATAGGTCAGGAACCCGACCAGCTTAGGGCTGTCGGTTATTTTTTTGAGGCCGCAAAACTCGGCGAGCCGCATGCCCAGTACAATATCGCCTCATTTTTTGAAGAAGGAAGTCTTATCGATCCCGACCCTTCTGCCGCTTTTTACTGGTACAGACAGGCGGCAATCAAAAATGATCCTTCAGCCCAACGCAAAACAGCTTACTGCTATTTTGATGGAAAGGGTACGGAAAAAGATTATGAAAAAGGTTTTCAGTGGCTTAAACGCGCGGCCGATAATGGCGACCGGGAAGCCATCGCGGCTATCGGAGAAATTACAACCCCGCCGCCAGAAGACGATTTGCCGCCCCTTTATGACGAGCTGCCCGCTATCGACTGAGCATTGACTGATTTCCAAAGAGAAGACCGTGTAACTCCGCTTTGGCGTGCAGTTGGGGACTATGTCACCCCGGACGAAAGCTATTTCGGAGCTTGTAATCCGTGCTCTAATGCTATATGATTATTCGGAGCTTTTACACCAATCTTTGATTTAAAAGTACTCCAGCTTCGGGGTTAAGCGCAGTTCACGCCGTGGATTCGTCAACAATTCCAGTGGTGGCCAACTGCATGGAGTGGGCGAAGCATCGGAGTCAGAAGGCCGCGGCCAAGCTGCACATGGATTTGAACATGCAATCGCTTCTGCCCGCATTGCGGCGGAGACTTGCTTTGTTGGCTGGATGAGCGTGAATCCACGCCTAAGACACCCTATAAAGAGCCCATAAATGCTACAGAGATACTCGGGGTGTGTTTCAGTTTTAGGGACATAGTTGTTGGGCGCTCTGCCGGAAGGCGTGGGCTTCGTCTCTTATCGCTAACAGAAGCTTTATTACATCGCTTTGCGGGGGGAGTGTGGTCGAAGAAGCCTGGTGATGAAGTTCCTCGTGGTCCATTCCGAGACCAGAATCTCTGAATTTCCTTAGCCGCTCGACAAGGAGTTCCTTTATTTCGGCGGCATTGTCAATTCCTTTAAAATAGGCGATGTGGTTGTTTTCCGGGCGGCTTTCTTGTTTTTCAAGGCTTATGCCACCGCCTGCGCATTCGACTTTTAGGTCGGCTATTTTCAGCATTCTCTGCACCGGTCCCTGCGATATCGAAAGATTCTGTATATTGGCAAAGGCCATTGTGAGTTCTTTAACCCTGACAATGCCTTCTCGTATGCGCAACGCCTTGTCGGAAACTTTGTACCATCTCATTTCATAGTCGAGCCTGAGAATTACAAGGCTTATCAAAAATTTCAGAATCAGAATAATTAATGCGATTGCGGCAAGAATATTTACAATGGCAAGGGAGGTGGGATTATTGTGCGTGCCTGAAAGTATGATTGCCAGGTAAACAATGACTGCGGTAATGAAGCCTACGGCCGATTTAAGAATCAATAGAGCAATGGTGTAATTGAAATAGCGAATAGAAGGGCGGAAAACTTTGATACACTTGGAATCACCCATTGGATTTTCTGGCTCGGGCGGTATTCGGAGTAACTTTATCACTAAGTTTTTTATGATTTCAAACATATTCCTACCCTTTCAAATTTATTTTCTCGAGAGCTTCACGCGATGCTTTCATTTCGGAAAGGATCTCGGCCAGGAGCTGTGGAACAGTTTCATTCGAAGAAACTTCGCTTACCGGATGTGCGGACGGGGCAGGGGACTGCGTAAGTGCGTTTTGGAAACCTCGCATTCTGGCGTAGAAAAAGTCTCTCAACTCTTCATATTCGAGGATTCCTTCGATTGTTATTTCGGCTGCGGCGCTGCCCGCTGCCGTCTGTATCTGAATTTCGGAGAGTCCGAGCCAGCGCTGTATTACGCCGGAAATTATATGTATATCCTGTATGCGGCTGTATGTGAGGTGCACTTCTCTTCTGAAAAGCAGCCCCATCGCGACAGTAATACCCTCTTCATCGAATTTATACCGGAGAGTATGATATTTGCAGAAGAGATAGGGAAAAAGGATAAAAAAGAACGGGCCTGAAAGCAGAGAGATAACAAAATAGCACTTCAGAAGGTTGACGTGCGGTCTTTCGATTGCGAAATTTTTTTCTTTACTCATCGAGGAGCCCTTCCTTTTTTAATTTTATTTTTCTTTTCAGGTATTCTGAAGAGAACTCGATTTCCTTAATGATTTTTTTATCATCCTTGTATTCGCCGTTGACTTTGTAATTTTCCCAGATCATGAGGGCTTCTTCAAACTTATCGGAAAGTTCAAGTTTAGCGGAGGTGGATTTAAGGATTTCAAGTGCTTTTCGGGCTTTTCCTTTATCTTCCTTTTTTCTATCGTCAAGGAAATCTTTTCGAAGATCATTCAGTATTTGAGAAGCTTCCCGAGCGAAAGCGGGCATACTCATTTTTTGCACATTTTCGAGCAGCGCGATAGCATTTGCCCTGTCTTGCGGGGATTTTCTTGTAATGAGTATTTTTGCTGCGCTCAGGCCGCGCCTTGCATTGTTGATGCGCTCTTCCAGGATGCTTTTCTTTACGACTGCCGAAAAGGCCATGATGAAAAGTATCAGCAGGACAAGCAGTGCCGCCATTCTGTGCCACGGCAGAATTAGCCTGACACGTTTCGTCCTTTTAGCGGGAGGGGCGGCCTGATGCATCTGTTGTTCTTCCTCTTCCTCTTCCTCTTCCTCTTCGTCGGTTTCGGCACCGAGTGAAGCTAGTGCATCATTGACGGCATTTATCATGGAGGGCCAGTCAGGAAAGCGGTACTCGGGTTTTTTCGCCATTGCTTTACTGATGATGGCGGCAGATTTTGCGGATATTGAATGGACTGTTTTTCTCGGGTCGGGGATAGGGTCGCTCATATGCATTGTAATTATGTCGATGGAGCTGTCCGCATCATAGGGGAGTATTCCGGTTATCATGTGATAGAACGTTCCGCCCAGTGCATAAATGTCGGCCCTGAAATCAACGCTTTTAAGGGCTCTGGCCTGTTCGGGGCTCATGTATGACGGGGAGCCTACCATGATTCCTTCCGCGGTAAAGTCGGCACCGAGATTCAGGTTTTTTGATATTCCCAGGTCCATCAGCTTGACCTCTTTGTCGTTATCTGACAGCATTATGTTACCGGGCTTGATGTCCCGATGGATTACTCTATGTTTTTCCCACACGAAGCATAGTGCCTCGGCTGTTTTGAGAACAATTTTAAGGGCTTCGATCTCCGGAATTCTTTTTCCTTCACCGATCATTTTTCTTATATCTTCGCCCTTTACATAAGTCATGGAAAAAAAGAGTTTATCTCCGTCAACCCCTGCCTCTATGGCCTGCACGACGTTGGGGTGTTCGATCATGGCCAGAGTGCGGACTTCGCGAAAGAATCGCTGGCAGTGCTCCTCATTTGCCGCGAGATTTGCCGGAAGTATCTTAAGTGCGACTTCCCGTCCTACGGACTTCTGTATGGCCAGATATACGATTCCCATTCCGCCGACTCCGAGTATGCGGATGAGTTCATAACCTCCGATTTGTGTGCCTGGTACAAATTTCTTTACTGAATTTGGGTATGTTGTGGTACAGAAAGGACATACCTCAAGGGCAGGGGAGCCCGCCGCCGTTTCAATGTTTTTAGCGCAATATGGACAACGAAAAAAATCTGACATTTCAAGCCCGCTTTATTATTCAAATGATGAAGAATACAGGGGAAACGAGGATTTTTCAAACGGTTTTGAAAGGGCATTTTCCCTGTTGACGGTAGTTGGCGGGAGAAAATCCCGTTATTTCCTTGAAGCGCTTACTGAAGTGAAAGGGGTCGCGATACCCTAGCCTAGCTGCGAGTTGCGCAAGGTTTTCCGAAGAATTATGAAGGGTTTCGGCGGCGAGCTTTATTTTTAATGTGTCGATGTATTTTTTGGGTGTCAGTCCTGTTTGTTTTGTAAAAACTTTGATGAACTGATTGATGCTCAGGTTCACGGTCTCAGCCATTTCAGAGACTGTCCACCACTTCGATGGGGTACTGATGATTTCCTGAATCAGATTTTCAATGGCATCATTGGAAGAGCTTTTCTTTTCATCATGAAGGTTTTCAAAATAAAGTTTCACGAGGATATTTTGAAGGGCGATATTCGCTTTTATCTGGGAGTCGCGGCTTGGATTTGAGGCCATTTCTATTATAGGAGGAAGGAGCCGAAGCGGCCCAATCTTTTTTATTCCGGGGGTGATGATGCCGCTGCGGGCCATCCGGTCGGCGAGTGGTCCCGTAAAGCAGATAAAATCCTCCGTATAAGAATCATAGCCGTTGTAGTCATGGGTTAATCCCGGCTGGAGCATAACACCGTAACCGGCGTTAAAGTTGTTCCGTCCCTCTTTTGGTGTCCAGAACCAGCCGCGGCCCTTCCACATGTGGCTGATATTGTAGAACTCAAAGCTGCGTGGTATAGGGTCATGATGAGCCACACTTGTGCATCCGGCTTTCCCGAGGCATATCCAGAGGCCGTAGTCGTCATGGATTTTCTGTTGACCTTTCAGAAGCTTGTATATCCTGACTTTTCGCAAAAGGTTGTCTTCTATGATTAAATTTGACATGCTGTCCAGTGAAAAAATACATGGTTTAATTTTATTAAGTACCTATAATTATATATCAACAGGTGAAAATATCAATAAAACAAGAATGGAACAGTCATGAAAAAGTACAAAGTAGTATTTGTCGGATGTGGAGCGCGCAGTCTTTCTTACGCGAAACCTTACTCGAAATCGCCCGAAATAGAAGTAGTGGCAGTTGCTGATCCTGAACATTCCAGCAGAAAAGGCTTTATCGCGGCAAGCGGACTCAGCGAGTCTATTCCATTTTATGACAATTTATCTGATTTATTAAAAGACAACAAGGATATTGACGGCGCTGTCGTCTGTACCCCAAACTATCTGCACCGCGAATCGGCAATTCCCCTCATTGAACGCGGAATTCCACTGGCCCTCGAGAAGCCCATGTGCACAACGATGGAGGACGGCGAAGCAATTCTTGACGCTGAACACGCCAATAAGGGACGCCTATTGATAGGATTTGTATTGCGGTCGACGCCATTTTACAGGAAAGTACATGAATTAATTTCGGGCAACGCCGTTGGCCGGGTCGTAGCGATTGAGGCTGATGAACTGGCAGGGTTCGGCGAAACTTCAACCATCAGTCGGCGTCCATGGCGGCGCTATTCGAAATTCAGCGGCGGCGCACTGATGGAAAAATCCAGTCATGACCTTGATCTGATGACTTGGTTTACCGGAAGCCGCCCCGTGTCGCTCAATTCCTTCGGCGATTCGCTGGTCTTTAACCCAAATCCTCTGCTTCCTGAAAAATGTAAGGACTGCGAACTTACGGACTGCGCATATCGAAGCAAAGCCGCGGAATCCAATATTTTTCCGCCTGATGACCTTGAATGCATTTACAATGTCAAAAAGGATGTTATAGACAACCAGTGTGTAAATATCCGCTATGCAAACGGCACTATCGTTTCATTTATCATGTGTTTCAATACCACCGGTGAAAAAGCGGGACGCAATCTGCATATCATCGGACAACGCGGGCGGCTCTGGGGAAATCACGAGGAAGGCACTATTTTTGTCTTTGACAACGCAGCCGGAAAGACCACGAAATACGAAACAAAAGTTGACGGAACCGGGCATGGCGGCGGCGATGCGAATCATGCGTTT
>Ga0209417_1002733_pt1 | contig 25842 bp, 36 predicted proteins | sample RifGroF2_FD_184002 | JGI IMG/M metagenome (GOLD analysis project Ga0209417, IMG submission 184002) | Groundwater microbial communities from Rifle, Colorado, USA - Groundwater F2 (SPAdes) (version 2) | ecosystem: Environmental > Aquatic > Deep subsurface > Groundwater | place: Rifle, Colorado... | reverse complement strand
TGCTGTCAACTATCATATCGGCGGCGTCAACGGAATGAGTTATCCGGCAAGCCCGGAAAACTCATTCGCATGCGAACGACAAAAGGAATATGTTAAAAAAAGCATATTGTGTTAAAATTAGCATATCCCTATTTTATTGACCGGCGCGGTTACGGCGCGTATAATTCGACCATGCTGAAAAGTAATTCCGTCAACACGCTTCCCCAAACCGGCAAAGCCAACAAATACGCTAAATTCGCGGGCCGCGCCGACGGAGACGTTTTTGAGCGGTTGGACTACATTGAGCAAGACGCTAAATTAAACCGTGAGCCGGAATTACCGCCGGCCGAAACGGTAGAAGAGTTTTTGGCGCGAGGCGGCAACCTCAAAAAATGCCGCGAGCGCACGCAGTTTTCTGTCCCGTATACGCCGAAACAACAGCAGAAGAAGAATAAAAGCCATCGCCCCTCGAACCGGGGGACCAATCGTCCGGCCCTGGTGGTTAAGCGCCGGAGTAATGGGCAAAAGGTAAGTGTCAGCAAGGGAGCAACGCGAGCGGCTGACGAATTCGCGCAATAAGCGGCCAAGACCCCTTCGGGGGTTGATAACTTCTTCGCTGTCCCAAATACACCACGATTCGCCCTGGGCCGCATTGCGCCTGGGTTCCCGAAGGTTCCTCGACTTTCCATATTCGCTTTCAAACCTCTTCAAAATTCAAATTAAAATTCACGAGTACGTCGGTCATGCGGGCTTTGACGCATGATCGCTCCCCCGGAAGGGGGCGGGGGGGGCGAATATTGATATTAGGTGGTTTAACCGACCATGCTTGCTACAACCGGCCTTAATGGGTAATTCCGCCCACGGGCCAGAATCGAAAAGGAGTGCCGACAATGACCAGACTACTGCAACCTCAAACCCGGCAACGGTCCACGTTGCCAGAATTGCGGAGCGCCGAAATGAAAAAATGGACTTCTTTCATAACCAAATGGATTCGGCGGAAACGAACCGGGTTGGCAAGGTGCGGGGAAATGATCGTCAATACACGACCGGGTCAGGTAGTCTATATCACGCCGCACACCGGCCGCAAGGGCGAGCCGATGCTAATTTACGAGATCGAGAAAAAGGAAGGGGAAGAGGAATGACCAGAAAACGGCCAACACTTCAAGACCTCGACCGCGCCACTATACATGACTGGGCGCAAGAGGGGTTTAAATCAGTTGGCGAACCCATCGACGAATCCCCTGTCACCTATGGCTACACAATCAAAGAACTGCTGGAAAAATATGGACCAGATGCGGTTGTGATACCGAGAGTCATTTACCAGAAGCGGAAGGAAGGGAAAGAGGAATGAACAGAAAACCGTTTTGGCATTGGCTTACTTGTCGTGAACGGATCATGCTAATTGTGTGGCACGCATTCGCCGGCGGATTGATCCTCGTAGCATTGCTCTCCGGTTGCACCTACGACGGCCGCGTCGAAACCGTCCAGCCGCCCCCGCCTATCGTGGTCGAGGATCAGTGCTTTCCCAACGGCCCCCGGGGGGCCTGTGAGCCAGGCGTCACCATCGACATTTACCCTGTTGACGAGTCCGGATACGGCGTCGCCAACGTCAAATCCACCATCGCCCGGATTGCCGGGGATAGTGCGTATATTTTTAATTTGAAAGACCTGTAACCAAAGGTAACACTTTTTACTTGACAGACTGTATAGAATCCTCTACACTTCGCTCCAACGGTTCACCTCAACCCGAGGGGCGACATGACCACCTCCAAAAAAACCCCAAAAAAAGCCAAGCCCAAAGCCGATCAAAAATCCGCACGCGGTCGTGGTCGCCCCACTGATTACAAGGCCGAATACGACGATCAAGCCAAAGGGTTCTGTCTTTTGGGCGCAACCAACGATAAACTCGCCGAATTGTTTGAAGTTTCCGTATCATCCATAGAATACTGGATTCGAAACATCCCCAGTTTTTCAAGGTCCGTAAAAGAAGGGCGCGAAGTTGCGGACACCGCCGTAGCCCAAAGTCTCTACGGGAAAGCCATGTCTGGCGACGTTACCGCCTGCATTTTTTGGTTGAAAAACCGCAAGCCTGAAAACTGGCGGGAAAAACAAGAGCACACACTTTCCAACCCCGATGGCGGGCCGATTGCGCTTACCGTGCGGTTCGTCAAGGCGGGTGGCAAATGAACGGCTACAACGGCCTAAAAATGGGGCAACGGATGCGCATGGGCCGCGGTCCGGCCGATTTGGTTTGGCGGGTCGAACCGAACCTGCAAGCATACTCGTCGCCCTCCGCATTCACCCGCGCCTCGACGGCTCGCGCATTTTTTGACCCTTCGACCGAATACCCGATCAACGGGCCGCGGATCGAGGCGGACGGGTTCTTGGGCGAGCCGGCGACTACCAACCTATTTGTGACGCCCTTAGTTCCCGCGACTCAGACGATCAATTTGGCCACGACCGGCACCTATACCTGCTCGGTTTTCGGGGCCGGGAGCGCGACCGTCGCGGCCGCAACGGCCACGATTACCGGGGGCGGCGCGGCCGTTGCGGCTACCCCGCGGACGTTTGTTGTAACCGGCGCGGGCACGGTGGATGTGACGATTGCCGGGGTGGTGACGTTCTGCCAGGTTGAAAAGCGGCTGGTCCGCACCTCGCCGGTCGAGGGCTCTCGCGCCCTGGACGTGCTGACCTGGCCGACCTCTGCGGCGGTCGAGGCGGCGCTGGCCGGGCAGATGACGTTGGTGGTCAAGGTCACGTTTGGTTTTTCCCACACCGTACACAACAGTGTGACGGCCTACCCGATTCTTGGTCCAACCGCAGGTGTGGGGCTGCTCAGTTGGTCCGCTTACGACGTGCCCACCCCCGGCACAATACATGGGTATTTAAGCTCAACTGACGGAACGTCATGGTCAAACAAAGTTTTCGATTTTGCTGCCAACGTCCCGCTCTATTGCGCTGTGGTCTCGGGCTACACCGTCGGCGGGCAGAAGAAATTCAAGGTCGGCGTTACAACCAACTTGACGGACCCGTTCACCTTCGGCGGCGAGTCCAATTTCAGGGGGTTTTTCGTGTCGGCCGGTACTTTGCGGGCTTTCTACAACAACACTATCGGCCCGGCCTGGCTTGGCGGCGCGGCAATGTGGGCAAGGGCGGAACTGAACGCATCGGCTCAACTGGCCATGGCGATGTTGCTGGGATGACTCCGAAGCGGCTGAAAGGCACAGGCATTGACCTTACCGCCCGCGAGTGGCGAGAGCAAGACCTGCTTGACATATCCGACCGCCGCAGTTGGCGGAATTGGCCCAAGGAAGTGACTGAACCGCTAACCCTGGGCGCGAAGTGCGCGGCGATACTGGTAGCAATGATCGGGGCTTTATGCCTCGTTTACTGGTGGAGGCTTTAAAATGGCGAACACGGTTGTAATGAATGCCAGCCAAACGGTAATTACCATATCGGCGATTGACTCGGATTGGCTGATTACCGACACGCTGAGTAAGCGGCACTTGGGCGGGACGCGGGTCCATTCAATCCAGTTTAACCCGGCGGCGGCGGCCGACAAGTGCAAAGTTCTCGATGGCAGTGCATCCGGGTCTCAGTTGTTTTACGCCCTATGCGCCGACAACACGGATCAACGGATCAAATATTTTCCCGAAGCCGAAATACTGCCGTTTCTCGATTTCAGTGAGGGCACGTATACAGCCGGTAGCTCCGTGGTCGTAACGCTCTACCCGCAGAAGTTTTAGCAAATGCATCGTTTCGACCGCACTTTTAACGCCGTCCAACACAAACGGCGACATTTTAGGCAAACTGAAAACGCCGTCCTATCCTATACGATTAATTGGGCGGCTCTTTTGGGCTCGGATACCATCTCAACATCGACTTGGACGGCCGAACAGTCCGGGGTGACTATATCGGGGCAGGCTATTTCGGCAAACGTCACCACGGCCACGCTGATGGCTGACGTGGGCGTTTATACCGTAGTCAATAAAATTGTGACGGCGGCGGGGTTGACCGACGAACGGATAATCGAATTGGCGGTGACGGATAACAACGAATTTACGAGTCGGTCGGAGGATTATCCGCTTTGAGCGAGCCCACTTTTACCGACTTTCCCGAGAAGCTCGAACCGATATTCGAGCCGTCTCGGTATAAAATCCTCTACGGCGGGCGCGGCGGGGCGAAGTCGTGGGGTATCGCCAGGGCGTTTCTAATCATGGGCGCTCAACGCCCCATTCTCGTTTTGTGCTGCAGGGAGATTCAAAAATCCATCGAGGCTTCGGTATATCGTTTACTGAAAAATCAGATAAAAACGCTCGGGCTTGAATCGTTCTACGAGGTGCAAAAGACCACCATACTCGGTCGGATAGGCACAACTGCCGAAGGAACGCAATTCTTTTTTGAAGGCCTCCGGCACAACGGCGACAACCTGAAATCCTACGAAGGCGTCGATTATGCCTGGGTAGAAGAGGCTCAGGTCGTTTCCCGGTCGTCTTGGGAGACGCTCATCCCGACCATTCGTAAAGACGGCTCGGAGATTTGGGTAAGCTTCAACCCGATGCTGACGACCGATGAAACGTATCAACGGTTCGTGGTCAATCCTCCGCCTGACAGTATCGTGATTGAAATTAACTGGCGGGACAATCCTTGGTTCCCGGAGGTGCTGAACCAGGAGCGGTTGTATTTGGCCACGAAGGACCCGGACGCCTACCTGAACGTCTGGGAAGGCCGTTGTCGTCAAATTTTGGAGGGCGCTATATTCGCCTCCGAACTGCGGGCGGCTGACGCGGAAGGTCGAATTACTCGCGTCCCGATTGAGCGTGGCGTGCCGGTCAATACGTTTTGGGATTTGGGCCATGCCGACCTGACGACTATTTGGTTCGCGCAGCCGGTCGGGATGGAGTTTCGAATCATCGATTACTATCAAAATCAGTTCAAGGATATTCCGCATTACCTCAAAACCCTTCAAGAGCGCGGTTATCTCTACGGGACACACTTCCTGCCCCACGACGCCCATCATCGGCAACTGTCGGCCGGCGGACGCACAATCAAGATGCAGGTAGAGGCGGGCAAACTCGGTCGGGTAACGGTCATTCCCCGCGTCCAATACAAAAAGCAGGGCATTCAGGCGGCGCGGGCGGTTTTTTCGCTCTGTTGGTTCGATGAGGGTCGATGCGCGGACGGGCTACAGGCGCTTCGGCATTACCGGTATGAAAAAGACCAGGAAACCGGGCAATACAAAAAAGAGCCTAACGACGATTGGGCGTGTCATGCCGCCGACGCCTTCCAGCAGCTGGGCCTTGCGATTGAACTTCCCAACCACCCCAAGCCTAAAAGCGCTTGGGATTCGGCTTTTGCGGATACCGAGGGGGCGTCATGGAAAACGGCCTGACCGTCACTCACGACCGACTGGTCAAGTGGTTCGAATCGGCCGAGGACGTGAGCCAGGACAGCCGGGCCAGGTCCGAGTTGTGCCGGGACTACTACGACAACAAACAGTGGACGCCAGCGGAGCGCAAGGTTTTGGAGGATCGGAAACAGCCCTGCTTGACGCTAAACCGCATTGCTCCCAAAGTCGATGCGCTCATTACCATGGAGGACCGCAGTAAAACCGATCCTAAGGCCTACCCGCGCACACCGGCGCACGAGGAAGGCGCGGATGCGGCCACGGACGCTTTGCGATACGTCTGCGACAACGTGGGCTTCGACGAGACTCGTTCGGACGTTTTTACCTGTATGGAGATTGAAGGAACCGGCGGCGTCGAGGTCTATGTCCGGCCGAACAAAAAGGGCGAGCTGGAAATTCAGGTCAAGCGGATTTTCTGGGACCGGCTGTTTTGGGACCCCCATTCGCGGGAAAAGGATTTCAGTGACGCCCGGTATTTGGGCGTGGTTCAGTGGATGGACTACGAGGACGCTCTGGCCGCGTTCCCGGAGGGACTGCAGGCGCTTGTAGATACCAAAGAAACCGCGCCGATTTCGACGGCGGGCACGACTTACGACGACAAGCCCCAACAGATTTGGTTTGATTCCGCCCGCGAACGAATCCGTATTGTCCATATGTGCTACCGCGACCGAGGCGTGTGGCATTACTGCCAGTTTACGCAGTCCGGCCCGGTTCAGGGTCCGGGCGTTTCGCCCTACCTGAACGACGAGGGCGAACCGGAACCGAGCCTGATATTTCAATCCGCCTATATCGACCGCGAAGGCAATCGATACGGCCCCGTTACCAGATTGCTCGATCTACAAGACGAAATAAACAAGCGCCGGTCGAAGGCGTTGCACCTTATTTCAGTGCGTCAAACTTTTGGCGTCAAAGGGGCGGTTGAGGACAAAGTGAGGGCCAGGTCGGAATTGGCTAAACCCGACGGCCACCTCGAAATAAATAGCAACGATTTCGAATACGGCAAACATTTCGGGATACTCCCAACCGGCGACATGGCCACGGGGCAGTTGAATTTGCTCCAAGAGGCCAAGGCCGAAATGGACGCGCAGGGGGCGAACGCCGCGTTGACCGGTTCGGAGACAAGAGACCTGTCCGGTCGGGCGTTGCAACAGCTATCGCAAAACTCGACCCTCGAAATAGGGCCGCCGTATAAATCGCTCAGGGTCTGGCAGAAACGGGTTTACCGGGCCATTTGGAACCGTGTCCGGCAATTCTGGAAAGAGGAAAAGTGGATTCGGGTGACTGATGACACCAACAAAATCAGGTTTGTTGGCCTCAATATTCCGGTGACTTTGGGCGAACAACTCGCGAAAGAGGGACTGACGGTTACGCCCGAAATGATTCAGATGGACCCACGGCTTCAACAGGTCGTCAGCTACGAGAATAACGTATCGGAACTCGACATTGACTTGGTGCTCGACGAGGCGCCAGACGTGGTGACGTTGCAACAGGAACAATTTGACGCTCTGGTCAAATTCTCGGGCGTCGGCCCCGGGTTGATACCTCCGGCTCTGTTGATTGAGGCTTCCAGCCTACGGAATAAAGACAAAATACTCGAACGCATGAAGGGCAACGAGGAACAGCAGGCGCAACAGGCGCAGGTTGCCCAGCACGCGGCCGAATTGGAAATGGCCGATAAAGAGGCTGATGTTACAGGCAAACAGGCTCAGACTAAAAAGACCCAAGCCGATACGATCAAAACGCAGGTTGAAACGCAAATGTTGCCCTTGCAGCTAATTGCGAAAAATACACCGCCGCCGGGTAACGGGCGAAATTTTGGGCCGCCGCCGTCACGGGCGCAGTAGAGGAGACAGACATGGCCGACCTAGACGAGATTTTTGGATCGACGCACACGCCGGAGGAATCGCCTGATAACCAGGTCGAGCCGTCCGGGGAACCAACCGCCGCCGAAACCGCCGCTGAACCGGCCAGGGACGCCCAAGGGCGCTTCACGGGCCAGGTTGAGCCGGTAACTACGGCTACGGTCCAAACGGTCGAACCGGGCGCACAGGCCGCCGCTGAACCGGGCGATTCTCCCGCCGCCGGGGCCGAGACCGTTGTGGATGACGAACCGACCAGAAAAGTAAGGGCATTCCAGTCCGTCGCCGAGGATGAAAGGCGCAAGCGTCAAACGGTCGAAGCCGAGCGCGACCAATTGCGGGCGTTTGTGGCCCAAATGCAACAGCGTCCACCGGTCCAACAGCCGCAACCGGCTGTGCCTCCGGTAGACCCGGAAGTCGAGTTTTGGAATAACCCGCTTGCGGTCGTGGATCAACGAGTCCAAGCCGTTCAAGCCGAAGCCACCAACCGGTTCCTGAACCTCGCGGAATCCGCCGCCCGGTCCAGGTATCAGGACTTTGACGATAAAATAAACGTTTTTCGCTCCCTCGTCGCAAACTATCCAGTTTTGCGGGATCAGGGTATGCAAGCCGCCGACCCGGCCGAGTTCGCCTATCGAACGGCCGAAAATTTCATGCGGCAATACCAGCAGCAGAACGGACAGCCGCAAGGTCAGGACATGGATGCACTCCGCGCTCAAATCCGGGCCGAGGTGGAAGCGGAAAACCAGGCAAAAATCAACGCTGAAATTGCCAGGCGCCTACCGGGCAGCTTGACGGACTTACCCGCAGTTGGTTCGAACTCCGGGCCGAAGTGGGCGGGGCCTCAATCTATCGGGAAGGTGCTTGGCCGATGAAAGGGAAATAGCCAATGGCTGACACGACTGTAGCAACTGGTTTGACCGTCCAACAGTGGGATGACCAGTATTTCACCGAATACGTCAGGGAAAACCGATTCGTCAAATACATGGGCACGGACGAGTCGAGCATGATTCAGGTCAAGGACAAACTTTCGACCAAAAAGGGCAAATGGGACACCTTCGCCCTCGTTCACGAACTGGAAGGCGACGGCGTCACCGGTTCGGACACGCTCGAAGGCAACGAAGAGGCCCTTGACTCCCGGAGTCAGCGCGTGGAAGTGGCCCAAATTCGCCATGCCGTCCGCGTAGCGGCCTCGGACGAACAGTTCAGCGCTATCGACCTCCGGGAGGCAGCCAAAAGCCGGCTAAAATCCTGGAACCTCAAAAAGCTCCGGGGCGACATTATCCAGGCCTTCCGGTCGATCAACGGCGTCCTGTATGCCTCCGCGACCGAAACCCAGAAAGACGCTTGGCTTGTCGATAACGCCGACCGCGTCCTTTTCGGCGCGGCCCTTTCCAACAACGCGGCCAACGACCACTCGGCCTGTTTGGCCAACATCGATGCGACTAATGACCGCCTGACCAGTGCCAGTTTGAGCTTGCTCAAACGCATCGCCCTCAATGCAGACCCCAAGATTCGACCCCTGATGACCAAGGCCGGAGACGAGGAATGGTTCGTCGTTTTCGCCAACACCTATTGTTTCCGCGATCTGTCCCACGATTCGGCCATTCAACAGGCGAATCGGGACGCCCGGGAACGCGGCGAAAAAAACCCGCTTTTTACCGGCGGCGATCTGCTCTGGGACGGCATGATTATTCGGGAAATCCCGGAAATACCGGTCGTCACCGGCATGGGCGCGTCCAGTATCGACGTGGCGCCGGTTCACCTGTGCGGCGCTCAGTCCCTGGGCCTTGTCTGGGCGAAGCGGCCGAAAACCCGAACCAAAGAGTTCGACTACGGCGACAAATACGGCGTGGCCATCGCCGAAATGCGCGGATTGGAAAAGCTCAGATTCGGCACAGGAGCCGACGATACCGACGACCCGACCGACCTCGGCGTATGCACGGGCTGGTTTGCCAGCGTCGCCGACGTTTAAGGGGGTGCGGTAATGGCAACTCCGCTTGAACACGATGTAGGGCGTCAGGGGTTTTGGGACCGCGACTTGGTCGTATTCCTGGAAAACGCTCGTGACGTAGTTAACGAACTCCAGACCGACCACGCCACCAACAAAACGTCGCATGACGCAATCGAGACGCTTATCGAGGAACTTCACGACGACCATGCTACGTTCAAAACCGTGGTGGATGCGCTCAAAACCCTCGCCAACAGTCTCCGGACCTACATGGCTGACGGAATGTTGGTTCACGGCACTTTGGCCATATCGGCCGGTGACGCCACCAAGTTCAAAACCACGACCACGGCGGTGTATACCATCGCCGGAGTCACTTACACAAAAGCGGCTACGGACGCCCTAACTTTCACCGCCGCCCATGAGATCACGGCCAGCAAGTTCGGCGCGATTCTGATTCAAATTGACGCGGCAGGCACGGTGTCAACGAAAGTCGTAGGGGCGTTGCAAGCCTATGACAGCGCGGCCTTGGCGCTTGCCGCCCTTCCCGCCGCCGACACGAACAACGTAGCCATTGGTTATATCGCCATTGAGAACATCGCTTCGACCTGGACGGCCAACACCGACGACCTGACCAATGCGTCCGACGTTACCACGGCGACCTTTAACAATACCGTGGTAAAGGCTTTGCCGGCCGCGGTGTCGTCTTCGGCCCCAGCTACGCTGACGGCTTCGAAACCGGCCAGCGGACCCGCTACCTTAACCAATTCCACCGCCTTGACCTTGATCAAGGGATAAGGGGGGAAACATGACTGCGGAAGTTATCATCACCACAAGGGCAGCCGCCGGATTCCCCGTTTTCCAGGGGATAGGCTCCGGAGTGGTTCAGGCCGCCTACGGGGTGACGGAAATTGCTTCGGGGAACTTACTCGAAGCCAACGACATCATCAAGTTCTGTAAAGTTCCGGCCGGTGCGACGATTATCGGCGGTTGGATTTACGGCGACGACATCGACACCGGAACGGAAACGCTCGACATTGACATTGGTTGGGCGGCCAACGGCGGAACGGGAACGTGGGATGCTGTGGACACCGACGGCTTCGGAAACCTCGGAACAATCACCGGCGACGCTATCACAGACTTAAAACCTGTTGCCGGGATTATCTATCCGCTTCAAGGCCTGCTTCTGGCGGATGGCCCGATAACATTCACCAGGGAAACCACCATCACGGCTATCGTCAATACGGCGGCGGCCGGCGGCGCGGTCGGAACTCTGTCCATGGTAGTTTTCTACCTCGTGGATTAAGGGGGGCACCATGGCAGCCGAGGTAATTGTCGCAACAAGGGCGGCCGATGGGTTCCCGGTGTTTCAGCCCCCAGAGGGCGGGGGTGTGCTTTGCGCGGCCTACGGCACGGTCGAAATAGCCGCGGGGAACTTACTCGAAGCCGGAGACGTGATTGAGTTCTGCAAGGTCCCCGCAAGAGCGGTAATTGTGGGCGGATGGGTCTATGGAGACACCATCGACGCGGATACCGGGTCCGAAGCGCTAAATATAGACTTCGGATGGTTGGCCAACGGCGGAAGCGGCACTTACGACGCCGCGAACGCTACGGGATTGGGTGACATGGGTGTGTTGGTTGGAACGGGCATCACCGGGCTTATTATCACGGGGATATTCCGCCCGGCCCAGGGCCAGTTAATGGCCGTCGGTCCTTTTCAGTTCACCAAGGAAACCACTTTCGTGGGGACGGTCAACGTCGCCGCCGACACTACAGGCACGGGCACATTGACGCTCGTGGTGCTTTATTTGGTCCCTTAACCGATGTGGGGGCTTCGGCCCCCATCCATCAGGTGCTTTATGAAATTTCGGTATTTGGGCGATCACGAAGTTATGCAGGTTTACGGCTACGATTTCTCGGGCGGGGCTACGCCGGACGTGACGGACGCCCGCGCCGTCGCCAAGTTCACCGGCAACCGCGAATTCGAATTGGTCGAGGAACCAGCCGATTGCGACGGGCTGGAATCGTTGGACGCCGACGGCGATTACAAAGTCACCCGCAAGGAGTTGATCGAGTATTTGAAGCCGTTGGCCGAGTCCGGGGCGATACAGGTGAAGCCGTGGAAACTGCAAACCCTATCCCGCGCCGCGCTGATAACCATTTGGGAGGCTGTCAATGGCGACCCTACCGAATGTTAGGAAACGGGCGTTCGGGCGACTGACTGGGGCGTCGGGCAACCCCACGGCGGCCGAGGATTCGCTCTTGACCGACGTATACGGGGAGGTTTACGCGGCCCTTGCCGCCGACGGGTTGGTATCGTGGGGGCCGGCGGATGACGTGCCCGCTCAGTTCGTGCAACCCGTGGTCGCACTGATGGCTTCGGCCGTGGCGATGGACTTCGGCAACCCCGAGTTGGTTCTGGGCGAGGCGGGAGAAGAGGCGGAACGGCGCGAGATTGCGCGGCTGCTGGCCCCTGAAGCCGAGCAAACGACTATACAAACTGAGTATTTTTAAGGTGTAGCCAATGGCAACCCGCGCCGACAACTTCGTCAATCTCCTCGTGGGCGTCCAAAACGCGGGCTCCCCGCTTGCGACGGGCTATGTGACGTTCTCCATCCCCGGCACGACCACGGCTAAGAACGCTTGGGAGGACAAGGACAAAGCCGTCGCCATAACCAAGAAGGCACTGGACAGTAACGGCCGGGCGGAAGTATTCGGCGACGGCGAATACCGGCTCAGGTTCTACGTGGGCGATCCGGACGCGGGCGGCGTGGAAGTCACGGCCCTGGAAGTCGAAAACTATAAATGCGTCGCCGTCAAGGGCAACGTGCGGACGATTGCTACCGATACCGAGGGCTCGGTTGACGACTGGCTCGTGCTGATGGACACGACCGCCGGTGACGTGGTTTACACCCTCCCCGACGCGGCCTTGACTTCGGGCAACGGGATACTCTGCATCAAGGTTGCCACGGCCAACGTGGCGACCGTGGCCAGTCCCGACGGCCAGACGATCAACAATGCTACCTCAATCGTTTTCGGGTCCGCCGACGGCGCGGGAGTTTTTCGGTCCTCGGGCGTCAACTGGTATGTGGCCCGTGAGACAGTGGCCACCATTGAGGGAATTTCCGATTTCGTTCAGACCATGCTTGACGACGAGGACGGCGCGGCGTTTTTGGATACTCTTTTGGCAAGCTCAACCACGGCGACGGCAAAAAGTAAAATGGCGGTTCCCATGGTTGGGGGCACGGCCTACAACCTGACTTGCCGAACCAATGCGACAAACCCGACCTACCAGATCGACATCGACGCTGACGAGTTGCTTGTCAAAAACGCGGCGGGAGACGGAATTCTACTTTCCACCGTCAACCTAACCGTGGACATTACCGCGTCCGGCGCTAACGGGTTGGACACCGGGTCCGAAAATAACGATATGTGGTATTATGGTTGGGTCATCTATAACCCGACCACGGCCACCACGGCAGGGCTTTTGTCCGAGTCCGCAACCGCGCCGACACTTCCGGCTGGGTATACTTACAAAACGTTGGTTACGGCGGTTAAAAACGTTCCGGTTACGGGCGACTTTAGGCCCTATCGTCAATCAGGGTTTAAAATTTGTTACGAAACCTATGACGAAATTTTAGTTAATGGAGCATCTACCGCAACTTCGCCAAAGGCCACAATAGACGTTTCGGCCGCATTACCTCCCATCGCAACAGGCCGAACTATACAAACTACACACTGGATTACTTCTGCGGCAGGGGGCGAAGGATCATCGGCGCTCTATGTTGGTTTAGATCAAACAACCTTTAATCTATGGTCGCAGGTTATAGAGACACAAGCCAGCAGCAAGGCTTTTAATTTTGTTACAAATTATGTTTCGGGCGCGGGAGATATCTATTACTACCACTCGAATAGCGGGTCGGTTTCGTCGGCTTATGCAACCATGAAAATAATCGATTTTACCATTCCCGGAGGGGGCCAATAATGCCAACCCAACCCCTACCGTTCGCCTCGTTGGACCTGTCGGCGGACAAGCCGACTACGAGCACGTTTAATCAGGGCCAGATTGACGGGTTTTGGACGCCGTATGGTTCGCCCGATGGCCCGAAGCTGATATGGCAGAAACGGCCGGGGTTAAGCCAATTTTGCAACCTTGGCGAAAATGGCCCGGTTGATGGGCAACACTTTTGGGTTAGGAATTCGGTCCTCTACGCGGCCTGTAATGCAAAAATGTTCAGGCTCACGAGCGCGGGAGTAGCAACCGACCGGACCGGCACGGCAAGCATGGTTGCCCAAACCCGCCCCACGTTTGCCGACGTTGCCGGGACGGACCTTTACGCGGCGTCCGGGGGTAGGATAGGGGCTTACCCCTTGGGCGGCTCAGGTGCCTATCTGGCGGACGCTCAGGCTCCTACGACGGTCAGGTTTATCGCTACGCTCAACCAGGTGCTGATGGGGTTGACCGTTTCGTCAAGCCGGGTAGACTACGCGGACGCTACGACACCCGCGGTATGGGCGGGTCTGTATTTCGAGGCCGAAGCGCAGCCGGACCTGGTTCAGTGCCTTCATGTCGCCAACAACTATATTTACTTGCCGGGCCAGAACACGATTGAGTTATGGCGCGATGACGGCGAGACGTTCGTTCGTGAAGGTCAGGGCGCGGTCATGGTCGGGACGCAAGCGCCGGACTCGTTCATTTTCATCAACGGCACGGCCTACTGGTTAGACGAAACGGGCGAGTTTCGGCGGATGAGCGGTTACACCCCGGAGATTATCAGTAACCCGAATTTGACCCGGTATGTGGCGAGTTTCGACACCACGATTGATGCTAAGGCTGACTATTTGCGGATTCAGGACAAACACTTCGCGGTGTGGACGTTCACCGTCGCCCAAAAGACGTTGGTTTATGACATCCTGTTGAACCAGTGGTATGAATGGAGTTATTACAACCCCAATACCGCCCAACATGAGCAATACCTCGGCCAGAACGTCGCCCACGCTACCGCCTGGAATAAGGTGCTCGTGGGAGACCGTAGGACCGGGATCATTTGGGAAGTCACCGGCACCACTGACAACGGCGATGATATTCGAACCGTTATCAGGACCGACGCGGTTGACCGCGGATCGCCCGACGTTCGGAAATTCTGCCATGAATTAAACCTCGTTTTCAAACGGGCCGACACCGCCACCACGCCGAAAAAGATGTTGATTCGATGGCGGGATAACGGCGTTGCCGAATGGGGCGCTTATGAGGAAGTGGCGATAGAGGCCACCAGTCAAACCGAGCTTTCTGTCCAGGTGCGGCGGCTTGGCAGCTACTTTTCCCGTCAATGGGAACTGGTAATGTCCGACGCTACGCAATCGGCGCTCATCAAGGCCGAGGAGCGGTTTACCTATGGCCGGTAATGCTTTAAGCGGTATTTTTCAGGGCCAAAACGCCTTGGCTCAACCCATGGGGGGCAACGCCTTTATACCGCCGATGACTGATGAGCAACGGTTCCAGTCATGGTATAAAATGTGGGCCGATCAACTTGGGCTTGCTCCAAACCCTGACGATCCGCTCCATTTTTATGATTACCGAGCGGCCTATCAATCCGGCGCTATGCCTGATGCGTCCGGCCATTGGCCCTCACAATTTAAACTTTCGGGGCATCCTCGAACAATTATTGACGGGATAAATACCGTAACCGGCAAGCGGGAGTTCCCGCCTTTGTCTTTGGAGCAAATTCTAAGTGGCCGATAAAGAAATCATCCGCGTGGCCGATAAAGAAATCATCCGCGCCCCTCTGCCCGCTTCGTTCGGCCAGGTTGCCGAAGCGGCAATTGAGTATTTCCGGCAGATAGCGCGGGAAATAAACCGGATCACGGCGGGGAAGCTGAAACCGCCCACGACGGCCGATCAACCGGCTAACGCGGGCGAAGTTTCGATAGAGTTTACAAACAATACCACGATCACGATTTACGGCAAGGGCACGGACGGGACGGTTAGAAGCGGGACCGTAACCCTGTCGTAGGAGGACATTATGGGCTGGACGGATTGGATAGGACCGGCGATAGGCGCGGCGGGCGGCGTTTTAGGTTCGGTTTTGGGCGGCAACGCTCAATCGGACGCCTACGGGCAGGCGGCAGGGGCCAGTAACTACGCGGCCGACCGGGCGTATCAAGCGCAAATGGAAATGTTTAATACCATGCGCGGAGACACCGAACCGCTCAGGAATCTGTTGCCGGGATCGTTGGCGGGCTTGACCGGGCAGGCGGGGCAGGGCGTAGCGCCCGAACGGCAGTATATGAACCAATACGGCAACGTCGCCATGCCTCAGCTTCAATCCGAAGTCAACATGGACTTCGCGGCCGACCCAATTTATCAGCGGCAAATGCAGGACATGACCACGCAACTCAACCGCCGATTTGCCAGCCAGGGCCGGGCTTTCAGCAGTGACGCGGATAATGCCATGGTGCGAAACGCCTTGCCGTTTATGGAACAGTCCTACAACCGGGGAGTTGACACCCTCAACCGGCAGAACACGAACGCTTTGACGAATTACCAATTGGGCACGACCCGCGCTCAGACCCTTTACGGCATGGAGGGGGCCCTGGGCGATCAAAAGTGGGGAAGGAACCTCGACCTTGCCAAACTCGGCGCCGGGGCGGCTTCGGCGGCTGGCCAGGGGGCGCAATCGACCGGGAATGCCCTGTCCTCGATATTCCAGAACCAGGGCAGCAACCTTGCCGGTATCTATGCGGGCCAGGGGCAGAACCAGGCCCAAATGTATGGCAACATCGCCGGGAGCTTGCAGGGCGGGTATAACAACTACCTGTTGGGTCAAATGGTGAAATAATGGCAAATTTCATGGACCCGTTTTTCCAGGGGCAGGCCGATCAACGCTCGATCATGATGTTCGGCGATCAGCGGCGGCGGCAAGAGGAACAACTTGCCATGCAGAGGGAAGCCCAACAGGCGGAACTTGCCCGACAGGCCATGATGCAGAACGCCTTGGCCTCTGTGCTTATGCCGGGCGCGGGGGGCGGCGGTAATATGCCCTCTGCCCCTATGGCCGCGCCAGGGGCAAGCCAAGGGGGTGGGAATGCGCTCACGGGCGTGGGGTTACAGCCTTCCGGACCGACCGCCAATCCGCCGCAAGATTTGGCCCCCATATTTCAGGAAGCGGCCGACGCCTACGGGTTGTCAGTCGAGGACCTTTACAAAATCGGGCAAATAGAATCGCGGTTCAACCCAAACGCACTTTCACCGGCCGGGGCAATCGGCGTTATGCAGTTGATGCCGGGAACCGCCAAAGACTTGGGCGTTAAAAACCCTTGGGACGTGAAGGAAAACATTTTTGGTGGGGCGCGGTATTACAAAATGATGCTCGACCGCTACAACGGCGACAAGTCGAAAGCCGTGGCCGCTTACAACGCCGGTCCGGGCAGGGTTGACAACGGCGGGACGCTTCCCCGCGAAACTCAAAACTACCTTGCCGCATTTGGCCAAGGCGGCGGGCAGGCTCCCGGGAACGCACTTGCGCAACCCGGAGGCGGGATGCAGGGCGACAAACTCAACCAGTTAGCCAGTATCATGATGGTTGGCGGCGAATACGGCCCCGCGGCGAGCCTGATGAGCATGGCGCAGTCGCAACAGAACAAGAACCGGTTCCAGTCCGTAACCAATCCGGAGACCGGGCAAATGACGACATTCGATCCGGTAACGGGGCAGTATGGCGGCGCGCCGACCGGTCAACCCGGCCCCGCGGCGGCCCCCCCGGCCGGTTCGCCTACCATGTCCGCCGATGACCCAAACGCTTATCTGGGCAATGACCCGAACGGCAAGCCGGTTCTGGACTACGACGGGCTGAACAAGTTGACCGGCAACCGGGGCAACCGTATCCGCGAATTGGCTATGAAGGCGCACGATGACCGGTTGAAGGAATATTTGCGGGTATCAAACCAGTCCAAAGCGCCGTTCGAAATGGAGCAAGAAATACGGAAAGAATACGTCGCCCAAATAAAGGATTTTGAAATTGTAGCCAACAGCTACCGCACCATCAACGCGGCTGCTAAAAATCCGGATGCGGTAGGCGACTTATCGCTGATTTTTGCCTACATGAAAATGCTTGACCCTGGAAGCGTGGTTCGAGAGTCCGAATATGCCACGGCTGAACAAGCGCGGGGCGTCCCGGCGAGTATCATCAACCTTTATAATAAAGTTCTCGCCGGTGAAAAACTCGCGCCGGAACAACGGCGGGACTTCGTAAGCCGGGCCAAGGGGCTTTACCAGGGCCGGTTGACTCCGCACAGGGAGAGAACCGGCAAATACAAACGATTGGCAAAACAATATGGGTTGAGCCCTGATAACGTTATCGCTTTCGACCCGGCCTTGACTGATGAGGAAATGAAAAGCGGGACCGCGCCGACCACTTCTGGCCCGGTCAACCCGGCCGCGATGGATAGAGTCAACCAAATGCTTTACGGGATACCGCCCATGGATATGGTTTCCCCGAGGAGACAGTAATGGCCGACTACGCGCGGGGCATGGGGCCGGGGCCGGAGCAACCTTTACCGCCCATCGAGAACTTTAGACGGTTGATAGCACAAGCGGAAAAGGGGCAACTGCCCATAGATGAGGCGGTGGCTTTTGAATCCATAGCTAAGTCCCTTTTTTCCAGGCAAGACCTAACACCGGAGTGGCGGGAACTGGCTAAGGGCGGGTTTAAAATATCCGCCCCGATTGATGTTGACCGCACTACCGGCGCGCCGATGAACGTCCGGGCCTTGGCCGGGGAGCAGGAATACCGCCCCCAAGACATGCTTGCGACGGTTCAACAGTATTTCCCCGACGCGCAACTTGCTCCCCCGGGTTCGTGGGGTTACGGGGATAACAATATCATTTATACCGACCCGCAAACCGGACGGCCTACGCTATTCAACCCTAAAGGCATTGAGCCAGGGTCAATCGCCGGTTACGGGGCCACAGGGGCGGAAACGGCCGGTTCGACCATAGGTGAATTTGTCGGACCCGCCGTAGGTTCGGCGTTAGGACCGGCGGGCAAACTTGGCGGTTTAGTGCTTGGCCCAGCGATTGGCGCGGTCCTTGCGCGTGAAGGGTATGATTTGGCCAGGCGAAAAGCGGGCCAGGTTGATACCCGGTCAACGCCGGAGCACTTGCTTGATGCGGGCATTACCGGTGTAACCAACGCCGGTATAGTCCCCGCCGTCCAATTAGCCTCAAAGTTTACCAAGGGCGCGATCAATAAACTTACCGGGCCGCTACGAAACCGTTTGGCGGGTAAGGGCGCGGATGCGTTGCTTCAAGATTTCGGTCAAGCCGGGGTTGATATGTTGCCGTCGGCTACGGGCAGCCGGTTCCTTCAAGGTGGGGCTGAATACTTTGAGAAGACGCCGGGCGGCGCGGGTCCGGCGCAACGCATCGCCGGTCAGGCCGAACAACAGACGGTTGACCTGAATAAGCGCGTAGCCGGTCAATTCGGCGTCCCGGCCGCAACGGAAGGTCAAGCCGGTGAAGTTATGGCCCGTGGGTATAGAGGGGCGCAAAAACGGTTCACCGACAACGCTAAAAAAGCGTATGACCGCCTCTATGCTTATGTTCCCCAAGACACTATGGTTAAAGCCGACAACGCTTTAAGCGTCCTTGACAGCCTCGTTAAAAAATACGAAAAAACTCCGGGGTTGCAAAAAGAGTTTGTTGGTGAAGTGATAGAACTCCAAAACATAATCAAATCCGATTTGGCCGCAACCGGAACGTTGCCGTTTGAGACTCTACAAGATGTTCGGTCGCAAATAGGTGAGCGATTGAAGCCGACATGGAAAACGTCCGGGAAGGGTTTAAGCGACACTCAAAACCGGGCGCTTTACGCCGCATTGTCAAAGGACATTGAGGCGGCGGCGGCGACTGGCGGGCCGGATGCGGTGAGAGCTTTTCACGTCGCCAACCGGTATTTCCGACAAGGGTTGAAAGAGGTCGATTTCATCGATATGACCTTAAAGAAAATCGACAAAGCAGGCGGTGAGGACCGAATATACCAAGACCTGATGGGGGCCACTAAGGCCAGTGGCGGCGCGACTGACCGGCTCATGCGGCATTTGGCCCCACAAGAAAAAGAAGTTGTAACAGCTACAATCGTTGACCGAATGGGCCGGGCAACCAAAGGCGCGCAAGGGGCGGAAGGCGACACATGGAGCGCGTCAACGTTTTTAACCCGATGGAACGACATGAAGCCAGAAGCGAAAGACGTTCTTTTCGGTAAAACAAAATACGCGGCGGCGCGGCCGAATCTTGACCAGTTGGCCCGGATTGTTGCAGCCCAAAAAGACGCTATCGCTCTTAAAAATACGAGCAACACGGGACTAATCAATAACTGGACTCAACAGCTAATGGCCCCGCTGGGCGCGGCAATGGGCGCGGTTGCATCAACCGGGATGGGCGCGGGGAGCGGGACGGCGCTGATGGCGGCCATAGGTTCAGCCGTCGGAACGTTTGGACTTCAACACGTCGCGGTTGAAAAACTGTTTATGTCACCCAAATTCACCCGATGGCTTGTCCAAGGTTCTAAACTCAACCCCGCCGAACCGGGCGCGTGGATGAACCACGTTTCCCGGCTTGCGCTGATAACTCAGGCCGAACCGGAAATAAAAGAAGAGGTCAACCAATATTACAACGCGCTCATGAGCATGATTAAACCGGCCAAACGGGCAGGGGGTGAATAATGGGTTTCGCATCGGGGGTATCATCGGCCGCAAACGCGATGGGCGGCGGCATGGCCGGGGGAAATGCTGGCAACCAACGCGGCGGCGATTGGGGCGGGATCAACAGTGAATTTGGAACTCTGCCGCAACTGAACATCGGGTCCATTTTCCGCGACTATTTCATGGGCGGGCCCGTCCCGGGAACCGTGAATGCCCTGAGTAAAATCTACGGCTACATGAATGACTTGCCCGCATGGGTCAACCAAGGCTCTTTTACCGACCCGGTGAATATGTATCTAAACGCGGGTGGGGCCAATGCGGCCATGGGCGCGGGCCAGGCAGGCGGGAGCGCACGAATACCGGTTCAAGGCAACCCCACCTTCGGCCAACAGCCCGCGCAGTCGTCACCCGTGGGCGGCAATGCGCTGTCAGGGATCATGCAGCAGAACCCCTTCGCCGGTTTTTACGGGAATATGAATTCCATGTATGGAGGCCGCTAATTGACGACAAAAGCCCATAACTTTACCGTCCTTCTCGCCGGTATTCAAAACGCGGGCGCGCCGATTGCCACCGGTTACGTGACGTTCAGCGTCCCTGGAACCACGACCGCTAAAACCGCCTATGAGGACCGGGACAAAAGTGTAGCGATCACGAAAAAGGCGCTCGATTCTAATGGCCGCGCCGAGGTATTCGGGGATGGCATCTATCGGTTGCGATTCTATATCGGAGACCCGGATGCGGCCCCGCCGAATCAGGGGGTTGAGGTTTCCGCCCTTGAAATCGAGGCCTACAAATGCACGGCGGTATACGGCAATTCCCGCACAATCGCCACTGATACGGTCGGGAACGTGGATGACGGCCTTGTGTTGGGTAACACGGCGAGCGGGAATGTTCAATATACTCTACCCGATGCGGCCTTGGTTTCCGGAACCGTTCAGGTTGGAAAAATAGCTCCCGCAAATACGTTTACGATTGCGTGCGCCAGTGGGCAGACCATCAACGGCGCGTCCACGTTGGCCCTCACGGCTCAATACGACGCGATTCTGGCCTATTCGAACGGGACGAACTGGTATGCCGCCCGAGACACGTTGGCCGGGTTGGGCGTATCAGCGTTTGCACTGACTCTTTTGGACGCTCCGGACGGCGAAACGTTCCTTGATACGCTTATCGCCAGTGCTACCGCGGCCAAGGCGCGGGTAGATATTGAGTTCGCTTCACACGTCCCGCCCGTTCCTGGTGGACGATTAACCAACCTCACCGGCGAGCCAGTGCCCGCCAATACGGCGGCAGCCAATAATATATATTATGTGCCCTATTTACATAGCACTATTATTCTCGACAACGGGTCGGGGGTCTTGACCGACTACACCATTTCGGGGATGGCGCAAGGGTTAGCCGACGACACCAAATCACCGGCGGCGGGTGCGGCCGATAAAAACTATGACATGTTCGCCTGGGTAGACGCGGGGACGCTTAGATGCACTCGCGGGCCTCTTTGGGACAGCCTTACGGTCAGGGGAACCGGGGTAGGCAAAACCGAGCTTATCCGCAACTCCATAGGCCAGTGGGTCAACCGATACGACATAACCAACGGCCCGGGGGCTGGCAAGGGTCTTTACGTTGGAACGATCAACACCAACCCATCGGGGGCGACGGTTTCTCAAACGAGGGGCGGGGCGTCCGCGTTTGGCTACTGGGGCGTCTGGAATATGTTCAACCGCGTCCCAATCGATATTTTCATTTGGGACACCACGGACACCCACACCTACACTACGGCCACGGTTCGGCAATGGCAAGCGTCGGTGAACTACCAGTTCAGTTTTGTTCGCGGAATGAACGAAGATGCGGTTGAGGCGGATGCCTTCGCTACAGCTCTAAACACCAATACCGGCGTGGGGGTTATCGCGGGGGTCGGGCTGGACGCGACGAACGCCTTCTCTGGGACTGTAGGCGGGTTTACGACGGCCATAGCCAACGGGCGGATGGAGACGAAGGGGCACTACATTGGTCAGCCTGGGCTCGGGAAACATTATATCGCATGGCTGCAATATTCTGCCGCAACCGGCACGACCACGTGGAACGGCGACGGCGGCGGGGTGTTAAATTTGAGCGGCCTCACCGGCAGACTTTTAGCGTAAAGGAGCGTTATGAAAAAGCTGATACTTGTATTGTTTTTTGTCCTAACCCCGATGGTGGTCCATGCCGAACCGTGGGTTGTCAGCGGACAGACGGACATGCCCGCTCCGGGCGGGATAGACGATCCTCTCCCGGCCAACAGTGGCGCTTTGGGGGCGGTGACACAACTCCCATATACCGTGCCGGCTGGCAAGGTGCTATGCGTGAAAGCATACGGGGTCGAGGGCTACGATGCGCCGGGGATAATGGTCATTTTCCTTTGGACCGGCGCACCATACGAGGTTTCAAGCCAATGGCGTATCGAACACGGCTTGCCGTCCGTCGGGGCGTCGAACGGATCGAACGAGTTTGTCGGGTTAAATTTTTGCTTTCCGGCCGGCACGTTAATACACGTCCGGTTACTGAACGGCACACAGCAGATAGGTGTTTACGGTTGGTATGTTACGGGAGAATTGATCGACGAATAACCGGGGGCAGCCGGGCGGCAGATGAGGCTCGTTGACAATCTAACATAGGAGATAACCAGCATGGCAGACGCCCGAGACGCACAGGACATCCAGGATCTTTTCAAGCTCCATGGGGAAACGGACAGGACCGTTCAGGAAATCAGAGCCTCGCAAATCCGCGTTGAGGCGTTCATCGGCCAATGTCAAGCCGGTATGCCCCGGTGTATCACCAACGCCGCTCGGATTAAGCGGCTCGAAGAGCGGGCCGACGATTCGAAGTGGTTCCTCAAAACTTCAATTTCCGCCCTTGTCGGCGCGGCGTTTGGAGCCGCCGCCGCTTGGTTCGGCAAGCCGTGAGGTGATTTGTGGACTGCCCAAGATTCGATCAGGTTTACGCCGCCTATAAGGCGTTGGGTTACAAAACCTACGACAAGCCATACGATATGAACTATTTTGGGGTCCGATCCGACGTGCTCAAGGCCGGGCAATGGGATGATTGGATTGGCGCGTTTTACACCAACGACTGCGGCACGATCAATTACCACTGCTGGCAAGCCACAACGGACCCGTCGGCGGTTCACCTAAAGCGCCGGGAGAATCCACGGGGAACGGCTATATTGGTGCCCGGTCAATACCTGGGTATGTGGAAAATGGGCCTTCACCGTGGCAAATATCTGGCCTACGTCCAACGTCGCCCGGTCAAGGTTTACCGGGACGCCAACCGTGACGATATTTTGAACATGGGGCCGGATATACCCGTCCAGGAAGGTCTTTTCGGCATTAACGGCCACAAGGGGTCGGGCAATCTCGATGAGGACTCGGCGGGCTGCCAGGTGGTTTTGGACCAGTTGCGAAACTTTGACCTTTGGGTCGAACTCGGCAAAAAGCAAATTGCCACCATCGGCGTTGACGCATTCACCTATACCCCCTTCACCGAAGGACAAATCACGGGCCGGTAGGCCGGAAGGAGACTTTATGCGACTTCGAACCATTCAGATTTATTTAACAGTTGCCCTCGTGGTGGCCATTGCGGCCGGGTGCGCGGGATGGCAGGGCACTATGGACACTCCGCAAGAGCGGTATGTGCTGGCGGCATCCCTCTACAACGCGGAATATGACCGGTATCTCGTGGACGTGGCCAGACCTGGGCTGTTGGACCCTGAAAAGGACGCCTTGCGCGAAAAGCGGAAAGTGTTGGTTCGCGCCGACGAGGTGTTGAAAATATACGAGTCCTACATCGAAATTGGTCAGTCGCCGCCTGCCGATCAGGCCAAAGCCTTGGAGGAAATCATCAACCTGCTAACCCGTATGGCGATTGAACGGATGGTGAAATGATGGGCCCGGTTACCGGAGTTTTGATCGGCAAAGAGTTGGCTCTCCTCGGCCTGGAAGCCTACATCGTTTGGGCTACCATGCAGGGCAAGTCCGACGAGGAAATAATCGACCAAATGCGCCAGGTCATGGCCGAACGGAAGCGCCGCCCGGCTGACAAACTTCCGGAGGTGGAATAATGGCATGGAACTACCAGGTTGACCCGCTTTGGCTGTCCATCGTCTGGGGGCGTGTCGGCGCGGCTGTGCTGATACTCGCCAGCGTGGTTCTATCGGCGTTCGGCTACGTTTACGACGTGGACGCTCAGGCCTCTACGTTTGAGGCCGTGTCGGCAGCCTTGGGCGCTCTCGGGGCGGTTCTGGCTATCGTTTCCAAGGTGCGGGAAGGGAAAAAGGTCGGCGAATAGTCAGGCGGTCTCCAAAAGGCGACAGCCCCGGCAGGAAACCACGCCGGGGCCGTCTTGGTAGTTGAAAACGTGTCACTTTACCACGGGTGGATTGGGTTGGTCAATCGATTTCTCGGCCAATTCCAAAATCTCCCATCCTACGCTGTAAAACCAATCGCCGATTTCCTGATAATCGCCTTCTTGGAGCAACTCGTATCCATACTTTATCGTCTCTCGGGTAATCGCCATTTCATTCTCCTTGACTTTCCGCGCTCGGCGGGTTCACTGTTTAATCCACTCGTGCATATCCTCAATTTCCGCGTCCATGGGTATCAAAACCCTAACCCGCGAATTCATGGCAAACGAACGTCCGCACCTATCGCACTTAAGCCACCTTATCCCTTTCCCCCACGTTTCGGCGGGCTTAGCATATACATAGTATTTGTGGCCGAAAAGACTGCAAAGCCACTTGAGTTTTTTCACTTGACGCCTCCCGCGTTTTTTGGTAAGGTCAACCATCTCACACCCCATCCCTTCCCCCATAGCCCCGCAAGGGGCTTTATTTGTCTGGTTTCACCCCCTTCCCAAGATACCAGTTCAAAATAAACTCCTCTGCGGTTTTTTCCGCCCACGGGGAACCATCCGGGCGGCCAAGGTTAAACCGTTTAGCCATGGTTTTTTCGAACATCAAATATTGTTTGGGCCACCTATTTTTATGGCGCATCGTTTTTGCCAAATTAGGCCCACTTAGAAACGGGCAGATTACACAGCCTATCCGGCTAAACCCTTCATCATAAAGACTGCAATAGGGCAAATTTCGATCTTCGATATATTCCCATATCTCCCATTCTTTCCATGTAAAAATAGGCTTAAATAATATTTGTCCACCTTTGTAATAATCTATCATAGGCCGCGACGCTCGCTTAAAACTTTCCTCGGAACGAATACCCATTAACCTATGCTTTAGCGGCACCCTCAATGTCGGCCTTTTTTTTAGTTTATCACAGCACCAACGCCGCCACTTGGTGGGGGGGGGTTTTTTGAGTAACAACGCCCAAAAGGTCTCGGGCGGTCTTTTGAAAATAACTTCGGGGTGGTTGTCCCGAATGAACTTGACCACTTCCGGCGGGTCAATCCCGGTTGCGGAATAGTAGGCTTCATATTTAACCTTCGACCGTTTCACTAAATCTATTAACACCACGGAATCCTTGCCCCCTGAAAAGCCCACAAAATACCCCTCGGGCGGCTCATGGGTTTGGATAAACTCGATGGCCAATTCCGTTTTGTCCTTGCCGGTGAATATGTCTAATTGATTCATAGCGCCTCCTGTTTATTTGTTGCCGGGGCCGGAAACCACTACGACCCCGGCGGGGGCCATTGCCACTCTAATCCATGGGCACCACCTCCTTCGGGGAATCCTCTCGGGCGTGCTTTTCGGCGTGTTGCCAGACCGAACGGTAGAGGTTCACTTGGGATTGAACAAGAGACTCGAACGCATCCTGCCTCTTCTCCCCAGACTCATCGGCATAGGCGGATGACAAATGCCATGCCAACCACGCTACACCAGCAATCGTTCTCTCGAACCATTTCGCGTGCTCGTCGAGTTTCGACGGCGGCGGAGCTTCGGCCATGCACTCGAAGAAGTTCTC